>Ga0307430_1001168_pt1 | contig 19896 bp, 20 predicted proteins | sample SalMarWE160130MG_FD_202159 | JGI IMG/M metagenome (GOLD analysis project Ga0307430, IMG submission 202159) | Salt marsh sediment microbial communities from the Plum Island Ecosystem LTER, Massachusetts, United States - WE1603-130 | ecosystem: Environmental > Aquatic > Marine > Intertidal zone >...
GCGTCGGCGCGCCCAGCGGCACGCGCAGCAGATCGCCGATGACCAGGGCTTGCTCCGTTCTTTCCTGAAAGCGACGCCGCTCCCTTTACGCCTTAAATGAGACATTCTTTATGCGGCGGTCAGTAGCGCCCGAGGCTACTGCCAGACGCCCCTGGCGGGGCTTGGAATCGTGCGTTGACACGACTTCAATCCAATTCGGGTGCTCGCTCTGAGGCCCGGCTCCTCATCGTGTGTGAGACCGTGTTTGGAGGAGCCCGCGGGCTGCTTACGCCAGAATGGCTTCTCGCACAGGCGGTTCCGCTGCATCGAGCAGCCTGGCGCGCTCGAGCTGTGGGAAAACCGGGTCAGACGTCGTCCCAGCGGATGGGGGCCATACGCGGGATGGCGCGTTTGGCGGTGCGGCCGAGGACTTCCCCGAGGGACTTCGGCGCGATCCCCTTGGCCGGCTTCAGGATGCGGATCGCTTCTTCGCTGAGCGTCTCGCCCGCCGCGATGTCGCGCGCGGCAAAGAGGCCGCGCCGGCTGTCGACGAGGATCGAGCGTTCCGAGGCGGTCGGCGCTTTCTCCGTCGAGCCGCGGGCCTGTTCGACCCGGCGCACGGCGCTGACGAGGCGGGCGAGCTCGGCGGGATCGAGCGAGAGTTGCTGGTCCGGGCCGGGCATCTCTTTGTCGAGGGTGAAATGCTTCTCGACGACGCACGCGCCCATCGCCACGGCCGCGATCGCGACCTCGATGCCGAGCGTGTGGTCCGAGAACCCGACGGGCACGTCGAAGGCGTCGCGGAGCGTGGCCATCGCGTTCAGGTTCACCTCGTCGTCCGCAGGCGGATAGGCGCTCGTGCACTGGAGCAGGATGACGTCGTCGTTGCCCGCATCGCGGCAGGACGCGACCGCCTCGCCGACCTCGTCGATGGTCGAGAGGCCCGTCGAGATGACAACCGGCAGGCCGGTCGCGGCCGCGCAGCGGATCAGCGGCAGATGCGTCACGTCGCTGGAAGAAATCTTGAACGCCGGCGTGCCGAGCGCCTGCAGGCGACCGACCATCCCGAGGTCAAATACCGAGGTGAAGAGCGTGATGCCCACGTCGCGGGCCGCAGCGAAGAGCCGCTCGTGCGCCTCGGGCGACAGCTCGAGGCTCTTGTACATCGCGTACGAGGACTTCGTGCCGCCGGTGACGCCCTCGACCGCTTTCGTCTCGACGAGCTCGGTGTCGCACATCTCGGCCGCCTGGAACGACTGGAACTTGATCGCGTCGGCGCCGGCCTGGCGGGCCGCCTCGATCATGCGGATGGCCGTGGCGAGGTCGCCGTTGTGGTTCACGCCGGCTTCGGCGACGAGGTAGGTCGGCTCGTCAGGCCCGATCGTGCGTCCGGCGATCGTCACGGCATGCACGGCGCAGTCTCCTGCCTCGTCAGTGTCCTGGTTGGGGAACGGGCTCGATCGCGGGGACCTCGTCGAGATCGCACATCAGGACGTGCTGGGCTCCGCGGGTTCTTCGGGCATGGCCGGCTCGTCCTTGTCGGCCGAGTCGTTGTCCGGCTCGTCGTGCTGTGCTTCGGCCTCATCGTCGGACGTGCCGGTCTCGGTCGGCGTGAACAGCTCGTCAAGGGCCGCTGTGTTAACAGGCTTCTTCGCCGGTTTCTTTCGAGCCTTGGCGAGCACGTCGTCGAGCGACGGCGCCTCCTCCTTCCGCTTGGCTTCCTTTTCCTCCTGGGTGAGCGCATTCGCCATGAGCTCGTTGAGCTTGTCGTTCTCAGGCGGTGCCTGCGCCACGGGCCGAGGCACGACCGGTGGCGGGGGCGGGGGCGCGACCGCTTCCGCAGCGGCCGCTTCTTCCTCGACGGGTGGCTCTGCGACCGCCGGTGCTGCCTCCTGAGCGGCCGGGGCCTCCTCGAGCTCGTCGGTCTCGGCGAGCTCGCTCGCTTCGGCGAGTTCGCTGCTGGTCGCCGGCTTCTGGAACACGTCCTTATTGAGGCCGACCCACTCGGGGTTTTTCTTGAGCAGCTCGACGGTCCTGCCCAGCGAGACAATGCGGTCCGGAGAGTACAGGCGCCGGTAGATTCGGCGCACGAGCTTCATGTCGTCCTTGGTGTCGACGGTGAGCCGGACCCCTTCGGGCATCCGAAAGCGTTCCTCGGCCTCGACGGTGACGATCTTGAACTCGTCCGGGTGCTCCATGATGTACGGGTTGACGTGCTCGCGCTGATGCGGCTGCGTGGCGAGCGAGTCTTCCTTGCGGAGCGCTTCGAGCGTGACCGCCTCGACGCCCGTGCCCAAGATGCAGCCCTCGACGTAGCAGTAGTCGGCCTTCTCTTCGCGCAGCTTCTTGATGCAGGCATCAATGAAGCTCGGCTCGAACAGCGGGTTGTCCCCCGTGATGCGGACCACGTGCGTGGCGCCGACCAGGTTGGCGGCTGCCACGCACCGCTTCAGCACGTCGTGCTCGGAACCGGCGAACCCGACAACCTGCCACTCGCGTGCCCGTTTGAGCAGGATGTGGTCGTCGGCGCTCGTGGTCGTTGCGATGACAATGGCATCGACCTGGTGCGCGTACCGCGTGCGCTCCACGATGTGGTACAGCATCGCGATCCCGGCAATGTCGTCGAGCACCTTGCTGGGATAGCGGGTGCTCCCCATGCGTGCTTGGATGATTGCGGCGGTTTTCACGGGGGGTTCCGTCCTGTGTTGCGGGCACGCTAATATGCCCGGCAGTACACGTCCACACACTCGGCGCAGCCCGCCAGCTCATCGGCCCGGCCCGCCAGGTGCATCGCCCGCATGTGCTCGATCCGTTCACCGGTCCAGATCGACGCGAGCGACTCCTCGTACACGTTGCCGACCGCCGCGTGCGCGTCAATGTCCACGCAGCACGGCACCACGTCGCCCGAACAGAGCACAATCAACTGCTGCCACAGGTGGCGACATGGCACGCGGGCTATCGCCGCGCCGCGCGCGCGGTCAAACATCTCGTTGCCTTCGCCGTACGCGGCGATCTCGCCGACGCTCACAAGGTCGACGATGCTGCTCCACTCGGCCCGGAACGCCTCGACCTCGCTCGCCGTGACGCCCGGCGCACGAAGCGCGTGTATCCGGAGAAACGGCTTCGAGACGCCGTAGGCCTTCCGCAACTGCGCGAACCGAAGGATGTTGTCCCGGACCTGATCGTAGTGTTTGCCTACCCCGCGGAGCAGCGCGTACGCATCCCGCGTGATGCCATCGAAGGACACGACGAGCGTGTCGAGCCGCACCTCGATGAGCGCGCGCGATGCGGTTTCGTCGAGAAGGACCCCGTTCGTCGTCAGGTTGACAACGGGGACGCCACGGGTCTTGGCCGCGTGGATCATCTCCGGGAGCCGCTCGTTCATGAGCGGCTCACCGTGTTGGTGCATCGAGAGATGGTATAGACCACTCTCGGCCGCTTCGTCAATCACCTTTTCGAATAGCTCGAAGGGCATGTCGGCCTTCGGCCGGCTCATCCGCTCGCGCGGGCACATCGCGCAGCGGAGCATGCACCGGCTCGACGACTCGACCATGATCTTGAGCGGGAAGTGCCGGACCACCTTGAGGTTGTAACACGCCTCGATCGCGGCTAGGTACTCCTCGCGCGTCCGGATCGGCCGGTCGGCCAGATCGACAAGCTCCGCTCCGGGAATCTGCTCGTCGCAAAAGTAGCGCCTGCGCATCTCGCCATGCTCCTGCGTGTGGCGTAACCGACTACTTGAGGGCGCCCTGCCGGCGCAGCTCAAAGACTGCCTCGCGCACGTTGCCAACTTGCCCCTGCTTCTCGGCCGTGTAGTCCGGGTAGTCCTCGTCGCGCTGGAAGTGGATCGACAGCCGGTTGAATATCACGAGGCATTGCTTGCCCAGCACGTCGCGGACCGTCATCGCCATCGACGGGTCCCAGCCGCCGAGCGACTGGCCGAAGTCGGTCAGGTGCGGCATGATGCGCCGCCACCACGACTCGGTCGTCATCTCGAAGCCGGGCACGATGTAGCTGAGGAACCCGATGTATGGGCCCGCGACGATCGGCGTGAGATTCTCGCGCCGGCGGCTGACCCACTCGAGGCCGCTGAAGTAGTCGTCGAGCCCCTGGCGTTTGAAGCCGACCACGATGCCGCCCGCCTCCTCGAACCGGTCCCAGTGGTCGCACACGCCCATCCAGTCATCGGGCAGCAGCTCGTCGTCGTCGTTCTTTGCGATGAAATCGAAGCCCTGACCGAAGACGAGGTGCTCGAGCAGATACCGCGTCGCGTCTGTCACGCCGATGTTCTCGTCGCCGAGCACGACGGTGAGCTTCTCGTGCTTGGCGGCGGCCTCGCGCAGGTAGTCGGGCGTCGAATCGCTGCTCGCGTTGTCGTAGACGAACAGGTGCAGGTCGTGCTCGGCGTCGTCGAGCTGCTCGAGCAGCGGCGTCAGTGTCCGCTCAGTGTACGGCCGGCGATTGTACGAGACGATGCATAGCGCGATCCGAACCATGCTGCTTCTCCATCAGTGAGTGCTCCAGTTGCGTCTCAAACGCGTCCACGATGGCGTCCCACGACCGCTGCCGGCTCCGCTCGACGCGTGCCTGCTGCCTCGCGCGGTCGTCCTGGTCGAGGGCGGCGTCGATGGCGGCGACAAACTCGTCGGTGTCGTGCGCGAGCGCCACGTAGCGGTCGAGCTGGACGAGGTCCTCGAGCGGCGTGGCCACCACGGGCTTGCCGGCGCTGAGGTACTCGAAGACCTTCGTCGGGTTCGCCGACGCCGTAAACGCGTTCCGCTTGTAGGCAAGCACGCAGACGTTCATCGCCCGCACGTACGCCGGCAGCGCCTCGTACGGTCGCGCGCCGAGGAAGCGGGCGTGCTGCTGCAGCTGCGGGTACTTGGCGAGATCGACGTCGGACATCACCGGGCCAACGAAGACGAACGACCACTCGGGCCGCTGCGCCGCGACCGCCTCGAGTATGTCGAGGTCGTCCTTGGTGGTGTTGATCGAGCCGATCGAGCCGATCACGGGCGAGGCGAGCCCGCGCATCTCGTCAGGCAGCTCGCCCGGCTGGCCCGCCGGCGCGAAGTGCTCGACGTCGACGCCCGACGGCAGGAGCGTGGTGCGGGGGTTGAGCCGTCCCAGCCGGCTGAAAAGCCCCCGGCTCGTGGCGAAGACCAGGTCGGCCCGCCGCGCCAACTGCTCCTCCTGCCGCCGCAGATAGCTCGACGGCAGCCTCGGGATCGACGCCCAGTCGTCGTTACAGTCGTAGACGACCACGCGCTCTGCCAATGAACCGGCAATTTGTGCTGCAAAAGGCGTGCCGACCACGGTGATCGCGTCGCGGAAGTTGTGGCGGCGCAGCACGCGCCGGATCGCGCGGCGCACAAGCGTCTCGTTGAGCCTGCGGACCGCGCGGCTCCATCGGAGGCCGGGCAGCACGATCGGCTCGAGCACGAGCAGGCCATCCTCGCGCCTCAGCCGGCCCCAGCGCCACGGCCGGCACCACTTGCGCGCCCGCGTCGGCTCGACGTAGAGCACCCGGTGCCTGCGTGCGAGCCGGGTCATCAGGTGCTGGGGTCGGAACCGGACGAAGCCCCGGAAGTCGTAGCCCGACAGGTAGACGATGTCCATGTCCCCTCGCCGTCTGTGTAGTACATCGTACAGGTGCGGCACGTCGCGGGCGGCCGGCCCGCGGCGAGCTCGCTCCGGAAGCTGCGATAGGCGTCGCTGTTCCAGATCGTCTCGAACGGCTGCTCGAACACGTTGCCGAAGTTGATCGTGCGCGGATCGGGGCGCTGGCAGCACGGCGTGACGAATCCCTGCCACGAGATGTATACGCCGCCGCGAACCCACGGGCAGTTGGCGTACCCCGCCGTCGGCCCGAACACGCTGGCCGCCAGGCTCCAGCGCCGCGACAGCGCGTTGACCTCGGCCTGCATCATCTCGATTTCACCCGCCGTGAGGCCACGGCGACTGCTCGGCGACGGCTCGTCGCGCCCGCCGACGTCCCAGAACTGCACCACGTTCAGGTTGAGCCGGTCGAGGCCGAGGCGGCTCGCCAGCTCGAACAGCGCGTTGAGCGCGGCGCGGTCGGCGCTCGCCACGACGGCGTTGGCGCTCAGCTCGAGCAAGTGGCCCCGGCGGTTGCGCGCCTCGACGAGCACTCGGACCCGCTCGACGACGTCGTCGAGTCGAGCGCCGCCGCGGATCGCCGCGAACTGCTCGGCGTCGGCGCTGTCGAGCGACAGCTCGAGCCGGTCGGCGACCGAGGCAAGCGCCTCGGCGTTCTGCGCGTTGATCTTCGTCACGTTCAGGGCCGAGTACGCGCGGATCCCACGGCCCCGCAGCGCCTGCATCATGTCGAGGAAGTCCGGGTTGAGCATCGGCTCGCCGAGCCCCTGGAGCTTGACGGCGCGAAGCCCGCCGATCTCGTCGAGGATGTGCTCGAACTGGCCGAGCGTCATGTGGCCCACGGCGTCGAGCCGGCCGCGCTCGCACATGGCGCAGCGCAGGTTGCAGACGGTCGTCGGCTCGATCTGGGCAAACGGGACGCTCATACGCGGGCCTCCACGAGCTCGAGCATCTGGCCGGCGACGCTCTCCCATGAGCGCTCGGCGGCCAGCCGGCGGTTCTCGTCGACCGGGAGCGTTGCCTCGCCGGCGAGCACTCGCTCGACGCACCGGATGAAGTCGGGCCGGTCGCGCGCGACCGCCAGACGGTCGAGGTAGAAGGCCTTCACCTCGTCGAGGGCGCTCGAGACGACCGGCTTCCCCGCCGCCATGTACTCGAGCAGCTTCGTCGGGTTGATCTGATGCGTCGCCGCGTTCACCTTGTAGGGGACGACGGCCACGTCGAAGGCGGCCACGTAGCGCGGCAGCTCCTGATACGGTTTGAGTCCGAGGAAATGGATGTTCGGGTAGCGAAGCGTACGCAGCAACACGTCATCCTGCACCGGGCCGACGAGCACGATCGACCACTCCGGGTGCGCGCGCGCCATCTGCTCGATCAGCTCGCGGTCGAGCCGTGCCTCGTCGATGAGGCCCGCGTAGCCGATGACCGGGCGCGGGATGCCCGCGATGTCCTCGGGCTGCTCCGGCGGCGACCCGGCGAAGTGCTCGTAGTCGACGCCGCACGTGAAGAGGTGGCAGTTGGCGTTCCAGTCGCGGCGCGTCTCGTAGACCTTGCCCGTGCCGGCAAACAAGACGTCCGCCTGCGACGCGAGCAGCCGGTCCCGGACGATCGTTGACTGCGGCGTTTTGTCGAACAGCTCCCAGGCGTCGGTGCAGTCGTAGACGACGGCCGCCTCACCAAGGCGCCCGACGAGGTACTGCGACATCGGCGCATAGAACCAGAGCACGAACTGGTCGAAACCGAGATCGCGGATCGTGCGCCGAACGAGGCGCCGGATTCGGCGCTCGTTGAGCCACCGCACGCCGGGCAGCGTTCGCCCGAACGGCAGCACGAGCGGCGAGTAGACCCACAGATTGCTGTCCACCCAGCGGAACGGCCTCCAGTGGCGCTCGCCCGGCTTGGTGAGCACGTGGGCAATCGAGATCGGCCGGACAAAAAGCACGCGGTGCTTCCGGCCGAACCGCGTCATCAGCTGCTGCGGTCGTGCCCAGACGCCGCTCCAGGAGCTTTGGGCCATGCACACGATGTCGTATGACTTCACCCGGCGCCTCCCGTGTCGCTCGAACATTCGGTTTGACTCGCTGCCGCCGCTGTGCTAGCTGTAGCGGCAGCGTGCTTTTCTCGTCGAGAACCCTGGTCGTCGCACGCATCGATCACCGGCTGTGTCCGACACACAGCACCGCGTCGATGAGGATCAGACCGATGAACTACCCGACCGTCATTGCCGCGGCTGTCGCGGTCGTCTTGTCTTGTCCCACGCTCGTGCTCGGGCCGGCGGCGAACGCGGCCACCGACGGCTCGGTCGAGCTGTACGAGCAAGCGTTCGAGCACTTCAAGGCCGACGAGTACGCCGACGCGATCGACGTGCTCGACACGCTCGTCGAGGCCGAGCCGGAGAACGCCGAGGCGTTGGTGCTCCTGACGCGCTCGCACCTCGAGCAGTACCTCGTCGAGGAGAAGGTGGCCGACCTGTTCAAGGCCAAACGCCTGATCGAACGGCTCGACGGGCTCATCGACGGCACCGCCGACCAGGCCTACCTCAACGGCAAGCTCGCCTACGCGAACGGCGAAACGGCCGTCGCGGCCGACCACTACCGCACGGCGCTCGAGATCGACCCCGGCCATTCGCTCTCGGCCAACAGCCTGGCCATCGTGCTCAACGCGCAGGAGCACCGGCCCGAGGCGATCGAACTCCTCGATGGATTCCTCGCACGCCACCCGCACGATGCAGTTGCGCTCTACAACCTCGGCTGCTTGCTCGCGCTCGACGGCAAGACCGAGGAGGCGGCCCTGCGCTACCGGCAGGCCATCGACGAGCGACCGTGGTTCGCCTCACCGTACAACAACCTCGGCTGCCTCGTGTTCCAGGACGGCAGGCTCGACGAGGCCGCGCGCGCCTTCGTGAAGGTGACCACGCTGCGGCCGAACTCGCCGCTCGGCTGGCACAACCTCGGGTGTGTCCGCGAAGCCCAGAAGCGCTACGCCGAAGCGATCGACGCGTTCGGCAAGGTCGTCGAGCTCCGGCCCGACGCGACGTTCGGCTATTCGCGCCTCGGCCACGTGTGCGAGCTCGCCGGCGCGTACGATCAGGCCGTCGAAGCGCTCGATCGTCTCGCCTCGCTGCGGCCCGAGGCCGCCGACATCCGGTTCCGCATCGGCTACCTGCACGAGCAGCTCGACCAGCTCGACGAGGCCAAGGCGGCCTACGAGCAGGTGCTCATGATGCGACCCGACTCGGCGACGGCCTACACGAACCTCGGCAACGTCTACCTGAAGCGGGGCGACGCCGAAACCGCCACCGAGCAGTACCGCCGGGCGATCGAGGTCAATCCGCTCTACGCCGGCGCGCGCTACAACCTCGGCACGGCGCTGCTCGCAGCGGGCCACTACGACGAGGCGCTCGAGCAGCTCACCGTAGCGCTCAAGCACAAACCCGACGACGCACGCGCCCACAACAACCTGGGCAACCTGCACTTCATGCAGGGCCGGCTCGCCGACGCGATCGAGGAGTACAAACGCGCGATCGCGCTTGACCCCGAGGACGCGCTCTTCCGCTCGAACCTGGCAACGGCCTACTACCACGCCAAGAAGTACGATGCGGCCGCCAAGGTCTTCGAGTCGGCGATCGAGAAAGACCCGGCGCTCTACGACGCCCGCTACAACTGCGGCCTGCTCTGCTACGAGCAGGGCCGCTACGACGACGCGGTGACGCAGCTCGCTGAGGCGGTCAAGATCACCGAGACCGAGGCGGCACGCAACAGCCTGGGCAACGCGCTGCTGATGGCCGGCCAAACCGACGCAGCAATGACGTCATATCAAAGAGCCATCGAGCTCAATCCTCGATACCTGCCCGCCTGGAAGAACCTCGGCACGGCCTACATGGCCGCGCATGAGTATCGGCGCGCGATCGAGGCGTTCGCCGAAGCGATCGAGCTCGAGCCTGACAACCCAGAGAACTACTACCGCCGCGGCGTCGCCTATGACCGAGCGGCCATCTATGGCGAGGCCAGGGCGGACTACTCAAACTACCTGCGGATCGCCCCCGACGGCCCGCACGTCGAGGCCGTCAGAGAGCGCCTGCGCCAGCTCCGCCCTCGTCGCCAGTAGCCGGCGCCTCGGCCGACAGCGGCCGGTCGAGCGTCCTGACGAAGTGGTAGCAGACGCAGCGCGCGAACGTGCGCATGCTCAGCAGCACGCGCTCGTCGAGAAACGGGGACGCGGCCGGATCGACCACGTCGTAGTAGTAGGCGCGCGCCAGGTTCGCCACCGCGAGCTCGTTCGTGTCGAGCAGCTCGTCGATGCTCCATACGACCCGCCCGCTCCGCGCATCGATCATGACGACGCGCAGCCCGATGGCGATCGGCCTGTACGGCTCGTACTCGCTGATCTCGCCCAGGAGGATGGCGTCGACGTTCAGCGTCTCGCCGAGCATCCGCGCCTCGACCGCGTCGAACCGCGAGCGCGACGTGGCGAAGCGCGCCAACGGCTCGTCGCACCGGACGCTGAGCAGGTCGAACTCCCTCGTCTTGCGCAGCTCAAGCGTGAACGCCTCGGTGAGACGCTTCGACGCCTCGGCGTAGCGGCTCCGGTTGACAAACGGCATCACGGCCACGCGCCGGATGCCGAGCTGCTCGAACCGCGCGTCACGCGACCAGTTCGCAATCGCATGCTGGGGCGAGAAGTGCAGGGCGGCGCGCTTGCGGTGCCGGTCGACACAGCCTGTCTGCACGCACACCAGGGCGATCAGGACGATCCACAACGCTTTCGCTTTCATTCGGCTTCCTCCCAGCCGCGTGGGTGCCCGCCGGCGCCTACGCGGTGATGTCGATGTGATGGTCTGGATCGTCCGTGCCCTCGTCGGGTTCGGCCTGCTCGGCCGGGCCCTGGCCGTGCTCGCCGGGCTCTTTGCCTTCCCCGCGATCCTTTTTCTTCTGTTCCTCCTCGCGCACCTTGACGCCTTCCTGATCCTGCTCCGTCTGCTGGACTTGTTTCTCGCGTACCTTATCGAGCTTCTGCAGCTCGTTGGCGAACGCCTGCTCCTCGGTGACGTGTTGCTGCTTCGCGCTCTCCTGGACCTGCTCGGCGATCTGGGTACGAGCGAGCGAGTGCTGGTAGTTGACCGGTTCGACCATGTCGGCCCCCTCGCGTCGCGGCTGGCGGCGTGGCCCTTGGGGCTAGTCCTCGTTCGGCCGGCCGACCCGTGCGAGCGCGCGCACCGGTGAGTCGCAGCGCCGCAGCTTGCCGCCGAGCCGCGTGAGCGCCTTCGTGTGAATCTGCGAGACGCGCGACTCGGAGATCCCGAGCACCGCGCCGATCTCCTTGAGCATGAGCTGTTCGTAGTAGTAGAGCGCGATAACGATCCGTTCCTGTTCGGGCAACTCCTGAATCGCCTGCGCCAGGATTCTTCGCTTCTCCTTTGCGTCGAACACCGTGAACGGCGACGGCTGATTCTCGTCGTGGACCGAGTCGATCAGGCTCACGGCCTTCCGGTCGCCGTCGTCCGGGTTCAGCAGCTCGTTGAGCGACAAGAAGGCGACCGAGCGCTCCTCGTTCATCAACGCATCGAGCTCATCGACGTTCATCTGGAGCTTCTCGGCGATTTCGTCGTCGCGCGCGGGCCGGCCAAGCCCCTGCTCGAGGTCGGCGTGCGCGCGCTGGAGGGCGACGAACTTCTCGCGCATCGAGCGCGGCACCCAGTCGAGCGCCCGGAGCTCGTCGAGCATGGCGCCGCGGATGCGGATGATGGCGTACGTTTCGAATTTCGTCTTGAACTTCGGCTCGAAGTGCTCCATCGCGTTGATCAGCCCGATCACGCCCGAGCCGATCAGATCGTTGATGTCGACGTGCGACGGGAGCGTGATCGCGAGCCGCCCGGCCACGTACTTCACCAGCGGCAGGTAGTTCAAGGTGAGCCCGTCCTTGGCAACCGGGTCGTCGCGGTTCGACAGGTACTGCTTCCACAGTGTCTCGATGCTGTCTTTCATCTAGTTGGCGTCCTGTGCCTCGCAGGGGTGCTGTGGGTGCGTGTCATTCGGGAAACGGCAGCCCTTCTTTCTCGTGCTGCTCAGGATTTTCCTCGGTCTCCTTGCGGCGCTTCTCCTCGGCCTGCTTGGCCAGCTCGCTGATCACCCCGTAAACGACCCCGCGCAGCGCGACGAGGCCGAACACGCCGAACACCACGAACGCAACAACGCCGCGCGAGATGGTGCTCGTCGGCGACGCCCCCGCCAGCGACGACGAGACCGCCACCACAATGAACGCCACCGCGGCCATGCCGAGCGCCAGTCTATGAAGAATCGCCGTCACTGCTAATAATCGCCAGCGCGTCCCGGGCGAACGTCTCGATGCCGCCCGAGGCCGCCGTGCCCTCGTTGTTGACCCACTTGAGTGCTATCGGCCGGAGCGCCGACACGAGCGGCGAGGCCGGGTGCGCGATCGCGATCGGCGTCTGACGCCGCACCGCGTCGGCCACGAGCGGATCGCGCGGCACGTGCCCGAGGAACTCGAGCTGCAGGTCGAGGAACTGCTCGGCGACCCACGACAGGCCACGAAACATCGAACGCGCCTCGCGCTCGTCGGACTGGTTCACCAGAACCCCGATCCCGTTGCGGCGCCCACGCCTCGCAAGCACCTTGACGAGCGCGTAGGCGTCGGTGAGCGCCGTCGGCTCCGGCACCGTCACCAGCACGACCCGGTCGCTCGGCTCGAGCAGCGCCGTAACCGTCAGCGAGATGCCGGCCGGCGTGTCGAACAGAACGTAGTCCATTCGCGCGTAGAGGGCGCGAAGCCCCGACAGCAGCTTGTCGAGTTGGCTCGCCGCCAGATGCGTCAGCTCCTGCAACCCCGAGCCGGCCGGCAGGATCGACAGCCCGGCCGGACCCTCCAGGAGCGCGTCCTCGATGCGGCGCCCGTCCCGCACCACGTGCTGGAGCGTCAGCCTCGGCCTGAGGCCGAACAGCACGTCGATGTTGGCCAGCGCCAGGTCGCCGTCCACCAGCAGGACGCGCTTGCCGCACTGGGCGAGCAAGACGGCCATAGCGGCGGCGATGTTGCTCTTGCCCACGCCGCCCTTGCCGCTTGTGAAGGAGATCGCCGTTGCCGGGCGCCTTGCGGCGCCCGGCCACCTGCGCGCAGCAGCGGCGAGCGGCTCTCCTGCCGCCTTACCCGAGCGCGCCGTCTGGTGCATATTACTCAACTCCCGCTTCCTGGCTGCCGTGTTGTTGCGCACGTCCGCGCTCTTGCGCACGTCCGCGCTCTTGCGCACGTCCGCGCGCAGGAGCGCGGACGCGCTTCTGCCCGACCTCGGTGCGTAGAATCATTCGTGCCAACTTCGCCGAGGAGGCCGGCTCGATCTGTTCGGGGATGCTTTGGCCCGTCGTGAGGTACGAGACGGGCCGCTTCGACTTGACCGCCAACGTCAGCAGCGAGCCGTAGTCGCGCGTCTCGTCGAGCTTTGTGAAGAGGAGACTGTCGATCTCCATCGGGGAGAACCGCTCGATCACGGCCAGGTTCTCCTTGCAGCGCGTGGTGGCGCTGAGGACGAGGTGGGTCTCGGCCGCGTCGAGCTCCTTCAGAAACGTCGCAAGCTCAAGTACTTGCATCCAGTCATACTGGCTGCGGCCGCCCGTGTCGATCAGCACCAGGTCCTTGTCGCGGTGCGCGGCGATCGTGCTCTTCAGGTCGGTCGGCGTCAGCACCACCTCGATCGGCACCTTGAGCAGCTTGGCGTAGACGCGCATCTGCTCGACAGCGGCAACCCGGTAGACGTCCACGGTGATGATCGCCACCTCTTTGCGCTCGAAGGCCGAGAAGTGGGCGGCAAGCTTGGCGACCGTGGTCGTCTTGCCGACGCCCGTCGGCCCGATGAACGCGGCGATTGTCGGCTCGCCCGGCTCGCACTTGATCGGGCCGGTCACGCGGATGAAGCGCTCGATGCGCTTCTCGATGTACTCCTTGATGAGCCCTTCGTTCTCGGTCGTACGCAACTCCTCGACCGCCGAGCGCAGGAGCGCCTGGGCCAGGAGCTCGTCGACGTCGTTGCCCACGAGCTGGCGGCGAATGCTCTCGACGACGCCGCTCGGTCTCGCGATCGGCTCGATGGCCGTCTCGTCGAGACGGCTCGCATCCGGCTGCGACGAGCCGAGGTAGGCGGCCAGCCGATGATCCGCGCTCTCTTCATCCTGCCGCCGATCGCGCCCCGCGCGGGGCGTGTCGGCCTCCTGCCGTGGCCCCGCGTCGCCGTCGATGGCGGCGGTGACCTCGATCACGGGCTTGCCGAGCAGGTTGAGCACGCCGCCCCGGGTGACCTTGCGTGAGTGCAGAATGACTGCGTTCGGCCCGAGCTCGTGGCGGATCTGGTCGATCGCCTCTTGCATCGTGGCCGCCGTGTATCGCCTAACCTTCACGCCTGCTGCCCTTTCGTGCTGCGTTGTCGTCTACGCGCCTTTTCCTTCCGGTTACACCCCGGCCGGCTCGGGTTCCGGCTGCGGCTCGAGCCGCACAAGCCCGACCGACTGCACGTCCGCGTCGGAAACGATGTCGCTGAACGAGAGCACGGCGAGCTTCGGCAGCTCGCGCCCGATGAACCGCCTGAGCGCGAGCCGTAGCGTCGGCGAGCAGATCACCACGGGGTTCGACGCGACGGCCGACGCCTGCTGGACGCTTTTGACGATCGCCTCGGTGAGCTGGCGCCCGGTCTGTGGGTCGAGCACAAGCGCCGAGCCGCGCGCGGTTTTCTGGATCAAATTGACGAGCTGTGGCTCCAACTGCGGATCGATCAGCACGGCGTTGACCTTGCCCTCGGCGTCGGTGTAGTCCGCCGTGATCGAGCGCGCGAGCGCGTTGCGCACGTACTCGCCGAGCACGTCGACGTCCTTGGTGATCGTGCCATAGTCGGACAGCGTCTCGAGAATCGTCGCCAACTGCCGGATGCTCACCCGCTCGGCGAGCAGGTTCTGGAGCACGCGCTGGATCTGGCTGACCGCGAGCACATTCGGCACCAGCTCGTCGACGAGCACCGGGTAGTCCTTCTTGACCGCGTCGAGCAACCCCTGCACGGCCTGGCGGCTCAGCAGCCCGGCCGCGTGCTGGCGGACCGTTTCGGACAGGTGGGTTGCGAGCACGCTCGCGGTGTCGACGACCGTGTAGCCCAGCGCCTCGGCCCGCTCCTTCTGCGCGTCGCCGATCCAGACCGCCGGCAGACCGAACGACGGCTCGGTGGTCGGGATGCCCTGCAGCTCCTCGCTCTTCGCGGCGGTATTGAGCGCCATGTACATGCCGACCATGAGCTCGCCGGCGGCGACGCGCGTGCCCTCGATCTTGACCGCGTAGCTGTTCGGCTCGAGCTGCAGGTTGTCGCGGATGCGGATCGGCGGCACGACGAGCCCGAGCCCGGTGGCGAACTCGCGGCGCAGCATGGTGATCCGGTCGAGGATGTCGCCCCCCTGCGACGCGTCGACGAGCGGGATGAGCCCGTAGCCGATCTCGAGCTCCATCGGGTCGACGTGTAGCAGGCGCTTGACCCGTTCGGCTTCTGGCACCTCGACGCGCTGCGCCTCCTCAACCTCGGCCGCCCTCGCCTTGAGTTTCGTCCCGCGGTTGGTCAGATACCCGAGGCCGCCCGTGACGCCGGCCAGCAGCAGAAACGGCAGCGTCGGCAGCCCCGGCATGATGCCGAAGAAGGCAAGCACGCCGGCCGTCAAGAACAAGGCCCGGGGCTTCTGGAGCAGTTGCGACGTGAGGTCCTCGCCGATGCTCTTCTCGGTCGAGCCGGCCCGGCTCACGAGCACGCCGGCGCCGGTGGCAATGATGAGCGACGGAATCTGCGCCACAAGCCCGTCGCCGATCGTCAGCAGCGTGTAGCGCTGGGCCGCCAGGCCGACCGGCATGCCGCGCTGCAGCACGCCGATCGCCAGGCCGCCGACCACGTTGACGAACGTGATCAGGAGCCCGGCGATCGCGTCGCCGCGGACGAACTTCGACGCGCCGTCCATCGCGCCGTAGAAGTCGGCCTCGCGTGCGATCAGCTGGCGCCGCTCGCGCGCCTGGTCCTCGGTGACGAGCCCGCTGTTCAGATCGGCGTCGATGGCCATCTGCTTGCCGGGCATCGCGTCCAACGTAAAACGCGCCGTCACCTCGGCGATGCGGGTCGCGCCCTTGGTGATGACGACGAACTGGATAATGATCAGGATCATGAAGATCACCGCGCCGACGACGAGGTTGCCGCCGACGACGAACTGGCCGAACGCCTCGATCACGCGGCCCGCCTCGCCGTCGAGCAGGATGCGCCGCGTGGTCGCCACGTTGAGCGAGAGCCGAAACAGCGTCGCGAACAACAGCAGCGACGGGAAGATGGCCAGGTCGAGGCTGCGCTCGGTGTAGATCACCACGAGCAGCACGAGCACCGAGAACGTGATGTTCACAGTCAGCAGCACGTCGAGGATGCTGCTCGGCAACGGAATGATGATGGCGACCAGCACGCCGACGATCGCCACCGCAAGCCCGACGTTGCCGAACCGGGCGAGCTTCGTCTCTCGTGCTGATCGAAGTGCCATCACCTCTTACGCCGGGGTGCCGGCGTTCTCCTCTAGGTCGGCGCGCCCACCGAGGCCCGCTGCCGCGCGCGGCCGAGTGCGAACACGTAGGCGAGCACCTCGGCCACGGCGTGGTAGAAGGCGATCGGGATGAAGCCGCCGACCTCGACGGTCTTGTAGAGCGCCTGCGCGAGCGGCGGGTTCTGCACGATGGGCACGTGGTGCATCTTGGCCAGCTCGATGATCCGCTCGGCCAGCAGGCGGGCGCCCTTGGCGATTACCTTGGGCGCCGGCATCGTCTTGGGCTCGTATCGGAGCGCGATCGCGTAGTGCGTCGGGTTCGTGATCACCACATCCGCCTTCGGCACGTCCTGCATCATGCGCTGCATGCTCACCTTGAGCTGCATGCCGCGGATGTGGCCCTTGATCAACGGGTCGCCCTCGACGTTCTTGCGCTCGTCTTTGACCTGCTGCTTGGTCATCCGCATCTTCTCTTCGTAGCGGTGCCGCTTCCACACGTAGTCGAGGAAGGCAAGCACGATGAGCAGCACGATGATCCGAAGCGTGATCCGCAGCGCGATCCCGACGGTGAAGTCGGCGATCTGCGGCACCGTCTTGTCCATCAGCGGCAGCATGTACGGCCGGTACGCCTTGAGCGACCAGTAGGCGATAAGCGAGATCAGACCGATCTTGCTGATGGCGACGACCAGGTCGACCAGCTTGTCCTTGCTCACCAGATTGAGCCGGCTGAGCTGCGGCTTGATCTGGCTCAGCTTCGGCTTGAGCGCCTGCGGCGACCAGAGGAAGCCGAACTGCATGACCGACGCCGCGAACGACGCGAGCACCAGCACCAGCATGATCGGCGCGACCATCACGGCGACGCGGCCGACCGTCTCGATCAGAAGCTGCTGCGCGCTCGACGGCGTGATCTCGACGCTCGTGTAGGTCTGGAAGGTCATTCGCATCAAGTCCCGAAGCCGCCCGCTGATGAACGAGCCGGCAAACCAGATGATCATCAGGCCGAGGAACAGCACGACCACGGAGCTCACCTCGGGGCTCTGCGCGACGCTGCCCTTTTCGCGCGTCTCGCGGCGACGTTTCGGCGTCGCTCTCTCCGTGAGTGCCTCTTTGTCCTCGTCCGCCATAGGTCGCCCTGCGCGCTAATGCATATGGTCGAGCATCGTATAGATGTCGCCGGTGGTTACTCGCAGCATCTTCTCGAACACGTAGGCGAACATCGGCACACAGGCCGCCAGCCCGACGATCCCCACGGCGATCTTGAGCGGCAGCCCGACGATCAGCACGTTCATCTGCGGCACGAAGCGCGCCACGAGCCCGATCACGACGGTGGTCACCATGAGGATGACGAACGCGGGCGCCGTGATCTTGATCGCGATCGGGAACAGGCGCCCCGTGATCCGAACAATATCGAGCGCCATGTCGGCCTGGCACTGCACGCCGCCGATCGGCACGACCTCGAAGCTGTCGCACATCGCCAGCACGAGCAGATGATGGCCGCCGATCGCCAGGAACAGCATGAGAGCCACGATGCTCTCGAACTGCGCGACGACCGAGGTTTGGCCCCCCATGTTCGGGTCGATCATCCGGGCCAGGCCGAGCCCCATGTGCCGGCCAACGATCTCGCCCGACAGGTGCGTGGCGGCAAAGAGCAGGCTCGAGACGAGCCCGATGACCAGCCCCACGGAGCATTCCTTGAGAATCAGCAGCGGCAGGTCCGACCACGCGAGCAAGGCCGGCCGGTGCACGCGCATCAGGAGCGGCATCAGCACGATGGCCAAGAAGAAGCCGAGCCCCACCTTGATCCGGGCCTGGACGGCCTGGTTGCCGAAGATCGGCGCAACCAGGCACAGGCTCAGCACCCTGAAGAGGATCAAGGCGAACATCTGTATGTGCGCTATCAGCCAGTCGTCCAGCTTCATCCATAGCCGCCCGCGCGAGGTGCGTTGCCGCCGGCCGCGCCTACTGCACGAACCGCGGCAGGTAGTGGAAGATGCTCATGGTGAAATCGATGAGCGAGGTCGCCATCCACGGCGCGAAAATCGCAAGCGTGATCATCACGCCGATGATCTTCGGCACGAACGTCAGGCTCATCTCGCGGATCTGCGTCACCGTCTGGAAGACGCTGACCAGGATACCGATGATGAGCCCGGCGGCGAGCAGCGGGCCGGCAACCGTCAGCACCGTATACAGCGTCTGCTTCATGAGCGTGACTGTCAGCTCAGGCGTCATCGTTGTCTCTCGCCTCCGTGCGTGTGCGGGCCGAGCCGCTATCCGGTGCCGAAGCTCGCAACGAGCGAGCGCATCATCAGGTACCAGCCGTCCACCATGATGAAGAGCAGGATCTTGAATGGGAGCGAGACCATCACGGGCGGCAGCATCATCATGCCCATCGACAGCAGCACGCTCGCCACGACCATGTCGATCACGAGAAACGGCAGGAACAGCACGAACCCCATCGTGAACGCCGTGCGCAGCTCACTGAGCACGAACGCGGGGATAAGCACGTGCGTCGGGACGTCGTCGATCGTCTCGGGCCGCTCCATCTTCGACACGTAGACGAACAGCGCCAGGTCCTTCTCGCGGGTCTGGCTCCACATGAAATCGCGAAGCGGTTTCAGGCCGTTCGTGAGCGCTTCCTGCGCGCCGATCTCCTCCTGCATGTACGGCTTGAGGCCCTCGCTGTGCACTTTGTGCCAGACGGGCGCCATGATGAAGAACGTCAGGAACAGCGCGAGGCTCACGAGGATCTGCTGCGACGGCTGCGACCCCGTGCCGAGCGCCCGCTTGAGGAACGAGAGCACGATCACGATGCGCGTGAACGAGGTGAGCATCACGAGCAGCGCGGGCGCGATCGACAGCACCGTGAGCAGCGCCACGAGCTGAAGCCCGGTGCTCACCTGCTGCCGCTCCCCGCCGCCCAGGTCGATGCTCACGTTGACGGGCGACGCCGCATGCGCCGGCGCCGCCGCACAGGCCGCGAACACCACGGCGAACACGATGAGCACTATCGCGGCGGGTACCCTCATCGGCATGCCCTAGCTGTGGCGACCGGCCAACCGGCCAAACAGCGACTGCAGGTGACCGGAGAACTCTGTCTCCTGGACGTTCTCGACGACGCTCTCGTCGTCGATCTGCGCCAGCGTGCGGATCTCGCTCGTGCCGACGCCGACGACGAGCAGGCGGTCGCAAACCTTCACGAGGTAGATGGCCCGTTTCGCGTCGAGGGCGGTCCGGTCGACGATGCGGACGAGCCGCTCGGACTTCGGGGCCGCCTTCGCCTTGCGGGTCAGCAGCTTCACGAGCATCAGGCCGCCATAGATGATGCCGAGGATGATGGCCATCGACAGCAGCAGCCGCAGCATGAGGCTGCCGAAGCTCCGGCGGGCATGGGGCACCGGCTCCTCGTAGGACAGGAAGCCGCCGGCATCCTCGGCCGCGGCCTCGTCCGACTGCCCGGCGGGTGTGGTCCCGGTCAGTTCGGCGGTGGTCCCGCTCGGGTCCGCCTCCTCGCCGGCGGCCGCCGACATAGGCGCGGCCGACATGGCGAGCAACGCGACAAGTACGCCTGTGAGCGTGCGCGGCATCGTCGCCTCCTTTCAGCCGGAACGGCACGGACCTTTTTGCCCCCTCGCCGGCACAAGTGAGCAAGTCCTGTACCAACGGGGTGACGGCTCCAGGGAATGGAAGCAAGAGAAGGGACGGGAAGATTTTGCCGTCGTGAAACGCGATAGCGCGGGGCGCGCTG
>Ga0307430_1001170_pt1 | contig 19833 bp, 14 predicted proteins | sample SalMarWE160130MG_FD_202159 | JGI IMG/M metagenome (GOLD analysis project Ga0307430, IMG submission 202159) | Salt marsh sediment microbial communities from the Plum Island Ecosystem LTER, Massachusetts, United States - WE1603-130 | ecosystem: Environmental > Aquatic > Marine > Intertidal zone >...
CATACCCCCAATCTCGAATTATGCCAACTTTGCTGAAACTGTTTTGCATTGACCCTCGTCCTGCCGGCTACTGTTGCAAATCCGGCGTGGTCTCGCGTTCGCCGCGCCAGAACAAGGATGCCTCGCGCAGGCGTTGCATGCCCCGGCAGATGGCCCGTGCGTAGCCGCTGGTGTTGGCGGCCTCCTCGAGCGCTGCGGCAAGCTCCGAGGCGCGGATGGTTTGGCCGGCTTGGGCGCTACGGGCAGTGCGTATGGCAGGGTCATCTTCCAGATAGAAGGCATCCTCCACGCCGTATGTATGCATCTTGTCTGGGTCGGGAGCGGCGAATACGCGGACAAACGTGCGCACGTTGACATACAGGGGTTGCACGTGCGCGATCAAGTTGTCCAGCCAGCCGTCGAGATCGTCCTTGTCCGGTGCCAGCGTGTGGCTGGCGAGTAGGGCGCGCTGGAACAGCGCGAACACAAACTCTTCCAGCGCTTGTCCGGGCTCGGTGGCGTTTTCGGCCAGAAGGAACCGGTTGAACGGCTCCTCTTGCCCGGCCAGGTAGACCTTGCGGAATACGTGCGTGTCATAGTAGGCCGATATCTCGTGAATGGGGGAATCGGGCGCGCTATCGCCGCGCTGCATGCGGTGGTGGGCCTCGTTCCAGTCCATTTGCGTCCTGCTCTTGAGCAGCGGCTTGATGATGACATCGGCGGCATAGTGCGTGATCCCGCCGAGCGCGAAGGCTAGCTTGCGCCGCGGCAGTCCGGATTCGCCATCTTGCCGGTACGCTTCGCGGGCTGACCTTAGGACGTGCGGGACGAACGCCGCTCCCGAGCGCGCTATGGCGCCGAGCCGGGCGAACTCGCGCTCCTCGTGCATGACGCGCGCCAGCAGCGGGTCGACGCGGTCGTCCAACAGCGCCAACCGCCGGCAGTCCTCGAACACGGCCCAGTGCGTCAACAAGTCTGACATCTCAAGGCTCGTGTACCCACGCTAACAACTCAGCCTGGGTTGGAATTCGATCGTTTCGCACATAGAATTCTTCTTTCAAAAGGGCGTCAATTCGGTTGTTCGCTCGAATCCCCCGCTTTGCAAAACGGGTCACTGCAACGTCTAATGGAATTAACACCTCCATCGCTACATAGCCCTGTACCATGCGTTGGCTTTTTCGGTCGTCCAGCGTCCTTGGTTCATTTTGCCATCTTTTTCTCTGCAAGCCGCGTTCTTTGCGGTTAATCGTCCAAGCGGTCGAGCATCTCGAAGCAAGCCCGACTGTGATGATAGGGACAGTTCCAGGGACCGACTTTGTAGCTGGAATCGTCCGGCGTGCCGTTCCGATGCAATCTCTTGAACCATCCCCCGTGCGTCCGATCCACCATCTTGGTCTGAATGTACGTCCAACATCGATAGGCGGCCTGCGCAAAATAAGCCTGGCCGGAGAGCTGGTAGGCGTTATAGAACCCCACGACCCCTTCGGCCTGCGGCCACCAATCCTTGTTGGTATCCACCAGTCCCTGTGGTCCGGCCTCGTAGAACAGGCTGCCGTCATCGTCCAGGCCCTCTCGATGCACAGCATCTGCCATATTTACCGCAGTTTCGCGGATTTGCGCCGATAGAGCCGGCTCGTCCTGTGCCTGGGCGGCTTCCCAAAGCAGCCAACTGCCCTCGATGTCGTGCCCAAAAGATACATGCTCTGAAAGCGAGTGCCACTGGTCATCGAAGAAGAGCTTGAAATGGCCGGTTTGATGATTGACAATGTGCTGCTGGAAGGCTTCGAGCAGGGCCTTGTGCTGCGTCTTGAGATGCGCATCCTTCCACACGCGCAGTAAGTGGGTGTATGCTTCCAGGATGTGCAGCATAGTGTTCATGGATTTGCGGCAATTGATCTCTTTATCGCTCAAGCACATATCTGCCAATTTGCCCCATTCGCGGCTGCTGCCTTCGATATAGCCGCCGTGGGTTTCATCGTAGGCGTGTTTTTCCAGCAGGTCGAACAGCGTCTGGGCCAGCGTCAGGCTCTGCGGCTCCTGTGTGGCCCGGTAATATTCTGCCAAGCCGTAAATCGCAAAAGCCTGGGCGTAGTGATGTTTGCGGTCCAGGACCGGGTGGCCTTTGGAATCCACGTGCCAGTAAACTCCGCCATACGCCTCATCCCAAAAGACGTTGGTGAGATAGTCGTAGGCCCGCTGGGCCATCGCCAGGTATTCTTCCACGCCCAGTGCTCGGAAAGCCGTAGCAAACGTCCAGAGAATGCGCGCGCACAAGATCGCGGAGCGTGGCACGTCGTTGTGGATCTGCAGATTGTTGGTCACAGCGCCGTAAAAGCCGCCGTTGACCTCGTCCACGACGTGTGTCATCCAGAAGGGCAGGATGTTCCCCGCTAGTTCTTTTTCTACCTGTTGCCGTAGGCCAGGTTGGCTCAGTGTTTGCACGTTAGATGCCAAAAGTTCTCTCATTTACCAAACAACCGTTTCTTTCCAGTTTTCCGCGCGAATCTACTCGTACACCTCCACCACCTGTGGGGCCAACAGCGCCTCGATCTCTGCGCCGATCTGCGCGTCTTTGTAATGCAGCAGTTGAATCGCCTTGGCCGGGCACTCGGAGACGCAGATGCCGCAGCCGTGGCACTGGGCCGGCTCGATGGTGGCCGCGCCCACGATACCGCCCACGCCGGTGAAATCGGCCTGGATCTGCGGCACGTCGTAGGGGCAGATGCGCACGCAGGTCAGGCAGCCGACGCATTTCTCTTGGTCCACTTGGGCGACGATACCCCCCACCTCCAGCACGTCCCTGCTCAGGATGGTGGTCGCGCGGGCCGCTGCCGCCTGTGCCTGGGCGATGGACTCGTCGATGAACTTGGGATAGTGAGCCGCCCCGGCCATGTACAGCCCGTCGCTGGCGAAATCGACCGGTCGCAGCTTGACGTGCGCCTCCAGGAAAAAGCCGTCCATATCCTGCGGCACCTTGAGCCGCGTCGCCATCTCCTCCGCTCCCTCCGGCGGCACCATGGGCATGCTCAGCACCAGCATGTCGGGGTTGAGCGTCAAATCCTCTTGCAGAGATGGCTCCCAAACCGTAATCTCTAATCCCGAATCTCCAATCTCCACACCAGGTTTGCGGTCAAAAGTGTACGGCACGAACATCACGCCCTGCCTGCGCGCCTCCTGGTAGTACCGTTCCTTGAAGCCGTACGTGCGCACGTCGGTATAAAGCACCGTGATCTGCGCGTCTGGGGTGAGCCTTTTCAGCGCCAGGGCATTCGTCATCGCCGCCGTGCAGCACACGCGGGAACAGTACTTTTCGGCGGGGCCCACACACTGGATCATGACGACCGAGTCGGGGATGTCCTGGCCCGATTCCAGCCGCTCCTCAAACTCGTACTGCGACAAGATCCGCGGGTCCGTCCCGTAGCCGTACTCCGGTCCCTTGTACTCCACCGCACCCGTCGCCAGGATGGTCGCGCCGTGGTGTACTTCGATCACCCTCCCTCCTGTCCCCCCCGCTTGCGGGGGGGATGATGGGGGGGCGGGTGTACGAATGCGCGAGGTAAAGTTGCCCGCAAAGCCGCCGGTCTCCAATAACTCGCTTCGCATGTGGACCGTGATCTGCGGGTGGGTCTCCACGCGCTTGATCGTCTGGTGCAGGAACTCGTCTTGAAGACTGCGCCAGACGACCTTTTTCTCGTCGGCGTCCCAGTCCAGGCTGTGCTTGAGGTTCCACAGGTTGCCGCCCAGCCGGTCGGCCCGCTCCACCAGGTGCACGGGGAAGCCCTGGTCGGCCAGCGTCAGCGCTGCCGTCATACCCGCCGCACCGCCGCCGATGACGACGGCCGCCTTCTGCACCGTGATCTCGGTCATGTGGATCGGTGCGAGCCGCACCGCCTTGGCCACGGCGGCCCGCACCAGGTCCTTGGCCTTCTCTGTGGCCGTATCCCAGTCGTGGGAGTGCACCCACGAGCACTGGTTGCGGATGTTGGCCATGTGGAACATGCCGGGGTTCAACCCAGCCTGCCGGATCGAGTCCTGGAACAGTGGCTCGTGCGTCAGGGGCGTGCAGGAGGCCACAACCACGCGGTTGAGGTTGTGCTCCCTGGTCTGCTCGGTGATGCGCTTGATCGAGTCCTGCGAGCAGGTGTATAGATTATGCTCGGCGTGCACCACGCCTGGCAAGCTGGCCGCGTAGTGGGCCACATCCGGCACGTCCAGGTAGCCGCCGATGTTCGACCCGCAGTGGCACACAAAGACGCCCACGCGGGCATCCTCGCGCGAGACGTCTCTCTCCGGTGGATATTCGGCCTCCTCGGTGCGCGTCCAGCGGGCCGGGGCCAGGAGCTTGCCCGCCGCCGCGGCCGCGCCGATGCCCTCGACGACCGATTCGGGGATGTCCTTGGGCTCGCGGAACGGTCCCACGGCGAAAAAGCCATCTCTGCTTGTCTGCAGTGGATCGAGCATATCGGTGCGGCAGAAGCCATACTCGTCGACCTGCACGTTAAGCCGCCGCGCCAGCTCGCGTGTCTCCTCGGGTATCTCCATGCCGACGGAGAGAACCACCAGGTCGAATTCCTCTTCGACGACTTGGCCCCCCTCTATCTCCCCCCCCGTGAAACGGGGGGGGCTGGGGGGGGGGACATAGCGCACAATCAAGCCGTGCGTCTCCGGGTTCTCCCGCAGGACCGACACTCGCGAGCGCACGTAGCGCACCCCGTACCGCTCTTCGGCCCGGTGGTAGTATTCCAGATACCCCTTGCTGAAGGCCCGCATGTCCATCATAAAGACGCTGACCTCGGTATCCGGCTCGTGCTCCTTGATCATGATGGACTCTTTGGTGGCGTACATGCAGCACACGGCGGAGCAGTAGTCGTGCTCCTGGTCACGGGAGCCGACGCACTGCAAGAACGCGATCTTTTTCGGTTTTTCGCCGTCAGAGGGGCGCAGGACGTGGCCGTGGGTCGGGCCGGAGGCGCTCATCAGCCGCTCCAGTTGTAGCGCGGTGACCACGTTGGGAAAGCGGCCCCAGCCATACTCCTGTGCCTGCTCGGCCGGAAAGACCTCATAGCCGGGGGCCATCACCACCGCGCCTACTTCGATGTCGCGCACCTGCTCCACCATGTCGTGGTTGATGGCGCCGGCCTGGCACTCGTACCAGCAGCTCAGACACTCGGAGCAGATGCCACAGGCCAGGCAGCGCGCCGCCTCCGCCTGGGCCTGCTCGTCGGTGTAGCCGGTCGCCACCTCGGCAAAGTTGGCTACGCGCTCCTCCACCGTCAGTTCCGGCATGGTGACCCTTGGCGTGACCTTGACCTCGCCCCGCTCGACGCGCTCCTGGATCTCGGCCCGGCTCAGGTCGACCACGGGCAGCTCCGGCTTGAGCGCCGGCTCCAGCTCCTCCCCGCGCAGGTAGCGGTTGATCGACTCGGCGGCCTGGTGGCCAGCGGCCACTGCCTCGATGACGAAGGCGGTGCCGGTGGTGGCGTCGCCCGCAGCAAAGACCCCCTGCCGGGTGGCCGCCATCGTGTTGGGGTTGACGGCGATGGTCTGCTGGCGGGTGATGCCGATACCGGCGCTTTCGGGGATGAAGGCCAGACCGGCCCTCTGGCCCACGGAGAATATGACGTTGTCGCAGGGCACAATGTGCTCCGACCCGGCGATTGGGACCGGCCGCCGGCGGCCGCTCTCGTCAGGCTCTCCCTGTTCGGTGCGCACGCACTTCATACCTGCTACGCGTCCATTCTCGTCTCCCACGACCTCCACGGGCGTGGCCTGCCAATGGAAGACGACCCCCTCCTCCTCCGCGTGGCGCATCTCTTCCTGATCGGCCGTTGCCTCCTCGCGGGTGCGGCGATAGTACACATGTACCTCGGCTCCCATCCGCGCCGTAGTGCGGGCCACGTCCATCGCCACATCCCCGGCCCCAATGACGGCCACCCGCTCCCCCAACTCGGGCGCGTTGCCCAACCGTACGTCGCGCAGGAACGTGGTGTTGATCAGCACCCCTTCCAGGTCCGCGCCCGGAATCGGCGGGCGAATGCCCTCGTGGGCACCCACGGCGACCAGCACTGCGTCGAATCCCTCATCGAATACGTCGTCTAGGTTGTTCACGGTTGTGTTCAGCCGCAGTTCGACTCCCAGATCTACGATATCTCGTACCTCACGGTCCACGATGTCGGCAGGTAAACGGTACTCCGGCACGCCCACCCGCAGCATCCCGCCGGCCACGGGCAGTGCCTCGAGGACGGTGACGCCGTAGCCCATCTTGCACAGATCCTGCGCGGCGGTGAGCCCGCACGGCCCCGCGCCGATGATGGCCGCCCGCTCCTCGTGGATGCGCTCGGCTGGCTCCTGGGGAGTGCGCGGCTGGGCGTAGACCTTGTCGGTGACGAACCGCTTCAGCGCCCGGATGTTGATCGCCTCGTCCAACCTAGCCCGGGTGCAGGCGTCCTCGCAGCGGTGATTGCAGATGCGCCCGCAGATGCCGGGGAAGGGGTTGTCCTCCTTGATCACGCGCAGCGCGTCCTCGTAGCGCCCCTCGCGGATCAGGGCGATGTATCCCTGGGCGCGCTGGTGGGCAGGGCAGGCGTCGCGGCAGGGGGAGATGCCGCGCTTTTCGATGGCAAAGGCGTTGGGCACCGCCTGCGGGTAGAGCTTGTAGGCGGCGTGCTGCACCGCCAGCCCTTCGTCGAAGCGACTGGGGATGATGACGGGGCACACCTCGCCGCAGTCGCCGCAGCCGGTGCACTTCTCCAGGTCGATGTAACGCGGGCGGGTGCGCACGCGCACGGTCATGTTGCCCGCCTCGCCCTTGGCCTCCAACACGTCAGAGTCCATCAGTAGCTCGATGTTGCGGTGGCGGCCGCAGTCGACCAGCTTGGGGCTGATGGTGCACATCGCGCAGTCATTGGTGGGAAAGGTCTTGTCAAATTGCGCCATGTGCCCGCCGATGGCCGGTTTCTTTTCCACCAGGTAGACCTTGTACCCGGACTCGGCCAGATCGAGGGACGCCTGCATGCCGGCGATCCCGCCGCCGATCACCATCACCGCACCGATGATGCTTGGGCTCTCTTGTTCGTCACTCTTCATGCGGTGTTTTTCTCCAGTGCTTCTCGTACCATTGAACGTGCTGCCTCGCGGATCGTCGTCAGCTTGTTTTCCCGGGTCCAGCGTTTGACCGGGATCAGGTCGAACACGCGCCCCTTGACGTGCTGGATCCACCGTTCCATGCTCAGCAGGCAGGTGACCGTGCCGTTCCCGCTGCCGCCCGCCGCGGCGACAGCGATCACAGGCTTGTCGGCCAGCCCGCTCTCGCTCCCGCGCGTGCCCTCGCAGCGGCGCAGCCGGTCGGCGAATGCCTTGGCGCTCTCGCTCATCTCGCCGTAGTAGACGGGTGTGACCAGCACGACCGCGTCGGCCTCGAGCACGCGGGCGTGCAGCGCCTGAAAGTCGTCGCTGACCTGGCATACGTGCTCCGGCATGCACGTGCCCCAGCCGTTATCGCACGCCTGGCACATGCCGACCTGCAGATCGTTGAGCCGTATCTCCTCGGCCTGCGCGCCCGCCTGGCGCGCGCCCTCGACGGCGGCAGCGGCGCAGGCGGCTGTCAGGCCGTCTGTGTTGGGACTTGAGCTGATCACGAGGACGTTCATTGCTTACTCATTGGGTGGCTCCCACACGGTCACGACCTGGATCCCGGCGTTCTCCAGCGCCTGCACGGCCGCCTCTTTGTCGACGCCCTCCAGGCGCAGGGTGACGACGCGGTCCTCCGGCGTGTCGCCCCAAAAGATGCCCAGCGAGTAGATGTTGCCGCTGATGCCTGCGATGGTGTTTGTTACTTTTGCCAGACTGCCGACTTCCTCCGGCACGACGACGGTGATGCGCAGTGAGGGGTGCCCGCCGCCCAGCCCTTCGACAAAGGCGCGAAAGATGTCGGTATCGCTGATGATGCCCACCAGTTTCTCCCCTTCGACGACGGGCAGGCAGCCGATGTGGTGGTCGATCATCATGCGCGCGGCTTCTTCCAGGGGCAGCTCGGGTTCCACGGCGATGGCTGGGCTGTGCATCACCTGCTCGATCTTCGTGTGTGAAAGGATATAGTCGACCTCAAATACACTGAGGGTCGTCGCGGAGGTGGGCGATGAGAGCAACAGGCTGCGATTGGTGACGATGCCCTGCAGGCTACCATCTGCATCTACCACCGGCAGGTGACGAAATGGGTGGTGATTGAGCAGTTCTAGGGCTTCCTTGAGGCTCGTATCGGTCGTGACGGTGAAAGGCTTGGGGGTCATGCGGTGTTTGACTAGCATTGTCCTATTTCTGCTCCTTGGATCGCGTGGCTTTTAACGGATTGGGGCCTAATTCTTGGATGTGCTCGGTGATATCTCGGATTGCGTTGGCGAACGTGTTTCCCATACCGCCCGAGACAAAGTACATCTCCAAGCGGTCGCCGCCCAGCCCGATGTCGTCCAGCATCTTTTTCGTGTGCTTTACCCGCGCCAGCCCGCGCTCGTTTCCGTTCACGTGATGGCAGTTGCCGATGGGGCATCCCACCACGCAAACGCCGTCGGCCCCCTGCTCAAAGGCCTCCAGCAGATAGCGCTCGTCGGTTTTGCCGGTACAAGGAAGCTTGATCAGCTTGACGTTGCCCGGGTACTTGATGCGTAGCGCGCCGGCGGTATCGGCCGCCATGTAGGCGCAATAGATGCACATAAAGACCGTGATTTCGGGTTCGAAGCGGTTGTTGATTTCGCTTTGTTCAGTTTCTGGCATTGTCGTCCTTGTTGGGTTTCAGGTTGCTTGGTCTCAGGTTGATCTATTTCGAAGCGTATCTTCTCAATAAATCGGGGCAGATGTAGGGCGGTTTTGCTAACCGCCGCTTGGTCGGATAGCAAATCCGACCTACATTCGCCATTTCCTTCAAAACTTTGAATCTGCAATCTGTTAATCACAAACCATAGATTCGGCCCACATCCCCAGGGGCAGCCCGACGATTTGTTCATCCTTGTAGGCCACCAACTGGATCGCTTTGGCCGGGCACTCGGCCGAACAGGTACCGCAGCCGGTGCACAACGCCGGGTCAATGTATGCCGCCCCTTTGAGGTTGCCCACGCCCGTGTCCTCGTACCGCACCTTGGGGATCTCGAACGGGCAGGTGCGCACGCAGGTCAGGCAGCCTACGCACTTTTCTTGGTCGACGACCGAGACGACACCGCCGATGTACAGCTTGGGCGAAGCCAGGAATGTCAGGGCCCGGCCCGCCGCCGCCTGGGCGTTGGTGATGCACTCCTCGATGAACTTGGGATAATGGGCCATCCCGCAGACAAAGATGCCCTCTCGGGCCATGTCCATCGGGCGCATCTTGATGTGGGCCTCCAGAAAAAAGCCCTCGGTGGAAAGCGGCACATCCAGGATGCGGGCCAGCTCCTTGGTGCCTTCAGATGGGACGAGCGCCATGCTGAGTGCTAACAAGCCTGGATGCAGCATGATCTGTTCTTGCAAAGATGGCTCCCAGGTCGTCAGTTCCAAATCCCCTTCGTCGTTCACCCGCACCTGGGGCATGTGGTCTTTGTCGTAGCGGACAAAGATGGCGCCCTTTTCCCGCGCCTCGGTGTAGAACCGCTCGCGGAAGCCGTAGGTGATAATGTCGCGGTAGAGGACGACTACCCGGCAGTCCGGGTTGATTGTCTTGATGCGGATGGCGTTCTTCATCGTGTTGGTGCAGCACGTGCGGCTGCAGTACTCGATCTCGCCGGGCCGCCGCACGCACTGGATGAAGACGACCTCTTTCAGAGCCGCCAGTTGTTCCAGCCGGTGGGTGATGATGTCGTCCAGCTCGAGGGAGGTGACGACGCGCTCGTCTTGGCCGAGCAAGTACACATCCCCACGCCACTCCTGGCCGCCGGTGGCCACGATGGTCACGCCGTGCTCGATTTCGATCTCGCCGGCGGGGGTTCGCAGAGTAGAGTGAAACCGGCCCAGGCTGCCTTCGTGGGCCACAACCTCGGAACGGGTGAGAACCTCGATGTGCTGGTGGCCCAGCACCCGGTTGGTGAGGTCGCGCAGCAGGCGCTGGGGGTTATCCCCCTCGGCCACGTAGTAGACGTGTTGCAGATTACCGCCCAAGCCCGCTTCGCGCTCCACCAGCGTGACGTCGAAACCGGCATCGGCGATGTTCAGCGCGGCGGTCATGCCGGAAACCCCACCGCCGATGACGAGCGCATGCCGGATGGGTTCGATGGCCTGTTTGTGCACCTGCTCCGCCAGCCGCGCCCGTGCCACCGCCAGACGGACGCTCTCTTTGGCAGCGCGGGTCGCTCGTTGCGGATTGTCCACGTGGGGCCAGGCACACTGCTCGCGGATGTTGGCCATCGCCAGCAGGTAAGGGTTCAGCCCGGCTTGGCGGGTGAGGCGTTGGAACAGCGGTTCGTGCGTGCGCGGGCTGCAAGCGGCCACCACCACGCGGTTCAGCTTTTGTTCACCGATCATCTGCTTGAACGGCCCATGGTACTCCTCCAGGCAGGCATAGTCCACCGTCTCGACGTGGACCACACCCGGCAGGGAGGCGGCGAAATCGGCCACCGCATCCGTATCCACGATCCCGGCGATGCTTGGGTAACAGCGGCAGATGGTGACGCCGATGCGGGGCGGCTCTTCGCTGATGTCTCGCTCGGGCACCAGGCTATCCGGCTTCCACAGGAACGGGTACTCCCGTGTGTAGGGCTGAGAGCCGAGCTCGCTGGAGAGAAAGCGCATCACGTCGCCGGCCGCGCCTGCTGAATCGAGGATCGTCTCCGCGATCTCCTTGGGTGAGGAGAAGGTGCCGCAGACATAGATGCCGGACCTGCTCGTCTCCAGCGGAGCGAACTTGTCCGTCGCGCAGAAGCCGTAGGGGTTCAGCTCGATGCCCAACAGGTCGGCCAGGTCGCGGGCACCGTGGGGCGGCCGCGCCCCGACGGAGAGGACGACCATGTCGAACCTTTCCTCGGTGATCTTGCCGTCCTCGCCGGGATAGCGCAGGATCAGGTCGTGGGTCTCGGGATCCTCGGTCACGATCGAGATGCGGCAGCGCGTGTACGCCACGTTGTACTTTTCTCGAGCCTGCTCGTAGTAGGCGTTGAACTCTTTGTTGAAGGCGCGCTCGTCCATCATAAAAATCTGGCAGTGGACGTTCTCAGGCCCAAGCGGGGAGCGCTGCTTTGATAGCATGGCCTGCTTCGTGGCGTACATGCAGCAGATGGAAGAGCAATAAGGGTACTTTTCCGTGCGTGACCCCACGCACTGAAGCCACGCGATGCGCTGCGGCAGCTTGCCGTCGGAGGGGCGCATCACGACGCCTTCGGTGGGCCCAGACCGGCTGGCCAGCCGCTCATACTCCATCGAATGCACGACGTTGGGATAGCGGCCATAGCCCAGCTCATCGAACTCGGTCGCGTCGGCAAGGTCATAGCCCAAAGAGAGGATGATGGCGCTGACCTGGACCTGGCGTTCGCTATCTTCCTCGTCTAGGTCGATGGCCTTGGTGGGGCAGACGCTCTCGCAGCGGCGGCACGTCTCGCAACGCGGTACCTTGTCCACCACGTAGGCATCGGGCAGCGCGCGGGGTGCCATCTTGTAGACCGCCTTGCGCGCCGTCAATCCGGCCTCGAACGGGCTGGGCAGCGAAACCGGGCAGGCGGCGGCACACAGCCCGCAGTTGATGCACCTTTTTGCGTCTACATACGTTGGGCGATGGCGCAGCACCACCGTGAAATCCCCGGCGAACCCCTCCACCTTGATCAAGTCGGTGTTGGTCAGGATTTCGATGTTAGGGTGCAGGTTGTTATCCAGAAAAGCGGGCGAGATGGCCGGGAACACGCAGCCATAGCCGTGGTCGGACGTGCCACGGCACAGCACGCAATCGTGCGTGGGGAACATGTAACCCAACTGCGCCACGCGGCCTCCCAGCCAGGGCATATTTTCCACTAGATAGACTTTCAGACCGGCTTCGGCCAGGTCGATGGTGGCGCGCATCCCACCTACGCCGCCGCCGACGACCAGCACGGCGCCGACGGGACCTCTTTGTATCAAGTGTGTCTCCTTGTGAGCAGATGTGCAATGGCGTGTGTTGGCCTAGTAATTTAGAGACTCCAAGAACACGAGAAGCGTAGGCCAAGCAACTATGCCTGCTATGGACAAGCAGCAGTAAATCACCAAGGTGATGATGCTGATGATCAGGCAGGCGTTGCCCAGACTCTTGGATTCGGGGTCCGGGCGCGATAGGAAGACGATGGCGATGATAAAGCCGATGGGTAGCGGCCATAGGAACGATATAGCGTATAGCAGAAATTTGAGGCAGCCGCTGTATTGTTGTTGCTGATAGTAGACGGGTTGTTGCGGATATTGCGGGTATTGCTGGTACATTTCGCACCTCCAAATTTGGGTTGATTGTTGTATTGGCCTGGGTTGGTGATTTTGCCAATGGGTAGCTCTTGTCTCTTTTTACTCTTCTCCCACCTCTGCCCACTCATCCTCGCGGAAAGTGACCAGTGGCAGGGGGTCGTCGACGCTGCGGCCCGGCTCGTAGTCAAAGGCTGCCTGCACCTGCTGGCCGATGGCGCGAAAGACGCGCCCTACGGGCAGATCGGCGGGGCAATTGCTGGTGCACATGCCGCAGCCGACACAGGATAGTACCATGTGATTGAGGCGTGTCAAGTGAAAGAGCATCGTATCGGCGGGCAGCCGGTAGGCTCCCTTGCGCCGCGCCCAATTCAGATACTGCATCGGCTCGTGCTCGAAGGTGGGGCCTTTGAAGAGGCACGTTTTGCAGTAGCAGATGGGGCAGACGGTCATACAGTTGTGGCAGCGCACGCAGGCAGCCAGTACGCCTTCGATGCCTTCCGCTTCCAGCTGCTGGTGCATCTCGGCAAAGCGGGCGTCGCGCACCTCCGTGCGGGCGGCGACGATCCTTTCTATTATCTCTTCCCTCCCCCCTGCCTCTATTACCTCTTCCCTCCCCCCTGCAGGCGGGGGGGATAAGAGGGGGGGGAGTTTTCCGGAGATCTCATCTGGCAGACTGATCGAAATACCCGCCTCGATGCCTGCAAAGAGCTCGAATGTGATGTCGGCCTGCTCAACGTGGGGTTTCTCACACATCTGGCAGGCGTCGCGCAGATCGGGGATTGGAGATTGGAGACTGTCATAGAGCTCACGCCACAAACTCTGATCTCCAATCGTTCGACTGAGCGCTCGCGACGAAGTCTCCAATCTCTTCTCCAGGTAGACCGGCACGTCATACGTGCCGACGCAATCCACGCCAATCGTCACCAGGTCGTCCAGGCTGGCCTGCTGCAATTTGACCAACTCCACCAGCGCGCGCAGCTCGCACGGACGCAGCACCACACCGACGCGCCCGCGTGGTTCGCGGATGGATACCTTGCCCGCCAAGCGCGCCGCGTTCAGCCCCATCACCGGGGCCAGTGGATTCGCCGCGTCCAACAGCGCGGGGTCGGCCACCAGCGCGGGCGTGACCGTGCCTGCGGGCGTCTCCATCGGCAGCAGGAGCGCGTCCACCACGTCTGCCGCCAGCAGTTGCTTGAGAAACCCACGCAGGGCTGTCGCGATATCCTCGTTCTCCGCCGGGATCAGCATTCTCATTCCACATCCTCTTGTCAGGGGTAGAGGCGCTCGAACTACCTCTCTGCCGCTGCAGTTATCTGGCTGGCTGCTTCTGGCACTGCAACTGCCCTCTTGCATTCTTGGCGGTACACGTGAGAGGCGAATATACCCCATGTCAGTATGAGCATGGCCGTCCAGTAATACGCGCTCCACCGGAATCGAATCTCGGGTAGAGCCAGGGTTATATAGAGCAGATCGGTCAGGGCTATCAAGGCTATTCCCGTTCGCGGGTGGAATTGAAGCAGGGGGATGATGCCGATGGCAAGTACCGCCAGAAAGCTGTTCCCGGCGGAATACGGTGCCAACAACAGCGAGATCGCAATCAGCATACCAGCCTTTGTGCGGGAGACGGATGGATGGCCACTAAGCACGACGTAGAGCGTGACCATCAACAGGGCGCCCTCAAAGATGGCAGACACCCAACGTGGAAAGCCCAGACGGGCTATGGAGGCCGACAGGCTACAGTCCATTATGCATCCTCGCAGTGGCATGCTGGCCAAAGCGCTCAGCCAACTTCTCCCGTATAACAGCAGAGATGGCACAGCCACAAGACTGACTACTAGGCTTGCTGTAAGCCACTTTCGGATGGGCCAGGTGCGGAGCGCATATATGGCCGGAGCGATCATGAGCAGCCAAGTCTCCTGGGGTTTGGCTGTGGCCAACAGGACGCCGACTGCCAGGGACCACGGATTTCTGCTACTGTAACCGCTCAGTACGAGCAGAATCCCCGCTATCACCAGCCCTTCGAAGTTGCCGTCGGCTGTGTGGCGCATTGCCGGGAACGAGGTGACCAGCATCATCACCCCTAACAACCACATTTTCCTGTCGGCGAGTCGGGGAACACTGACCACCAATACTCCGAGGGTGGTCAGGGTGAGCAAGCCCCAACTAGCCCGGAAGGAAAGCAATCCCAGGGGAAGCACGAACAGCAGGCTCCACGGGGGGTTGCGCAAGTTCCTGATGCCATACTTGGGTGTCCCCCCCTGGATGGCGGCCCACAACCCGCGCCAATCCATAGCCAGGTTCGTATTTTCGATAGGGAGCCGCTCGAAAAAGGAGACGAGCAATCCGGCGGCGACGACCAGCAGCAGCACGGCAACGGCTTTCTTGGCCAACTCTCTGGCGTTTACACCGCCCATTTCTCCCTCATCGGATTAGGGCCTTTTGCCCTCATCGCTTCGGTCATCTCTGTGACCGTCTCGGCAAAGCGCCCACCCTCGCTGGCGCTGATCCAGCGCAGCCACACCCGATCCTCGTCGAACCCGGCGCGCTTGAGGGTCTCCTTCAGCGCTACGATGCGCCGCCGCGCCTTGTAGTTGCCCGACTGGTAGTGACAGTCACCAGGGTGGCAGCCGCCGATGAGCACGCCGTCGGCGCCGTCCAGCAGTGGCTTGAGCACGTAGGTGGAATCGACCGAGCCGGAGCACATCAGGCGGATGATGCGCACGTTGGGCGGGTACTGGATGCGCGATGTGCCTGCCAGATCGGCGCCGGTGTACGTGCACCAGTTACACAGGAAGGCGACGATCTTGGGTTCGAATGTATTCTCGCTCACTCAGACCTCTACTAATGCGTCGATTTGCGCCAACACTTGCTCCTCGGTAAAGTGCTGCAGCCGTATCGCCTTGGACGGGCAGGTGACGGCGCACGCTCCGCAGCCCTTACACAGCACCGCGTTGACGCGCGACACGTTCCACAACGGATGCAGCGCCGGCGCGCCGTAGGGGCACACTTCCACGCACATGCCGCATCCGGCGCACAGCTCCTCCTCCACCACCGCCGTGGCCGATTCCGCCAGCACCGTGCCGCGCAGCAGCAGGATCAGCGCCGACGAGGCTGCCGCCTTGGCCTGGGCCACCGTGTCGGGGATGTCCTTCGGCCCCTGGCAGCACCCTGCCAGGAACACGCCGTCCACAGCCGTATCGACCGGGCGCAGCTTGGGATGCAGCTCCAGGAAAAAGCCATCGGCCGAGCGCGGCAGCTTGAGCAGGCCAGAAATGGCATCGGCGTCGGTACGTGATTCCATGCCCACCGCCAGCACCACCAGGTCGGCCTCGACTTCGATGGGCCGGCCCAGCAGCGTATCCTCCGCGATCAGCGCGACGCGATCTCCCCGCCGCACGATTTCCGAGACGTTTCCGCGCCGGTAGAGCACGCCCTTCTCGCGCACCTCGTCGTAGAATTCCTCGCCTCCCTTGCCAAAGGTACGCACGTCCATGTAAAAGACCGTCACCTTGGCCTCCGGCAGGCGCTCCTTGACCAGGTAGGCCTGCTTGGCAGTGACCATGCAGCACACCCGCGAGCAGTATGGGTTGCCCACCTGGGCATCGCGCGACCCGACGCACTTGATAAACGCTATATTGTGCGGCGTGCGTCCGTCCACGGCTAGGTCGCCCTCGGTCAATCGCTGCTCCATCTCCAGCGTGGTGACGACGTTGGGGTATTGGCCGTAGCCATATTCGGGCTTGCGGCGCGAGTCGAAGACGTCGTAGCCGGTAGCGACGATGATCGAGCCTGCCTGGCGATCAGAGATTTGAGATTGATGATCGTTTTGCACCGCTACTTGAAAGTTCCCTACGTACCCTTCTACGCTTGTCACTCGCGAGTTCAGCAGGACGGTGACGTTGGGATGCGACCGCACCTGCTCGATCAGCGGCTCCAGCAGCTCCGCCGCTGATTCCAGGGTGGGGTAGGTGCGGTTAAGATCGGCCACGCGCCCGCCCAGGTGATCGCTCTGCTCCACCAGTGTGACCGGGAAACCGGCGTCGGCGATATTGAGCGCGGCGACCATCCCCGCCAGCCCGCCGCCGATGACGACTGCCCCAGGTGTGACCTCGACCTCGCGCGCCTCCAGCGGCTCCAGCAATGCGGCCTTGGCCACCGCCGAGGCGACCAGCGCCTCCGCCTTTTCTGTCCCTGCCTTCCGGTCGGCGTGCACCCACGCGCACTGTTCGCGGATGTTGGCCATGTTCACCAGGTATGGGTTCAACCCCGCTTGCTCGGCTGCGCCACGGAACGTCGGCTCGTGCATGCGCGGCGAGCAGGAGGCCACCACGACCCGGTTTAGGTCGTGGGCCTCGATGTTCTGCCGGATCAGCACCTGTCCGGGATCGGAGCACATGTAAAGGTAATCGCGTGCCACGGCGACGCCGGGTAAGCCAGCCGCAAACGCCGTGACCTGCTCCACGTCGACGGTCGCGGAGATGTTCACGCCGCAGTGGCAGATGTAGACGCCGATGCGGGGTTTGGGCTCAGCCATTGTGCAACGCTAAACTCACCAGCTCCATGATGTCCATTACCTTCAACCGCTCCTCCAACCCTTGCACCTTTACCGCGTCCTCCAGCGTCAGCAGGCAGAAGGGGCAGGCCACGGCCAGGATCTCGGCTCCCGTGTCGGCAGCCTCCTGCACGCGCTGGAAGGCCAGTCGCTCCTCCAGGTTGGTGCCCTCATTCCACATGCGCCCGCCGCCGCCCTCGCAGCACAGGCTGCGCTCCCGGCTTCGATCCATCTCCACAAGCTTGACGCCGGGGATGGCCTGGAGAATGGCGCGCGGCTCGTCAAAGACGTGATTCTGTTTGCCCAGGAAGCAGGGGTCGTGGTAGGTGACGGTTAGCCCCCCCTCCCGTCCCCCCCGCTTGCTGGGGGGAGGCTCGGAGAGCTTGAGCTTTCCTTCTTCGATCAATTCTGTGATAAACTGCGTATAATGTAGCACCTCGATTCCGTCCAGCCCATATTCGTTCTTGAACGTGTTAAAGCAGTGGGGAGAAGTGGTCACGACGCGGCTGGCCCCCACGCTGCGGATCAGCTCGCTGTTTTTCTCGACCAGCATCTCGAACAGGCCCAACTCGCCCATACGGCGCACCTCGTTGCCGCAGCAGCTTTCCTCTGTGCCCAGCGTGCAAAAGTCCACCCCGGCCGCCGCCAGCGTCTGTGCCAGTGCGCGGGCGACGGGCTGCACGCGTTGGTCGTAGGCGGGAATGCAGCCGACGAAATAGAGCGTTTCGAACCGACCCGCACGGTCGGCACCCCCTTGGGCGACTTTGATTCCCAGGTCAGCGCCCCAGTTGGCGCGATCCTCGCGTGCGATGCCGGTGGGATTCCCCTGGCGGAAGATGGCCATCAGCGCCGCACCGACGGTATCGGGGATGCGGCCGCTCTCCACCAGTTGGCTGCGCAGCGCAATGATGAGCTCCGCCGGCTTCACGTCCTTGAGACAGCGCTCGACGCAGGTGAAGCAGCAGGTGCAATCCCACAGCTCCGGGTGCGCATCCACGTCCATCTCTGGCTCCACCAACATGTGGTAGATCAGGCTGCGGATGTTGAGCGTCGTCTTGCGCGCCACCGGGCAGCCTCCCGTGCACTTGCCGCACTGGATGCACCCCAGGAGCTCGAGTTGCTCGGTAAGCTCTGCCGTCTTCAGCGCCATCATGCTATCCCTCGAGCCGTCTCAGCGCCACCAGCGCCGATGCGGCCGCCGCCTTGGCCTGCGCCACGGCGTCGGGGATGTCCTTGGGCCCCTGGCAGCAGCCGGCCAGGAAGATGCCGTCCGTCGCGGTCTCCACCGGGTGCATCTTGACGTGCGCCTCTTGGAAGAAGCCGTCGGGCGAACACTCTATTCCCACTAGCTCTGCGACTTGCCCCGCATCAGCGCGCGGCACGACCGCCGTTGCCAGCACGACCAGGTCGGCTTCCACCTCGACCGGCTTACCCAGAAGCGTGTCCTCGGCGGCCACGACTAGGCGACCGTTCCGGTCGCCCTTTTCCCCTCGCCGGTACACCTCCGCGGGTTCCCCGCGCCGATAGACGACACCCTCTTCCCGCACCCGGTCGTAGAACTCTTCGTATCCCTTGCCAGAGGCGCGCACGTCTATGTAAAAGACTGTGATGCGCGCGTCGGGGATTTGATCGCGCACCAGGTGGGCGTGCTTGGCCGTATACATACAGCAGATGCGGGAGCAGTAGGGTACGCCGGTGTGCGGATCGCGTGAAGAAGTCTGGCGCTCTGCGCCAGAGCTTCTTCCTAAGGAAAAAGCCCTCCGGTCTTTTTCCCGCGAGCCCACGCACTTGATGAGCACCACGTCCTTGGGCTCTTTGCCGTCCACGGTGATCTTGCCCATCGTCGGGCCGGAGGCGGACGAGAGCCGCTCGAACTCCAGGCCGGTCATCACTTCCGGGTAGACGCCGTAGCCGAACTCGGGCTTGAGGTGCGGGTCCAGCAGGTCGAACCCCGTGGCGACGATGACCGCGCCCACCTCCAGGTCCACGAGTTCCTCTCGTTGCTCGAAATCGATCGCGCCGGCGGGACAGGCGTCCTTGCACAAAAGCGTCTTTCCACATCTGCCGCGCGTCAGAAGCAGGCAGGCTTCTGGATCGACGGTGTACTTGAGCGGCACTGCCTGCGGAAACGGTACATAGACCGCCGAGCGTTTTGAAATCCCCTCGTTGAAGTGGCTGGTCACGCGCCCTTTCATCCGGCACGCCTCTGCGCACGAGCCGCAGCCGGTACATTTATCGACGTCCACGTAGCGTGGTTTCTTACGCACTTGGACGTGAAACATTCGCTGATTCGCCGACTCGCTGACTCCGTCGATAGAGACCACGTCGGAATACGTCATCAACTTGATATTGGGGTGGTTCCCCACGTCCACCATCTTGGGTGTCAGGATGCAGGAGGAACAATCGAGGGTGGGGAAGGTCTTGTCCAACTGCGCCATGCGCCCGCCAATGGAGGGCTCCCGCTCCACCAGATAGACCGGATAGCCCGCATCGGCGATATCGAGAGCGGCCTGAATGCCGGCGATCCCTCCACCGATAACCAAGGCTGCCGGTTTGCCGCGATTCAATCCCCAATCTCCAATCTCTAGAACTCTCCCGAGCGTTCCACCAGCTTGAGTGCCAGCACGGCCATGTCCAACGTTGTGCCGTCGCTGGTCATAAAGTAGTCGTGCAGTGTGACTTCGTGCTGGAAACCTTGGTCTAGGAGAGCCTTGATGACGTTGTGCTGGGTGCTGACAACTTCGATGTACAGTTGCTGCAGGCTGAGGGTGCGGGCGATTTCGAGCAGGCTGCGTAACATCAGCGTGCCGATGCCTCGACGGCGATAAGCTTTGTCGAGAAAGATGCGCACCCACGCCAAGTGGCGGTGGTACCGCTCGCGAAAGTGGAGGGTGGCGTCGCCGACGATGAGCGTGTTCCCACGC
>Ga0307430_1001171_pt1 | contig 19828 bp, 16 predicted proteins | sample SalMarWE160130MG_FD_202159 | JGI IMG/M metagenome (GOLD analysis project Ga0307430, IMG submission 202159) | Salt marsh sediment microbial communities from the Plum Island Ecosystem LTER, Massachusetts, United States - WE1603-130 | ecosystem: Environmental > Aquatic > Marine > Intertidal zone >...
ACGAGCTGCGCTTCGTGCGCTTTGGTCAGTTGGCGTACGGACTTGAGCTCGACGATTACGCAGCCCTCAACGACCAGGTCGGCCATGAAGTCGCCGACAACCTTGTCGTCGTACTTGACCGTGATCGGTGATTGCTGCTCAACCTCAAGATCCGTCTTGCGCAGTTCGACAAGCAGGGCGTTCTCGTAGACCGATTCGAGAAACCCGAACCCCATCGTGTTGTACACACGATACGCGCACCCGATGATCTGCTCTGTCAGGTCTGCGTGCTCCACGGCGCACCTCTATCCAGGACAAGAAGTAGACAGGATCAACAGGATTGACAGGATTTCTCCTGATCCTGTCAATCCTGTTGATCCTGTCTAGAATCCTTTCCTATCCCATCACGCTCTTCGCCTTGCCGGCGGAGCCGAGGGCTTGCATCTTGCGCGCGACAATCGCCTTGACCGCCTCGCGGCCGGGGCCGAGGTACTTGCGGGGATCGAACGGGAAGTCGGGGCGCTTGCCTTCGCTGCCGGCCTGCATCCAGGCCCAGAGCGCGTCGTTCGACTCGCCCCACGCGCGCAGGATGGACGAGGTGAGCGCGAGCCGCAGGTCCGTGTCGATGTTGACCTTGCAGACGGCCATCTTGGCCGCGCGTGCGATCGCCTCCTCGGGCACGCCCATCGTCTTGGGCATCTGCTCCCAGTTCGACTCGCCCGCCACCCGGCACAGTTCGGCGTTGCTTTGGTCAAGCACCGCGTACTTGTTGATCGCCGCAACGAACTCGGCCGGCACCGACGACGAGCCGTGCATCACGAGCGGCGTGTCCGGAATCTTTGCGGCGATCTCGTCGATCCGGTCGAACGCGAGCTTCGGCTCGTGCTTGAACTTGTAGGCGCCGTGGCTCGTACCGATCGCCACGGCGAGCGAGTCGCACCCCGTGTCTTTGACAAACTGCTCCGCCTCATCGGGATCGGTGAGGAACTTCATCACGTCTTCCTCGGCGACGCCGACGACGTCTTCCTCGATCCCGCCGAGCATGCCGAGCTCGGCCTCGACGCACACGTACGGGTCCTTGCCGTGCGCGTGTTCGCACACCTTCTTCGTGTTGGCGATGTTCTCGGCGAGCGGCAGCTTCGAGCCGTCGTACATGACCGACGTGTACCCCTCGTCGATGCACACGAGCGCCGTGTCGAGGTCGCCGTGGTCGAGGTGGATGACGATCGGGATCTCGGGTGCCTCCTCGGCGGCCACGTCGATGAGCGCGCGCAGGTACTTCATGTTCGCGTACTGGCGGGCCCCGCGCGAGATCTGCAGGATGAGCGGCGCCTGCTGCTCCTTTGCCGCCCAGATGATGCCTTGCAGCAGCTCCATGTTATTGACGTTGAACGCGCCGACGGCAAACCCGTCGCGCTTGGCCGCCTCGAACATCTTGAGCGTATTGACGATCGCCATAGCTTCTTCCTTCCGTTGTTGCGACGAGACAAGAACCGTTTTGCCGATCATACGGACTCGGCCGACGGCGGTGCAACAGGAAACGGGCGCGCGGCTCACGCAGCCGTCTTTCTTGTTGTGCTTTCGCCCCGTGGCGCTTAGACTGCCACACAGTGGGGGACGTCATCAGTCCGTTGACGCCCGGCGCGCGGCCCGGACGCGATCCCGGAGGTGTGAGCCATGGGCGAGACTCAGGCACGGGTCGATGCGCTTATCGCGAAGCTCGGTGATGTCTCCGAACAGGTGCGGCTCGATGCGATCGAGGAGCTGAGCACGATCGACAAGGAGCACGCCCTGCCCGCCCTGCACTGGGCGATCCAGAACGAGATGGACGAGGAAGTCCGCAACGCCGCCCGCGACGCCTACCAGCGCCTCTCACGGGCCGACCAAGCCGGGTCGAACGAGGCGGTGGCCGAGGGCACTGACAAGACACGCATGTTGCATCGCCCGAAGGTCAAGGCCGTCGTCCTCGAGGAAGGCGCGGCAAACCCCGCGGGCGGTTTCTCGCTCAGCATCGGTCTCGTCGCCGTGGCCGGCCTGGTGGTGTGGGGCTTGATCGGGCTTGGCCAAGGGGGGGAGACGGGGACCTTCCTCGTCTGGTGGCTGCGCATCGCCTCCGGCATCTCGATCCCGGGCCTCGTGCTCGGCATCATCGGCGTGGCGACGAAGCGCGAGAAGCACCTGACCGCCATCGCCGGGACCGTGCTCAACGCGCTCCTCGTCATCCTCTTCTTAGTCCGCGTCGTGCTTCCGCTCATCAGAGGTTGACGCGCCCCGTCACTCGGTCGAGCACGCCGCGCTGTGTCTGTGAGTTCCCGGGCTGCCGCGCTGGGACGACGCCTCCCTGGAGCTGTCGATGAACCACCGTCGAGGACAACCGGACGCGCGCGAACGAGCCGCCTTCCAGCGCCGCCTGCTCACGCACTTCCGCGCCACCAAGCGCGACCTCCCGTGGCGGCGGCGCGTCACGCCGTACCGCATCCTCGTCGCCGAGGTCATGCTCCAGCAGACGCAGGTCGACCGCGTCACCGACTACTTCCGGCGCTGGATGCGCCGCTTCCCATCGCTCAGAGCGCTGGCCGAAGCGCCGCTCGACGACGTGCTGAAGCAGTGGGAAGGCCTCGGCTACTATACCCGCGCGCGCACTCTGCACGCGGCCGCCCGCCTGTTCGTCGAGAAACACGGAGGTCGCGTGCCACGCGACTTCGACGCGTTGCGTGCAGCGCCCGGGATCGGCCGCTACACGGCCGGCGCCATCCTGAGCATTGCCTATAACATGAAGAAGCCCGTCCTCGACGGCAACGTCGCGCGCGTCCTGTGCCGCGTCTTCGCCATCCGCCGCGACCCGACGAAAGCGTGCGCACGCAACTTGCTGTGGACGCTTGCCGAGAACCTCATCCCCGACGGCGACGCCCGCGACTTCAACCAGGCCCTCATGGAGCACGGCTCGCTTGTCTGCACGCCGGCGAGCCCGAAATGCGCCCACTGCCCCGTCAGGACCCTCTGCGCCGCGCGCGAACGCGGCCTGCAGGACCGGCTCCCCGTCAAGGGGCAGCGCCCGAAGACGCTCAAGCACGACGTCGGCGTCGCCGTCATCCGCGAACGCGGCCGCTACCTCATCCAGCAGCGGCCCGACGGCGCGCTGCTGGCCGGCTTGTGGGAGTTTCCCGGCGGCAAGCGCGAGCCGCGCGAGTCGATCGCCGCCTGCATCAAGCGCGAGCTCCGCGAGGAGCTCGGCATCGACGTCGAGGTAGGCGAGGAGCTCTGCACCGTAAACCACGCCTACACCCACTACCGCGTCACCCTCCACGTCCACCGCTGCCGCATCACGCGCGGCCGCCCACACCCCCACTACGCGCAACGCATCCGCTGGGCCCGCCCCGCCGACTTCGCGCAATATGTTTTCCCCGCCGCCAACCTCCGCATCATCGACCGCCTAGCGAGATGAGATGTACGGCGGGTCGCCTCCGGGGAGCACCCCCGCCTCAGCAGTGCAGTTCGAGGATAGGTCTTGCCACCGGCTTCAGCCGGTGGTTCCGAGCAGCACCCACAACACCCATAGCCGGCTTCAGCCGGCTTCTCGACGGTGGCCTTCAGGCGCAGTTCTTGCCACGGCTGAAGCCCACTGTCGGGAAGCACGCTGAAGCGCGCTCGTGCACGAATCCTGTCCCAGAAACCACCGGCTGAAGCCGGTGGCACGACCTATTCAGTCACAATCCAGTCGGGGGTCTTCGGATGTCCAATCCGTGCGTGGTGGGTCAACACGCCCGCGCAGGTTCCCAGAGCTAACTGAGGGAATCGAGGCGCTTGAGGAGCTCGCTCGTCGAGCGGCCCTCGACGAGCGGGATGGTCGTCACCGTGCCGCCGGCGGCTTCGACCGTGTCGCGGCCGACGATCTGGTCGCGCGGCCAGTCGCCGCCCTTGACGAGCACGTCGGGCACAATCGCCGCGATGAGTTCCGCCGGCGTCTCCTCGTCGAAGATGGTGACGTAATCGACGCACTCGAGCGAGGCGAGGATCTCGGCGCGGTCGGCTTCGGGCTGGACTGGCCGGGGCGGGCCTTTGATCGCGCGGACGCTCGCGTCGGAGTTCACGCCGATGACGAGCACGTCGCCGCGCTCGCGCGCCTCGCGCAGGTACCGCACGTGGCCCACGTGCAGCAGGTCGAAGCACCCGTTCGTGAACACGACCTTTTTGCCGGCCGCCTTCAGCCCCTGCACGATCTCGGCGAGCCGCTCGCGCTCGACGATCTTCTCCTGCGGGTCGCGTTGCGTCATCAGATCACGAACTTCCCGTTGCGGTAGATGACCTTGCCGTTGCCGTAGATGGCGCTGTGCTTCCGCACATCGCAGATCATGTCCCAGTGCAGGGCCGACTTGTTCTTGCCGCCCGACCCGGGGACTGAGCACCCGAGCGCGACGTGACACGTGCCGCCAATCTTCTCGTCGAACAGGATATCCTTGGTGAAGCGCTTGATCCCGTAGTTGGTGCCGATGGCGAACTCGCCGATGCGCTTGGCGCCGGGATCCATGGCGATCATCTTCTGAAGGTAGTCCTGGTTCTTACCGGCGGTGGCTCTGACGATTTCGCCCTTCCTGAACTCAAGCCGGACGTCGTGGACTTCGCGGCCGCCCTCGATGGCGGGAAAGCTGAAGCGGATATGGCCTTCGGCGCTGTTCTCAATCGGGCTGGTGAACACCTCGCCGTCGGGCAAGTTGCTCTTGCCGTCGCAGTTGACCCAGGTGCGGCCGCCGACGTCGACGCTGAGGTCGGTGTCCTCGCCGACGATGCGCATGGTCTTGAACTTGCCGAGCTTCTTGACGAGCCGTGCCTGTTCGGCCGAGATCCTTTTCCACTCGGCGACCGGGTCCCGCTTGTCGACCAGGCAGGCGCCGTAGACGAAGTCCTGGTACTCGGCGAGCGACATCTCGGCCTCCTGCGCGTGGGCCGACGTCGGGAAGATCGTGTAGCACCAGCGGTACTCTCCGGCCTTCTCGCGCCGCTCGAGGATGTCCATGATCGGGCGATCCGACCGGTCGGCGATCGCGAACTTCCCGGGATTGACGTTGCTGAGCGACCTCAGGTTGTGCGAATTGCCCATCGCGAGACGGGCCGTCATGTGCCGTGCCTGGTGTTTGCCGAACGGCGAGACGTGTTCGAGCTGGTGCCTCTTGGCGTGCTTGAAAAACAGCTCGTGGATGCCCTCGATGCCGACGTGAAGCGACACGTGCGCGCCCTTGATGACCGCCTGTTTGTACACCTCGCGCATCAACGGCGCCGTCTTGTCGATGCCATGGATTGCGAACAGGTCGCCCTTCTTGATGGCGAGCGAGTACTCAACGAGCACCCGTGCCATCCGCTCGATTCGCCTGTCTGCCATAGGTGCCTCGTGCCGCCGCGGTTGCCGCTTCGTCGCGCACGCTAGCACACGCCCCGTGGCGGGTCAACGGAACCGATGTCCGCGACGGCCTGTTTCCGCTACAGCAAAGGCGGAAAAAACCGTTGACTCGCGTAGCGCGCTCTGCTACGAGGGGCCCGGAGAATCGGGTGGATTTGTCGGGATTCAATTACGCGTCTACAGGCACACGGCACCCGTGTGTGCGCTGACGCGCCAGCCGGATGGAGGACGCGCCGTTATGCAGATCACAATGACGGGCCGTCACGTTGACCTCGACGACGATCTCCGCGAGTACGCCACCGAGAAACTCAAGCGCCTCAAGAAATACTGCAGCAACATCATCACCGTGCGCGCCGTCCTGGGCCAGAACCGCCAAACGTACCACGCCGAGCTGATCCTGCGGGCCGACCACCACCGTTTCTTCGGCGAGGCCGAGCTGCCCGATGCCCGGGCCTCAATCGACGTGGCCGTCGACAAGATCGAGCGCCAGCTCCGCCGTTTCAAGAAGAAGGTCCAGCGCAAGCACAAACACGAGCTCGAACCTCCCGCCTCGATCGAGCCCGTCATCGACGAAGAGGGCGAGTTCGAGTACGAACCGCTCGAGCCTGACGAAGAACCCCCCGAAGAGTGAGGCATGCCCTCAGCCGGGAGCGGGATGCTTCGCCCAGCGTGCTGCCCGCGCACGCCACGCTATCCTGACGCCCAGCGCCTGTCCAGTCGTCTCGCCCTGCAACCGGCGCGTTTTTTGCGTGAATCGCACCCGCCTCGGTGATATGGTTCCATGTTCTGAAGGAGGCCCAGTACATCTATGCGCGGGATACGCGTCGGATATCTCTTCGAGCGGATGGGCGAGGAGCTTCGGCTCTCGCTCCAGGCCGGCCAGCGCGGTGTGAACCGGCGCATCAAGGTGGCCGAGGTTGAGCGCCCCGGCCTGGCGATCACGGGGTTCTTCGACTACTTTGCCGCCCGCCGCGTCCAGGTGATCGGCAAGGTCGAGATCTACTACATGCGCACGCTCACGAGCCAGGTGCGCCGCGAGCGGATCCGACAACTGATGGAGTGCAACGTCCCGTGCATGATCGTGGCGCGCAACTACCGGCCGCCGGAGGAGCTCGTCGAGGAGGCGAACAACTTCAACATGCCCCTGTTCCGCACCCCGATGATCACGATGAACCTGGTGAACCGCCTCACGCTGTTCCTCGACGAGGAGTTCGCGCCGACGGTCTCGATCCCGGGCAACATGATGGAGGTGTTCGGCGTCGGCGTGCTCATCCGCGGCAAGGGCGGCGTCGGCAAGAGCGAGACCTCGCTCGGCCTGATCGAGAAAGGCCACCGGCTCATCACCGACGACATCGTCCGCATCCACCTGCGCGAGGGGCGCTACCTGGTCGGCACCGGCGCCGAGCTGACGCGCCACCACATGGAGATCCGCGGCCTCGGCATCATCAACGTGCAGGCGCTCTTCGGCGCCGTCTGCTTCAAGGAGGAGGCGCCCATCGACCTGGTCGTCACGCTTGAACGCTGGGATCCCGAGAAGGAGTACGAGCGGCTCGGCATCGAGGAGGAGACGATCTCGATCCTCGGCAAACCGGTGCCCCATGTGCTTGTGCCCGTGCGGGTCGGGCGCGACATCGTCCTGATGGTCGAGACCGCTGCGCTGACGCATCGGCTCAAGGCCACCGGCTACAACCCGGCCAAGCAACTGAACGAACAACTCGTGGCCTTGATGACCAAGCCGTAGCGGGCGCTCGGTGGGCCAACACCCGTGCACGGAGCATCACAGCACCAATGAGCAAGCCCGCGACAGGCAAAGCGAAGAAGGCTGTTCGCGACGTCCGGATTGTCAACAAGCTCGGCCTGCACGCGCGGCCGGCCTCGCTGCTCGCCAAGCTGGCCGGCAAGTACCGGGCCGACATCCATATCCGAAAGGGCAACGACCAGGTGAACGCCAAGAGCATCATGGGCATCATCACACTCGCGGCCGGGCCCGACACCGTCCTGCGGTTCCAGGCCAGCGGCCCCGATGCCGACGAGGCGCTCGAGGCGATCAACACTCTGATCGAAGGCAAGTTCGGCGAGGATTAGCATGCCGACCGAGCAGTCATACTACGGCATCGGCGTCTCGCCCGGCGTGGCGATCGGCGCCGCCCACCTGTTCCGCCAAGAGACGACCGCCGTGCCGCAGCGCCCGATCACCACCGACCAGATCGAGGCCGAGTACGCCCGCTTCCTCGAAGCGCTGTCCGCGAGCCGCGAGCAGGTCACGTCGGTGCGCGAGCGCGTCGCGCGCGAGATCGGCGAAGAGCAGGCCAATATCTTCGACTTCCAGATCCACATCATCAACGACACCCACCTGGCCGGCGAGGTCAAGGAGCACCTGGCCGCCCGGCTCCAGAACGTCGAGGTGGTCTTCGCCGAGTCGATCGAGCGCTACATCCAGCTTCTGAGCGACATCGACGACGAGCTGTTCCGTGAGCGCCGCACCGATATCCGCGACGTGCGTGACCGCATCCTCACCAACCTGGCCGAGCGCCGGCCACGCGGCCTCGGCGAGCTCCCATTCGCCTCCGTCATGGTCGCCCACGACATCGCCCCGTCCGACGCCGCGATGATGGAGCGCGGCAGAGTGCTCGCCTTCGCGACCGATCTCGGCGGCCGCACGTCCCACACGGCCATCATGGCCGCCTCGATGGGCATCCCGGCCGTCGTCGGCCTGCACGACCTGAGCTTCAAGGTCCGCAGCGGCGACCAGCTCATTATCGACGGCAGCCGCGGCATCGTCGTCGTCAACCCGCACGAGGACACCGTCCAGCGCTACAACCGCGAGATCTTCCGGCTCAAAGCGTTCGATGACGAGCTCGCCGAGATCCGCGACCAGCCCGCCGTCACCACCGACGGCCACCGCGTCGTGCTCTCGGCCAACATCGAGCTGCCCGAAGAGCTCGACAACGTGCGCGCCAACGGCGCCGAGGGCGTCGGCCTGTATCGGAGCGAGTTCCTCTACATGAGCCGCGACGAGCTCCCGGGCGAAGACGAGCAGTACGCCGCCTACAAGTCGATCCTGGCCGGGCTCGCCCCGAACCCGGTGATTATCCGCACCTTCGACCTCGGCGGCGACAAGTTCATCTCGCACCTCGACATCCCGTTCGAGCTCAACCCGTTCATGGGCTGGCGCGCCATCCGCTTCTGCCTCGAGCGAGTCGATATTTTCAAGACCCAGCTTCGCGCCATCCTGCGCGCGAGCGTCCACGGCAACCTCAAGCTCATGTACCCGATGATCTCGAGCGTTGACGAGATCATCAGCGCCAACGCCGTGCTCGACGAGGCGAAGGAAGAACTGCTGCGCGACGGGCTCCCGTTCGAGGAGAACTTCGAGATCGGCGCCATGATCGAAGTGCCCTCGGCCGCCATGACGGCCGACATCATCGCGCGCCACGTCGACTTCTTTAGCATCGGCACGAACGACCTGATCCAGTACACGCTCGCCGTCGAGCGCACGAACGACCGGATCGCCCACCTCTACCAGCCGTGCCACCCCGGCGTGCTGCGGCTCGTCAAGAGGACCATCGACGCCGGGCACGAGCAGGATATCTGGGTCGGCATGTGCGGCGAGATGGCCGCCGAACCTGCGATCGCCATGCTGCTGGTGGGCATGGGCATCGACGAGCTGAGCACGAGCGCCATCGCCGTGCCCAAGATCAAGAAAGTGATCCGCAGCATCTCGTACGCCGAGGCCGTCGACTTCGCGCGCGAGGTGCTCACATTCGACCGAGCGGACAAGATCCGCGAGATGGCCGACGAGCGGCTCCGCAACGTGGTGCCCGCGCTCTACGGCGAGCAAGCCTAGGAACACAGGTGACGGGCCTTTTTTTCTCAGGACGAATCGGGACGACACGATGAAAGCGCTGATCCTCGCAGCCGGATACGGCACGCGGCTTCGTCCGCTCACGAAGAACAAGGCGAAGCCGCTCTTGCCCGTCGCCGGCAAGCCGATCATCAACTACCTGCTCGACCGGCTCAACGCCATCGAGGACGTCGACGAAATCTACGTCGTCACCAACCACAGGTTCGCCGGGGAGTTCGAGCGCTGGGCCGCCGAGACACCGAGCGCCAAGCCGATCACGGCCGTCGACGACGGCACCACGAGCGACGACGACAAGCGCGGCGCCATCGGCGACATCGGCTTCGTCATCGAGCAGCACGGCATTGACGAGCCGATGCTCATCGCCGGCGGCGACAACATCTTCACGTTCGACCTCGGCCCGTTCGTCCAGTTCTTCAAGGCGCACGGCTCGACCGTCGGCCTCCACGAGCTCGACGACGCCGAGGCCGTCAAGCGTTACAACGAGGTCGTGCTCGACGAGCGCGGGCGCATCGTCTCGTTCCGCGAGAAGCCGCCGGACCCGAAATCGAACCTGTTCGCCGTCTGCCTCTACCTATATACTGCCGGCGACGTGGCCCGCGTCTCTCAGTACCTGCGCGACGGGAACAACCCCGACGCGCCCGGCCACTACGTCGCCTGGCTCCACACGCGCACCGACGTCTATGGCTGTCCGCTCGCCGGCGCGTGGTACGACATCGGCGACCTCGACGCGTACCGCGAGGCAGACCGTTTCTTCAGCGAACAACGACGATAGGAACTGCCAGCAGTTTCCCGTACAGCAAACCTGGAGACACGACGACATACGGAGGCACCACAGCAAGCATGGGAGCGAGCGATTACCTCTTCACATCCGAGTCGGTCTCGATGGGACACCCCGACAAGGTGGCCGACCAGATCTCCGATGCCATCCTCGACGGCGTCATTGCCCAGGACCCGATGGGCCGCGTCGCCTGCGAGACAATGGTCACCACCGGCCTGGCATTTGTCGCCGGTGAGATCACCACGGGCTGCTACGTCGACATCCCGGACGTGGTCCGCCAAACGATTAAGGAGATCGGCTACACCGACCCGACAATGGGGTTCGACTACGAGACCTGCGCCGTCATCACGTCGATCGACAAGCAGTCGCCCGACATCGCCATGGGCCTCGACGACACGCCCGACCACGAGCAGGGCGCCGGCGACCAGGGCCTCATGTTCGGCTACGCATGCCGCGAGACCGACGAGCTCATGCCGATGCCGATCATGCTGGCGCACAAGCTGATGGAGCGCCAGGCCGAGGTGCGCAAGCAGTCGATCCTCCCCTGGATCCGGCCCGACGGCAAGTGCCAGGTCACCATCGAGTACGTCGGCCGCAAGCCGAAGCGCGTCCACACCATCGTGTTCTCGACCCAGACCAAGGACGTCGACATCAAGCTCGTGCGCGAAGGCGTTATGGGGGAGATCGTCAGGAAGGTGATCCCCGCCACGATGCTCGACGGCAACACCATTTATCACATCAACCCGACCGGCCGGTTCGTCCTGGGCGGGCCCGCGGCCGACTGCGGCCTCACGGGGCGCAAGATCATCGTCGACAGCTACGGCGGCAAGGGCAGCCACGGCGGCGGCGCCTTCAGCGGCAAGGACCCGAGCAAGGTCGATCGCTGCGCCTCGTACGCCGCGCGCCACGTCGCCAAGAACATCGTCGGCGCCGGCATCGCCGACGAGTGCGAGGTCCAGATCAGCTACGCCATCGGCGTGGCCGAGCCGCTTGCCATCAACGTTGTCATGTTCGGCACCGGCAAGTTGCCGCACAAGCGCGTCGTCGAGCTCATCAGGAAGCACTGGGACCTGCGGCCCGCGATGATCATCAAGGAGTTCGACCTCCGGCGCCCGATCTACAAAGAAACCGCCCGCCACGGCCACTTCGGCCGCAACGGCGACGGCTTCACCTGGGAGCACCTCAACAAAGTTGACGCCCTCAAAGCCGACGCGGGCCTGTAAGACTCTCTGCTGTCGTGTCGCGGGAATACGTTTGCGCAGTTGCTCGCGGCGGCACGGTTATCGAGGGGGTCGTAAGGGCGATATCAGGAGAGCCCGTTTCAACGGGCTTGTTCCATTCTTGCATAGGCCAGCCCTTCAGGGCTGGTTGACGGTGACATCGTGCGCATTCCGGCAGCCCGTTTCAACGGGCTTCCAGGAGGTGGCTTAAGCCGAGAAAGGGAAGGACGTTGAAACGCCCTGCAAGGAGCCGGCGCCACGCGCGGGACCAGCCCTGAAGGGCTGGCCTATCGAAGAACGGGGGCGTTGAAACGCCCAGGGGCTCCGGTCGCACGAGATCCTGTCAAAGCCTTGAGAAAGCCAACCCGTGATTCTGTTGCCCATTTGTGAGACGCGATACTACCAAGCTGCAGAGCAACCACGACAGACCTGATGAGCAGTCGCGTTTTCGGGGCGCTCGTCGTCGCAGGCGTCGAACCGGCGATCTCCGCTGACGACGAGAGCTACAACCGCCTCACCGGCGTCCAGCGCGAGCGCTGGCTCGACCTGCTCTACGATCTGAGCCGTGAGCCGTCGCTTGTAGCGAGTTCACGGCATCTGCTGTACATTGGCCGGAGGCCGGAGAGATAGGCGAGGCGAACGCCCCGCTGGATCCGGCAGTGTGCCGCCGCCGTCACTGGGAGGAGTCACCGTGGAGTCGAACAAGCCGTCCGCAAGAGATGCCGAGCTCCGCAAGGCGATGGACGCGCTGATGGCGGAGCAGCCGGGGCATGTCGGCTCGCCGGAGCTTCCGCGCCACGTTGTGCGCGAGCGCCAGACGCATCGGGCCAGCCTCGAGGGGTGGGCGATGATGTTCAAGGGCCTCGCATTCGTCTGCTGGGCAGCCGGCTTCGTCGTCATCATGGCGTACGTCGCGGGCGTTACCAGGACGCAGCGCCTGCTGGCCGATGCCATGAGAAACGTGCCCAGCCACCTTATCGGCCCTTCGATCGTCATCGCGATCGTCATCATCGCCGTCACCGCCTTGGCCGCCGGCGCCATCTCGTGGGCCATCTCGCTTGCCCTCGTCTCCCTCGGCCATATCGAAGAAAACACCCGCCCCGCCGCCACGACAGAGGCAAAGCACTCGCCCCCGTTCCCGGCAACCTCGCCGCGCCAAGCGCCTCCTGCTCCCGGCAGCGACGCCTGAGCGCCGTAGGCGCGACTGAGAACAGCCGCTTGCCGGCGGAGCGCCGCGGGCGCCATCGGGATCGGCCGCCGAGCGCTGGAGCGCCGCAGGCGCGATTGGCAGTAGCCTCGGGCGCCAGCCCGTGGTACAAAGACCGGCCACAATCCTGAGCCCCATCCTTGTCCTGCGTAGCCTCGGCGAAGCAGGAAGGGGCGACTGAACCAGGGAGCCTGTGCGAGATGGCTCTGCACGTTGCAGTTGACCGCGAGCGTTCCGCCGACACGCCATCCTGCGCAGCGCCGAGGTGCTCTATGCAGCCTAACGAGCGGGATGCGCAGCATCAGGTTCTCCACATCGTTTACATCGCTCGACCTGCATGTGCTGACGGACCTTGCCCGTTGCCGCGACTATGACGCATTCCCACACTCAATCGCCCCTGAAGGGGCTCTGGTATGTGGTGTTGCGCCCGCCCCACGGGCTTGCGCCCGAGGCTACTTCCAAACGCCCCTGACGGGGCTATTCCTCCCGCGGCACCCGCCCAGGGAAGACCGCGTGATCTGTCCTCGACGGGAGACGAGGTTGCCTGCACGTACGAACACGCTGGAGTGCTGTAGGCGTGTGCCCGGAGCGCGGTACGCGCGATTGGGAGTAGCCACGGGCGCGAGCCCGTGGTAAAAGGGCAGCCCACAATCCCGAGCCCCTTTCCTGTCCTGCGTAGCCTTGGCGAAGCAGGAAGGGGCGATTGAACTGCACGTGCAAGAGGAATGGACAACACATGGCCAGGAAAGCGACCAACTACGACGTGACCGATCTGAAACTGGCGCCGAAGGGCAAAAAGCGCATCGAGTGGGCCGACAACGACATGCCCGTCCTCCAGCTCGTGCGTGAGCGGTTTGCAAAAGATAAGCCCCTCAAGGGCAAGCGGATGAGCGCCTGCCTGCACGTGACGGCCGAGACGGCCAACCTGTGCCGCACGCTCGTGGCCGGCGGCGCCGACCTCGTGCTCTGCGCCTCGAACCCGCTCAGCACCCAGGACGACGTGGCCGCCTCGCTCGTGGCCGACTACGGCATCTCGGTGTTTGCCCGGCGCGGCGTCGACCGCGACGGCTACTACAAGCACGTCCACGCCGCCCTCGACCACAGCCCGAACATCACGATGGACGACGGCGCCGACCTGGTGAGCTCGCTCCACAACGAGTACGCGCACCTGGCCGGCCAGGTCATCGCCTCGATGGAGGAGACGACCACCGGCGTGATCCGCCTGCGCGCCATGGCCAACGACGGCGCGCTCAAGATCCCCGTGATCGCCGTCAACGACGCCGACACGAAGCACCTCTTCGATAACCGCTACGGCACCGGCCAATCGACCATCGACGGCATCATCCGCGCCACCGACATGCTCATCGCCGGCAAGACGGTCGTGGCCGCCGGGTACGGCTGGTGCGGCCGCGGCTTCGCCACGCGCGCCCGCGGCATGGGCGCCAACGTCATCGTCACCGAAGTCGATCCGGTCCGCGCGCTCGAGGCCACGATGGACGGTTTCCGCGTCATGCCGATCCTCCAGGCCGCCAAGATCGGCGACCTGTTTTGCACGCTCACCGGCGACCTCCACGTCATTCGCAAGGAGCATTTCCTGAAAATGAAGGACGGCGCCATCGTCGCAAACTCCGGCCACTTCGACGTCGAGATCGACATCCCCGCGCTCAAGGCGCTTGCGAAGAAGGTGAACAAGGACGTCCGCCACTGCGTCGATGAGTACGTGCTCGACGATGGCCGGCGCATCTTCCTGCTCGCCGAGGGGCGCCTGATCAACCTGGCCGCCGCCGAGGGCCATCCGGCCAGCGTGATGGACATGAGCTTTTCGGTCCAGGCGCTCACGACCGAGTGGGCGATCAACAACGGCGGCAAGCTCAAGGTGCAGGTCTACGACGTGCCCGAGCAGGTGGACGGCTGGGTCGCTCGGCTCAAGCTCAAGTCGATGGGCGTCTCGATCGACAAGCTCACCGCCGAGCAGAAACACTACCTCGCCTCGTGGGACATGGGGACGTGAGCGACACCGCCTCGAATACGACGGCCGACGCGCTGGGCGAGACGATTGAGCGCTACCGCGCGCTCGTCAACGCCGCCCACCGCGCGCTCATCGGCGCGAGCCCCTACGGCGAGCGCGTCGGCGCCATGCTCGAGGCCGCCAACCGCATCCTGCTCAGCAAGGAAGCGAAGCGCGTCCGCGCCATCATCCCGCTCGTGCTCGCCGAGCGCGGCTTCTGCGACGCCGACTACGCGGTGCGGTGCGGCGTCCTCGTCGAGCTGCTGCACTTCGCCTCGCTCATTCACGACGACGTGATCGATGGCGCCACCGAGCGCCGCCACGAGCCGGCCGTCAACGCCGTCTTCGGCAGCCCGGACGCCGTCCTCGTGGGCGACCACTTCATCTGCGAGGCCATCGACTACGCGCTACGCATGCCGCGTAGCACCGACGTGATCGCCGCGTGCGTGCGGGCCGTCAAGTCGCTTATCCACGGCATCTTCGTCGAGCGCCGCCTGGAACAGGAGAACCTCGGGTTCGACACCTATCTCCGGATGGCCGAGCTCAAGACCGGCGTGCTCTTCGAGCTTGCCTTTCAGCTTCCGTTGCTGGGCTCGTCGACGGCAGACACCGCCGCACGCGTCGGTCGCCGGTTCGGGGTCCTGTTCCAGATCTACGACGACTGGTCCGACCGCGACACTGATCCCGGCTGGGTGAACGCCTATACGCACCTGTCGCGTGACGAGGCCGCCGCCCACTGCACGCAGGCGTTCGACGCCCTCGCCGCCGAGGCGCGTGACGCCGGTGTCTACGAAGTCGTGGCCGTCGTTGTCCGCTGGCTGCACCGGAGCGGATACTTCGCCGATGCGGTGCTCGAACTCGCCGGCGGCCGGAACCACACGGCCGGCGCGTGAGGTTGTGATTGAAAAGGCGGACGGAACACAGCGATGGGCAGTACAATCAACAGCACAACTAGGCGCACAGAGGAGAGACACGTGATGCGTAGAAGCCTTGTGATCTTCGTGGGGGCCGTGTGCGCTCTCGTCCTCGGCGCTGCATGCTCGAAGGCAGCGGACGAGCCCAAGGAGGGCCTCGAGGTCGGCAACAAGTTCCTCCACTACGACACCTTCTCGGCCACAACGATCGACGGCGACCAGCTCAAACTCACCGATTACAAGGGCAAGCTGCTCTTCATCGACTTCTGGGCCTCGTGGTGCGCGCCCTGCAAGGGCGAGCTCCCCTACATACAGATCGTCCACGATACCTATGGCGGCGACGACCTCGGCGTGCTCGGGATCAGTCTCGACGGCTCGTTCGACGACCTGCGCCGGATGGCCGACGACTACGGCCTGACCTACCCGCAGATCTGCGACAAGAAGCGATGGCAGTCCGCGTACGCGGCGATGTTCAGCATCCGCAGCATCCCGACCAACTTCCTGCTCGACGGCAACGGCGTCATCATCGCCAAGAACCTGCGTGGCCTCGGCGTGCAGGGGCATGTCGCCAAGGCCCTTGGGCGCGACGACCCGGCCGTTCACTACGTCGATGCTGTCGAGTACCTGGAACAGACCGACGACCCCGATCCGGACAAGGCACTCGAGATCCTGGCCAAGGCGATCGAGGCCGATCCTGAACGGGCCGAGTACCATTTCTTAGCCGGCATGATTCACCTGGGGGCCGGGCACGACGACAAGGCGATCGAGCACTTCAGAACCTGCCTTGACCACAAGGACGCCCTCCCCGAGTTCGGGACGGCCATGATGGTGTACGCTCGACTCAGTCACCTCTACAAGAAGAGCGGCGAGATCGACAAGGCGATGGAAGTGCTCGACGGGGCGATCGCCGCCATCAACGCCCTCCCGGCTCATGAGAAGCAAACATACGAGCGGGCGATTCCCCAGATCGAACGCCTCAAAGCCGAGTGGGCCGCTGAGGAGCAGCACGAGTAAGAGGACGAATAGCACCTCTTGCCCGAGCCCGGGACCCGCCTGCCCGGCGAGCCGGCGGCCTTGACACACCTGGCGGTTCGTGGCATTATTTTTGTTACCGGTGACGCCGCGGCCAACCGGGCTGGTCTTATCGTATTCTTCTATAGACAGGCGAAGTCACGCAGGTCTTAGGAAACCAAGAAAGAAGTGAGTCATGCGCGCAAAGAAGGTTCTGCTGCGCCGCGCGGTGGGAGTGGCATTATGTTTGGGTGTGCTTACGTGGATCGCAGTTCCAGAGATTCGCTACCGGGTAAGGTACAATCGTCTCCGAGCTCTCATCAGGAGTCTGGAGAAAGCCTCAGACACCGACAAGGCGGAGCAGCTGTGGGCTGCCTATGTAAAGGTGCAGGAGCAAAGGTGGTCCAGAAAACCGCGTTTCCATGGCCTTCTCCGCGATGAGCTCGAGAAGACGGGCGAGGCGTGGATGCACGTAATGCTTCAGGAATTGCGCAACGCCCCCAGCGTGGGGTCTGGAGAGGCGTGTTACCTTCTATCGACACCCTTCGGGCGCAGAGCGATGCCAGACCTTCTCGCGCTCTTGGACGGGGCGGAGTCTGAACACACCAGGGCCGCTGCACTCACTGCACTTCTGGATTTGGCGATGTCACACCAGTTGGATGATAAAGACACGCGTCAACTGGCTCAAATAGCAGGACCTTTGCTGGATGACGAATCTTGGCAGGTTCGCTCAGAGGCCTTCCAGTTACTCGAGGTGCTCGAAGGCCTTTAGAGGGTTCGTCCGGGGCTCGCTCCGAGTAGTGCTGCAATGACCGTGACCAGGACTAAGGGCCGCCGTCCGTGATCAAGCTCATCGTGCATCCCAACCACGAGCTCGAACAGACCATTGAGCTCGAGAGCCGCACCATCCTTATCGGCCGGTCCGACGAGAACGACCTGACGATCGACGACCCCAGCATCGCCAGCCACCACGCGCGGGTCGAGAAGCGCGGGGATGAGTTCATCGTCCGCGACCTGAGCAAGCAAGGCCTCCTCGTCGACGGCGAGCAGGTGGGCGAAGCGACCATCGCCGTCGGCTCGATCATCACCATTGGCGACGTCGAGATCCTGTTCAAGGGTGAGACACCGCTGGCCGGCGAGGCCGAACCCTTCCCCGAGGCCGGGGCGCTGGTAACGACCCATCCCGGCGTCGGTCAACCCGGTGCGTATCTGCCCACCGAGACCTTCATCCAGCCGGCCCACCTCGACCGCGAGCACGCCATCTCGTCCACCCTGCCGCTGATCAGCTTCATCTGCGGCATGCTGGGCCCCTTGCTGCTCGGTCTCGGCTGGCTGCTGGGCATCATCCTGGGCTTTGTCTCGCTCGCCAACATCCGGCGCCGCGGCGGCCTCCTCAAGGACAAGCGGATGGCCGCCTGGGGCGTCAACCTGGGGTTCGCCTGGGTCGTGCTCGCCTTCGGCCTCGGCGCCTGGTACAGCCTCGGCAAGAGCGTCAAGAACACCGTTCGGCGCAACGAGCACAGCGCCCGCCGTGCGCTCGCGGCCGTCTGCGTCACCCAGTACTACGCGCGCTACGGCTGCTTTTTCGACACCAACGACAACGGCGCATTCGAGTACGCGGCCCTCGACGAGCTCGAGTCGCTCCGCTACTCGGCCATGCCCGACCTGCGCCGCGAGCCGACCGGCTACGAGCTCATTATGCTCCGCGCCAACGAGGACGGCTTCCTGTGCTACGCTCGCCCCAAGGCGTACGGCCGCACCGGCCGAGACACCTACGCTATCGACGAGACCGGCATCTTGCGCGGCAAGGACCTGCACGGCGTCGACCTCGCCGACTACGATCGCGAGCTGCCGCGCGTCAGTCAGGGCGACAGCGTCTTCGACACGAGCGGCGAGCAGATCGCTCGCGACCTCGTCGAGGCCGCCAAGAAAGCCGCCGCCGATAATGACTACGCGCGCGCGATGCACATCGTCCAGGCCGCTCGCGAGACGTTCCCCCTCACCGATGCCGTCAAGAAAGTGCTCGACGCCGTCGGCGCCGAGGTCGGCCCGCAGATCGTCGAGATCCGTTCCATCGAGGAGTACAACCGCGCCCGTGCCCTGATCGAGGGCGGCGAAATCGTGCGCGCGCTCGAGGTGCTCATCGCCGCGGAGCAGGCCTATCCGACCTCGTCGTATATCGTCAAGATCCGCGAGCAGATCGCCCTGATCAAGGAAGAGCACTTCAAGGAACTCGAGGCCGCGGCCGAGCAGATCTACAACAACGCGCAGCGGCTCGAGCTCGCCGGCGACTTCACCACGGCCAAGCAGGAGTACATGAAGATCAGAGAGCAGTACTCCATGACGACCTACGGCCAGGACATCCAGGAGCAGATCGACAAGATCGAGGCCAAGATCCGCGAGGTCGAAGCGGGCCGCTACGTTGCCCAACTACGCACGCTCTCGGCCGACACCGACTACGTCGACATGGTCCGCATCGTCGAGCTGCTCAAGCGCCGGTACGCCGACACCGACGAGTTCGAGCGCAACTACGAGGCGATCGAGCTCGCCGAGCACACGGGCCGCGCCTACAGCGAAGCCGTGCAGGGCATCCGCCACTTCCAGAACGAGCAGTACGAAAGCGCCCTGGCCGCCTTCGACAAGGCGGTCGCCGAGCACGCCGACATCCAGCCCCGGATCAAGCCGTACCTCGAAGAGTGCTACTACGCCGTCGGCATGAGCAGCTTCAAGCGCCGCGACTACCGGACCGCCCTCGCCATGTTCGAGCGCTACCGGCGCCTCGCGCCCAGGCAGAGCAAGCTCGACGACCGCTACCTGATGCACGCCTACTACGAGGTCGGCAAGCTCGACTATCAACAGGCCAGCTACGAAGCCGCCGAGAAACGGCTCTTCGTCTGCAGCGGCCAGTTCGATACCCAGGCCGAGTTCAACTACATCTACGGCAGCGTCCTCGTCGAGCTGGGTGAGCACAAGCGCGCCATCGAGTACTTCACCCGCTACTTCAAGTACGGAAGCACCGACGTCGCGAAGCGCTACTACAGCCCCTCGCTGCGCAAGCGCGGCTACTCCGAGAGCCAGCTCGCCGCCCAGCTCGAGGACGAGGTTAAGGAACTCGTCATGGCCAACCCCGTCTATCACCCCCTCATCGTCGCCGAGCAAGAACAGCAGCCCGCCGAAGAGGAAGCCGAGGACGACGGTAAGGACGACGAAGAGAAGGACGATACCGACGAGGACGACGGCCTCGATGTCGACTTCGGCGGCTTCGGCCAACGCCTGTTCGACAGCGGCCGCTCACCTGGGCGTAACGGCGACCTCGGCAGCAGCGGCACGCTCCTGGCCCAGACTGAACAAGAGGACAACGAGGGCAATGGCGAGACCGGCGACGACGAGGCTGCCGAGCCGCCACCGCCGCCGGAGCCGGCCTTCAAGCGCATCCTCAGTGTGATCATCG
>Ga0307430_1001172_pt1 | contig 19809 bp, 19 predicted proteins | sample SalMarWE160130MG_FD_202159 | JGI IMG/M metagenome (GOLD analysis project Ga0307430, IMG submission 202159) | Salt marsh sediment microbial communities from the Plum Island Ecosystem LTER, Massachusetts, United States - WE1603-130 | ecosystem: Environmental > Aquatic > Marine > Intertidal zone >...
ACGGAACTGATAATATCGGTAGACAACTATATGGGGCCTCTACACGGCGGTCCAGAAAAGAACTCTATCTACAACTTGAAAATGCCAATGTTTTCACACTGCTGAATATATACGGCTCTGATACCAGTGCTTTTTTGGGGCAAAATTTTGTCTTATGTGATGTCTATACTCGTACAATGCGAACAGGGGAAAAGACTGGTATGCCCATACTTTACTACAAGGCAGAGACCTCGAACAACCTGCATGACCCCAACTTTGCGCCAACACTTACGGACAACATGGGTAATATCTACAATTACTTGGACAATCATGTCCTGGTTAGTCTTGGTAAGCCCTGGGAAGAGGCGAGCAAGACTACGACTACAGCACATAGCCTTTCAGACTCTGCAAGGTTCTACAAAAATACAAGGAATACCAAGATTATCCGCCCATCCAGACCTTTCCGAGAAGATTCTTACATTCTGATGTCCGCGGGGTATGATGGTGAGTACGGTACGGCTGACGATATATACAATTTTAAGTGGAAATACAGAGAATGACGGCTTCGGGGAGGTGGAAGTTTGAGTGTTTAGTTTTGAGTTGTATGAAGATTCTTCCCCTTCGGCTTAGCTCAGGGCTAAAGGCTTTTTGTGCTCAGAATGACAAAAAGGACGTTCGGAATAACATTTTGTTTTTTTCATTAGTTTCATAGGCATATAAAAAGAGGGAATAACTGTGAGGCGAAAAAGGACAGGATTTACGATGGTTGAGCTTTTAGCAGCCTTAGGGATAGTAGCGCTGCTAATTGGGCTTCTTATCCCTGCTTTAAGTATGGTGCGCAGAACCGCAAAAGAAACAAAACAAAAGGCGCAGTTTGCCACTATCGACATGGCTCTTTTGGCCTTCAAAAACGACTATGGTGATTATCCTCGGTCTGACTGGCTATTGCCACCGGCACCGGGGAGCGATTACTGCGGTGCGCAGAAGCTCACCGAAGCCCTTTTAGGCTGGGACCTCTTAGGATTTCATCCGAAATCAGATTTCAGGTCTAACGGTTATAACGACGATAGAGTGTTCATATACAATGTTGACAATCCCGTTTTCTTCGACCAGAGAAGAGGTCCTTATCTGGAGCTTGCGAGTGCCAATGCTTTTAGATTAGGTAACATCTTTAATAATACCGGGCCTTTGGCACCGAATACTTTTGTCCTTTGCGATGTATTTGGTGCAGAGAAAATAACGTTGGCTAACGGCAAAACGGTCAGGGCGGGGGCGCCGATTCTTTATTACAGGGCGAACACTTCCGCCAAAACAATACGTGAAATTTACAATGCTCAGGATAACGACGCTCTTGTTATGATGAAACAACAGGCGGACGGTAAGATTCATCTCTTAGCGGACTCAAGCACCCAATATCAGTATTTTTATGATTATATCACGGACCCGAAGATAAGCGCCAGACCCTGGCCTTACAGGCCTGATTCTTACATATTGATTTCAGCGGGGGTAGATGGTCTTTACGGGACAGGCGATGACATTCGCAACTTTGGAAATTAAGCCCCCCATAACAAATTGCTCGCTTTAGTGTCTTGTCATTCTGAGCGAAGCGAAGAATCTCGCTATTTTAGGCAAGAGACCCTTCGCGGAGTTTACCCTTGAGCGAAGCGAAGGGCTAAGGGTGACATAGAAGATTTTGATTGAGCAAACGAAAGCTATGAAAAGTAACAAATACAAGCATGGCGTAACTCTTGTCGAGATATTAGTTGTGGTGGCTATAATCGCGTTGCTGGCTTCAATGGTAATCGGCATAGCCGCTCGTATCGATAATCAGTCCAAAGAAAGGTGTCTCGAATGTACTTGTGCACTGCTGGAATGCGCACTGCATGAATATTGCGAATACACAGGTAAATTTCCCGAACAGCCTGAAAAGAATTTTACAAATGCGCTCGTACATTCGGAATATCTTTATAGCGAGCTTTATTTGATACCGGAGTCTCGGAAGATATTGGAAAAAATCGCCGATTCCCTGCTAAAGAATGAATATGGAACTGCTGACACACCAGCGGAGATATATGACCCGTGGGGAATCGTGCTGGATTACAGATATGTCCCCGGTGACAATTTCCCGGAGCTGGTATCGGCTGGGCCGGACAAGATTTTCGGCACTGCCGATGATATAAATAACAGATGACAGATAACAGATGACAGAGGACAGAAGTCAGATAAGGAATATTGAAAATAGAACAAGGAATATCGAAGTAAGAAGTTGAGATTGCTTCGCTTGGCTTAGCCTCGCTCGCAATGACGAAACTATGAACCATAAACTACGAACTAAATCCGGTCTTACCTTGACAGAGATGGTGGTTGTTATCGCAACCATATCACTTCTCGTCGCTATTGGTTTGCCGGTTATGCATGTGATTCGTGAGTCATTCGAGTCTCGTACCGGCGGAAAGAGTATGATAAGCGCCGCTTTGTCCAGCGCCCGTGCTGTCGCCGCGAAGGAACAACGATACGCGGGCATACGGTTCCAGCAGGATTTGGCCGGCAACCAATATATGGTTTTCATAGTGCACGACTTTGAAAGAACAGGTTTGAACCCTGGTTTTCGGGCGGTTGAAGGCCTGAAGCCAATAAAGCTGCCAGAAAGTTTGGGCGTAATGGATTTGATGGTCAGAACTAACCACGGTACACATTGGACCGACGCGGAAGACCTCCTCGATGAGCTGCTTAAGGTGGCCTACCTTGATGACGCAAATCCACAGAATTTCGGGCTGGACCGAAAGAATAGATTCATTACGGACACGTCCAGTTTTTCGATTGTTTTCTCGCCGAGCGGCAAGCTGATAATGCGCGATGTTCGCGTCAGAAACAGAGATGGAATTTACCAGCCAAATAATGGGACCTCCAATAAAGTATCAATGGATAGTATCTTCAATTCCCCTGATAATATAACACATTACGGCGTGGGTATGTTCATTCAGGATGACTATGCTGAGCTGGGTTTGGGGGCGGAATCGGGCCGAAACAGGTTCGTTATATATGACAAAATCCGGTTTGATAAATTAAACGCGACGGAAAGGTTCAATTATTTAAGTAGTCTGGAACTAATCTATATAAACCCATACACGGGGACGATAATCTCGGCGGATTGATGAGCCTATGAGAAATAAACGACAATATAGAGGTTTTTCTCTTACCGAGGTTTTGTTAGCTGTCGGCACGCTTGCTATTGGGATGATTTTCATAGGCGGCACATTTCTCACCGGTATTTATTTTGCGACCATTGCCACTGAACGAACCACCGCGGCGGTAGTGGCCGACGAGGCCTTTGCAAAAATCAGTTTGTACGGCGTTAATCTGACGGAACCGAATTTGGTGGTTGACCAACTGGTACCATTCGAAGCGTTAAACACAATCGCCGCTGACGAGTTTGCATATCCTTCAACGAAGAGTTTAGCCCATAAACAGTATTACTGGTCCGCGTTGTGCAGGCAAGTGGATTCTAATACAACTAACCGGCTTGTTCAGGTAACAGTTTTTGTCAGCAGAAAAGTCGGGAGCAGAACTACATATCCGGGCGGAGCGACAAGGCCTGTTCCGGTTGAAGTTGGCGTTTCTACTGTTGCAGGGGCTGGTAACGAAAATAAGCTCACGGTAAATGTGCCGGGTGAGGAAACGTTCATCAATGACGGTTGTACGATAGCGGATAACCAAACAGGGCAGCTTTATCGAGTCCTGCAGCGTGATGCCGGTGCTCCTAACATAATCGTGCTCGACAAGGTTTGGCAGGGCGGTTTGAGCGGTTATGTGTGGGTGGTTCCGCCACCTCTCGGCGGCGGCAGATATCCCTGTATAGCGATATATCAGAAAGTAATCAGATTTTAACCACAGAGTTTTTAGTTATATAGATGATGGGAAATTTGTAGATTTGAAAAGTGAGCTAACCGATTTATCAAAGATGTTAAGCGGTTTAAAACGATCTATAAATCGATGAACAATGAACTACAAACTACGAACAAATAGAGCCTTTACTTTAATTGAGCTTCTGGTGGCTATCGGGATTTTGGCTGTAGTTATGTCGTTTGCGAGCGTGATTTTCAGAGTCAGCATTGGAGCTTATCGCACCGCAATCGCAAACACTGAAATTATGCAGAAGCTGCGGGCCATTACCAATCAGCTCAACACCGACTTCAAAGGCCTCCGGAAGGACGGGGAAATTTTCGTGGTGTGGGTAGCCAGTCCGGTATCTGCCGCTGATTATAAGGATAACGACCTTGACGGATATGAGAGGTTCGACAGGATAATGTTTTTTGCTGATGGTGATTTTCAATCTTATAAAGTTAACCCGATGGTTCGCGGCAACGTTGCAAGAATCTGTTATATGCTTGCTAAGAGGGGCAATTTCAAAGCACAGGGGCAGGACAGAACCAAGCGAGTGCTTGCGAGAAGTCTGCATATATTAACGGCTGACCCGCAGCTTGCTGATTTTCCGGACCCTAACAGATTAAGTGATGTACAATGGTATGAGTGGAACAACTGGTATGAGTACGACAAGATATCTTTAGAGGGCTGGAAGAAGATTGCGTGGGAGAACAAGATAGATATGCTCTCTGCCATGAGCGATATTCAGGTTGGCACCAGTAGTGTTAGCGAAGCAATCAGGGGAGTGACGGTTGAACCGGCGGACGCGAATTCGATTCATATGCTTTTGTGCCAGGGTGTGAGCGAGTTCAAGATTCAAGGTTGGTATGACGCCCAGCAGCGATGGATACCGGAGGTTGACCCCGATGGTAACGGGGATTTGGCAGATACACATTTCTTCTTAACTGACCCAAATCGTGTTCCCGGAGTGCTGTATCCCAATCCACCTTACGGAGTCGTAATTATGAATAACATCAATTATCGAGGGCAGATAAATGAGGCGCATTTTAACACTATCCCGGGGCTTGGACGAGCGCTTAAGTTCACTTTCACGTTGTATGATTCCAAAGGCATTATAAAAAAAGGCATGACTTTTACGCACATTGTTTATTTAGATAAGTAGTTTGACAAGAATGAGAACAATAAACAAGAAATTTTGTAGGAGTACGTTTTCTGTCGGATCAGCCCTTATCCTGGCGGTGGTTCTGACCAGCTTGTTGGCTATCGTAGGTGTCTTGTTTGTAATGATGACCCGTATTGACAAAATAGCAACGTCGGCCATATCGGAAGACAAAGAACTGGACTTTGCGGTCGAAACAGTCATTGCAAAAATATCGCAGGAATTGGCTTCAGATGTCCCCGGCTCAGGGGCCGAATATCAGGACTATCCAGGCCCAAAGGATAAATGGCTGGCGAGTCTTGAGCCTTATGAATCTGGTGGCGATTATTACTGGCGGCAGATAAGCGATGTTACAGGATATTATTTGGTCGGCTATAACAGCGACATACAGGCAGAAGTTGTAAGTGAGTATGATGCGATAACCGATTTCAACAATCTGGTTGCTAATGCCGATGCCGACGGTGATGGCGTGGGCGATTCAAAATGGATTAAACTTGCCGATATAACCTCCGACAAAGGCAGACCAATTTATGCAGCCGTTAGAATTGTTGACAACGAGGCGATGTTGAACGTCGATACGGCTTACAAATTTGACCCGAGCGACCCTAATGCAACTGTTTTCGACATCGGCGGTTCAAGCCAAATGCAGATAAATCTTATGGCCCTGGCCGGCCGAGGGAGTACGCCGTCAACCGCCGCAGAAGAGACGAGTTTGCTTAGAGCAAGAGCAAATAACGGTGTTGGTGTTGACCCGCTGGATTTGCGTAAGTACGAGCAGAATGTTATTTGGTATTACGGTGCGCCGAACGGGGCTTATACGCCTTTTGATATTTCTGATGAGCTTGAGCTTCGTTACAGGTTCCTGTTGAATCATACCGGTATAGATACACGGCTGGAAGATTGGGGTGATGAGTTCAGAAAAAATACTTTGTCCACGCCTGTAACATCCGGCGGGGAGCCGTTAGATATCTGGTTCAAAAGGGCCTATGATGACGGCGGCGTTGACCCAAATTATTATGCGTATCGGCATTTTGCCACTACCTACAATATAGACCGCATTATTAATCCCACAGGCTCTGAGCTGAATAATGGAAAGATGATTAACGTCAATATGGCAGATGTAAGTTTGCTGTATGAGGCGATAAGTTTGGGGCTTTTGGAAGCCGACCCCAATTTTATATTGATGGACGCAAACGAGCTGGCCGGCCAAGCTGCTCAATTGGCGGTTAATATAGTTGACCATCGTGATTATGATACAGAAATAACTTGTTTGCCGGTTGGGCAGACGACGTATTACGGCTTCGAGGCCCAGCCGTTTATAAGTGAGATAGCGTTCAGTGTCAGCGAGACGGATGCAAATAACTCGGCGAATAATGAGTTTGCGATTGAGCTTTATAATCCGTTTGATGTAGATATTCCGTTAGGTAATTTCCGGCTGGAGCTTCGCCGACAAGATGGTAATGTCGTGAGCACGATAAATCTGGCCGGTTACGGAATAGCAGACGGCAGCCGATTTGTAGTAACCAACAGCTCTACCGCTTCGAGTGGGTTTGGTGTTACGAGTTTGATGCGAATGGGCGGGGGTAAGGAAGACCCTAACCTGGTATTAGTGACATATCGTCCTTTGGATACGGACCCGCCGACGTATGCTTTAAGTGAAAGATTTGACATTTATCTTCTGAGGACGACATCGGCTGAAGAGATATATCTTGATAAACAGCAAACCAAAGATGAATGGTTTAACTGGGATACTGTTAAAGGTACGAGGCAGTCTTACTGCAGGTCTGACAACAATTGGAACGTGGTATATCAGGATTTGCAGTCTGCGGCTGAGACATTGGGTGGAGCGAATGGCGCAGCCGGAGGACGAAGGAACTACAATCTTGAAAATTCTGTGGGCCCTTTTGTTACGGTGGGTGATATAGCGAGAGTCCTTAAAGTGGGGCCGAGTGCCGACCCCTGCGATATGATTGGTATGCGACTTGCAGCAGAGCCCGGCGAGGAGGTTGTCCGAGTTGATTTGCGGAACCCGGCTTTTGCGAATATTTTTCAGTACCTGACGGTCATCGACCCGGCATCCTTTGGGCAGGGAGCGTATGAAACGAGAATAAAAGGCCGGATAAACATCAATACCGCCCCGTGGTTTGTGATAGCGCAATTGCCCTGGATGGCCCCTGCAATCGCCCAGGCAATAGTTGCGTATCGAGATACAATAGCAGAAGGTTTTGAAAGTACCGGCGAGTTGATGCAGGTGCCACTGATGCTAAGGCTTGGGACCGATGGATTGGACAACTTGTATTCAGATATACCAAGAGGACCTGACCTCACCCAAGACACGGCCCGCGATGATTTTGAAGAGCGGGACGTGATTTTCTCGCGGATTAGCAATCTTGTTACCGTGCGAAGTGATGTTTTTACCGCTTATATTCTCGTTCGCATCGGTGTCGATGGCCCACAAAGAAGAGTTATAGCCATACTCGACAGAAGCCAAGTCAACTCTCCCAACGATAGAGTGAAAATCGTTGCGTTACACCCTGTCTCCGATCCGCGATAGGAAGCTGGGTTTACTTTTAAGGTTGCTCGGGCGGCTCGACATTTTCCTGCTGTTCCTCAGCAGCTCCTTGTTGCTGCTCGATTATCTTATACAGCTCCTCAATGGTTACTTGTTGTTCTGCGATAGTCTTTTCATGGTTCTCTATAACCAGCTCAAGCTCGGTAATTTCTTTTAGAAGCATCCCCTCATTTTTGGCTTGCTCGTTTAACTGGGCAGTCAGGTTTTTGACTCTTTCTTGTGCTTTTTCTGCTGCGGCCATCGCATTGTCTCGCTCGCTGACAAGTGGCTCGGCCTGCTCTTGAAGCTCATTGTGGGTTTGCTTAACCGTTTCCAACTCCTCCTTTAGATAGGCTATTTGGCTTTTGGCCCTGGTTAAATCAGCCGTGACTTTGGCCAGCGACATTCTGGCCTCCGCAGCTTCTGCAAGGGCTTTTTTCTCCTGCTCATCCTTACAACCCATAAGAACCAGCGAACAAGCCAACACGGTTAGGAATCTAACCAGTCGCGATGAGCCAGCGGCTCGGCGGGGTGTCGGTATCCTTCTCGTCATATCTATGTTCCTTTCTCTTTAATGAAAATGATTATTCAAAAATCTTACTCCATTTTCTTTCCCATCTGCCTTCCCAACCTCGCACGTGATATACATAGCTGATTATTAAAGGCAAAACGGAGGTGGCCTCTGCATAAACCATCTGTTCGTAAACAGTATCAACCTTGCCCCACGAGGACGCTTCCTTCAGAGTAGAACTTGAACAGGCTCCATCTCTGACGTCAGCGACTGTAATTTGTACTGCGTATTTGTGCATATTTGTCGGTTTTCCCAAGACTTCGGCGCAAACGACCGTATCCTGGGCGAAATTCTTTGGCACACCGCCTCCAATCACAAATAATCCTGAAACCGGAGATTTTATTTTAATCTCCGTCAGCTCTCTAAAGTCCTTTACCGAATCAATAGAAATATGGCTTTGGTCGTTTTCGGTCTGATGCATTACCAAGCCGAAACCCGCACTCGAATCTGAAAAAGCCGGGCAAAAAATTGGTACATCATTTTCATATGCTGCCTGCACTAAAGAATCCGGTCTTTCTTCGTTATCGACGAGGTACTTTCCCATTTCTTTGATGAATTCCCTTGAGGAATAAGGTCCTGGAGTGAGTGAATCGGCTATTTCCTTTATAGTGTTGTCGCAAACCTGCAACTGCTCTTCATCAATGAAAGTGTCATAAATCCTGTCAATATAGAGCTCTCTTAACTTTCTGTCATCAACAAGTGAACTGCCTTGATAATGTTTAAAACCTAAAGCCTCGAAAAAATCCATATCAACGATGGAAGCCCCTGTAGCCACTATCACATCAACCATATTGTGCCTGACCATATCGGTATAAATCTGCATGCACCCTGCGGCGCTGGTACTGCCTGCTATACATAAAATAATTGTGCATTCATCATCGCTTATCATTTGATTAAGAATATCTGCTGCTCTTGCTGTGTCTCTTGCCGTGAAAGACATATCTTTCATCGCTTGGATTATTTCTGTCGAATCAAAAGATTTTATGTCGATATGCTTTACAGGGTCTTTTAGGAAATCGTTCTTTTCCATTTCAGCCTCCGAATTTGTAGCTCAGCAATTTATAAATGAGCTTTGCGGCCATAAAGTCTGGAGCCTTATTTCTGTCATCAGGGCATAACTCAACAACATCAAAACCCACCACATTTTTTTTGTCAGAAATGGCTTTTAGTAACGCCAAAACATCATACCACAGCAATCCCCCTGGTTCAGGTGTGCCGGTGGAAGGCATTATAGACGGGTCAAAAACGTCCAGGTCTATGGTAATATAAACATTATCTGAAAGTTTGGAGATGACCTTTTTAATCCAATCCGTGTTGTTATAGATGTCCTTTGCAAAAAACATGCGGGTCTTGTCCATAGAATCTTTTTCGGGAGAATCCATACTTCTGATACCTACCTGAACTACTGGGCAGGACTCTTTAATTCTGGCCATGACACAGGCGTGGTTATATATTGAACCATTATATTCTTCTCTTAAATCGGCGTGGGCATCTAATTGTAAAACAGTAAGATTCGCATAGTTTTTTGCGTGGGCCTTGATGGAACCAATACTTACCGAGTGTTCTCCGCCTATAACGACCGTAAACTTGTTCTTTTCGAGATAATACTGAACGGTTCCATTGACCGCATCAATCATCTCCGTGGTGGTAATCTCTCTGGTTATGGTATCTTCGGTATATATACCTTTTTTATAAATTTCTGAATCGGTCTCTATATCATATAACTCCATATTGGCTGAAGCTTCAATTATGGCTGTAGGGCCTTTGTCAGCACCTTTGATCCATGTGCTTGTTCCATCGTAGGCAACAGGAATGATGACTATTCCGGCGTTTTCGGGGTCAGCATATTCTTCGGGCAAGTACCCGAAATTGATTACTTCTTTCATGACATATAAATCCCATCAACATATTCAATCAAACAAAAACATTGCTATCGCTACCGTCGTTGTCCACAAATCTTTCTGGCCTTTGGCGGTTTGTGTAATATTGGTAGTTTTAATAAACAGCCCGCTTGATTTGTAAACCTGCTCTTTTTCCGACCAGGCTTTGTCAGGGTCAAATTCCATTCCCAAGGTCGTACCTAACATGCTGGCTGCCAAATCTTCAGCCAAATCTCCTGCCTGCTGGCTATTCATGCCGTGGCCGTGTACCTCGCTCAGATATCCCCATTTGCTGTTGTCTTTAGGGATAGCAACTCCTATGGAGGAGGCGACCAGCCTTCCATGTTCATTCGTATCGGCTCTGACTATCACACAATAGCATATTTGGCCCGGAGTCAGTTTTTTCAGCCCATTTTCGCAGCTGATAATTTTGCATTTCGGCGGCAAAATCGACGACACATGGACCAGATTTTGTTGAGCTACACCTGCCGTCCGCAGTGCCTGTTCGAAAGATTTCAGTTGGTACTTATGCCGACCAACTCCTTTAGTCAAAAATGCTTTTGTGGGAACAAGGCTATTCATTTGACGCTCCTGTATTGGTTAATTGGTTAATTGTCTGCCACTCACCACTCACTATTAACCCCTGTTTTGGTTAAATGGTACGGTTTAATCGAACTAAATAAAAATAATAATTTTTCTGAAAAAGTCAAATTATTTTCTTGACCGTTTGGTCAATTATGACTAAATGGTCAGATTTATGAAGACCAAAATCAAGAAATCTGAGAAAAGTAGGTCGCAAAAGAGAGTTAAAAGAACTCGGAAAAAACTCAAAAAAGCTGCCCTCGATATTTTCAGCGAAAAAAGCGTTGATGCGGCTACCGTCGAGGATATCACGGAAAAAGCCGACCTGGGCAAGGGAACTCTCTATCAGCATTTTGCAGATAAAGAAGAAATTGTCATCACACTGGTAGAAGAAGCGGTTGACCATCTTATCGAGTGTATCCGCTCGTATGATTCTGCCCCGGAGACCCTGGAAGCGATGCTGGAACATTTATTGAATGTCCATTATGAGTTTTATATTGATTCCAAGGAAGAGTTCCTTTTGCTCTTCCAGGGCAAGTTATTACTAAAGCTTCAATCTGATACACTGGATGAACTGGAAGAACCATATTTACGTTATCTGGGAGAAATTGAACAGAATATCTCGAAATACCTATCTCCAAGGATAGACCCATTGAAAATCCGCCGTCTGGCATGTGCGGTAGCAGGATTTGTTTTTGGCTTTTTCTCTTTTGCCATGATAGGCATGACAGCCGATGAGATAGATACAAGTGTAAAACCATTCAGGAGGGTCTTTGTAAAGAGCTTATGCTCATTCCTTGGACGATGATATCTGTCAGTTAAGTATCTTATAAGATGCGATACCCCAGAGATTGCAATCTATTTGTATTCACTGGACTTACAATGGAAGAAGAACGAAAAAGCAAAACCAGCTTGATGCCAGCCGAAATACAGAAGTTCAAGGCTATATTGCTGGCCAAGAGAAACGAGGTCTTGGGCAATATGACCTGCATGGAAGCCGAAACCCTTCATAGGCAACGAAGTGACTTATCAAATTTACCAATCCATATGGCTGACGTTGGCAGTGATAATTACGAGATAGAAAATACATTGGGACTGATGGATAGCGAAAGAAAACTTATCTCGGAAATAGACGCCGCACTGGAACGTATAGAAGATGAAACATACGGGATTTGTGAGGGGAGCGGCAAACCAATCCCAAAGACGAGGCTGGAGGCAATTCCTTGGGCAAGATACTGCGTAGAATATGCCACACTGTTGGAAAAAGGTCTTCTCGGAGGAAAAGAAGATGATAGATATGATGAATCATATAACGAGGAACCATATTAATGGTACCCTAATACATAAGGGTATTATTTACACAAAGAAGTACCATAAGTTTCAAGCAAACAGCAAAACAGCATGAAAATTGCTATTGTTTACAACCACGATTTTCAGAATGTCATAAACCTGTTTGGAATTCCCAACAAGGAAAAAATAGGCCAAGGTACTATTAAACGAATTGCCAATGCACTCAAATCCGGTGGACATCAGGTAAAAGCAATCGAAGGGGACAAAGACCTTATCAACAAACTCGAAGAGTTCATGCCACGCGTTCTAAAAGGTGAGCATCCGGGCTTGGTTTTCAATCTTTCATATGGAATTCAAGGGCAGGCTCGTTACACGCATGTACCAAGTATTTTGGAGATGGTTGGCATACCTTATGTAGGTTCGGGACCGCTTGCTCACGGCATGGCTCTGGATAAAGTAGTAGCGAAAACAATATTCAGGCAGCATTGTCTGCCGACACCGGATTTCACAGTAGTGGATTCTTGGGAGAATGTGACTTGTGATATGAGTTACCCTTTAATTGTCAAGCCCAAAAACGAATCGGTATCCTTTGGCGTAAGAATCGTCAACAATGAAGGGGAGCTACAGCAAGCCATTCAAGTTATTGAAAAGGAATTCCAGCAGCCTGCTCTTTTAGAGCAGTATATCAAGGGACGTGAAATTAATGTTGGCCTGATAGGCAATAATCCAGCAGAAGCTTTGACGCCGGTCGAATTGATTTTCGGCAGGAATGGTCCACCAATTTACACCTATGAAGATAAAACACGTCAGTCTGCGCGAAAAACAGGTTACAATTGTCCGACTTCAATCAGTAAAAAACAGATTGCTAAAGCACAAGACATTGCTCGGAAAGCCTTTGAGGCTCTCGGTTGTTATGACTTTGCGAGAGTGGATATGCGTCTGGACAAAAAAGGAAACTTTTTTATTCTGGAGGTTAACAGCTTACCAAGTTTAGGCGAGCACGGCTCATACCTTGTCGGTGCCGAACATCAGGGCTTAGATTTTAAAGGTGTTATTAATCGATTGGTCGAATCTGCCAGTGCAAGGTACTTTGGTATCCCAAGACCACAACAGCTCAAATTCAAAAATGCAGACCCTGGTTCTTTGATACTTAATTTTTTAAGTCAACGGCGAGATCAAATAGAGCGTCAAATAGCAGCTTGGACCAACATCAGCAGTCGGACTTATGACCCTGTCGGTATTCGGGAATCTTTGAGTAAATTGAGCAACAGTCTGGAAAGTATTGGACTCAAACCAGTAAAAGAATTTACAGACAACCCATTTGTCAAAACCTGGCAAACAAACGCAGGTTTTGACGATGGAACACTATTAATTGGCCATTTGGATGTACCCTTAAGGCGTGAAGTCCCAAGACAAGGGTTTCACCGAGATCCTGAGTGGTTATATGGTGAGGGAATAGGCCTTTCTCGGGCACCACTTGTAATGGCAGAATTTGTCATAAGGGGCCTTAAGCATATTCGTCGACTTAGAAATTTACCTCTCGGAGTCCTTTATTATACTGATGAGGGGCATGACTGTGACTATAGCGCGGAAATAATACGTGTGTCAGCTTTTAGAGCGAAACAAGTTTTAGTTTTGAGAGCCGGAAATCCAGGAAATAAAATTGTTACCCGGCGTCGGGGACAACGGAAATACGTTTTACGCGTAGAAACTTACCCAAGACGCATTGGAAAAGCTAATAAAAGCCCCGAAGTTCTCCATTGGGTATGTGCTAAGATTGAGAAACTATCGAAACTGTCCTCCAGAAAAGAACGCATTGCGGTGGCTGCTTCAAATATAAAGACGACAAGCTTTCCTATGCTTTTACCTCATCGGATAGTGGTTACTCTACTACTTAGCTACCCAGAGCAACGACTTGCTGACGCGGTAGAAAAGAAGATGCGGGACATTTTAGGTAAAGGTGAAGCGAAATGGGAACTCGAAATGCTTTCAGACCGCCTTCCTATGAAGCTTAGCCGTAGAAATCAGAAACTCGCAAGAGACCTAAAAGAAGTTGCTGACAAATGGGACATCCCCCTCGACCAGGAATCATCTGTATGGCCAACTATTGCCGGCCTTGTACCAGAATCTACCAGAGTTGTGTGTGGCCTCGGCCCAATTTCGAAGCAACTGTACACACCCCAGGAAGCAGTTCAGCGAATCAGCATCCTGCAACGTACATTGTTGCTGGCTGAATTTTTAGTACGCCAGTTGGATGAGATAAAACAATGTGATTAGCCGTTTTTGAATAAGATGAGTAAACTTATCGTTTCGTTTAAGATTGACAAAAAATTTGGAGCTTAAACAAAAATCGGGACCAATAAAAGCGGATTTGGTGGGTTTTAGCCCACTTACTAACAACCACTTTTTTAGTTACATGGAGATTTAAAAATGGCAAAAAGGAAGGCTAAAAAGAAAGTGAAAGAGGAAAAGCCAACAAAGAAAAGAGCAACAAAGAAGAAAAATTAACACTTAATATTCTTAAGTTGCTAAGCCATCAATGCCTATGCATCGATGGCTTTTTTATTTTTCTTTAGCTGCTAATGGTCTCTTTGGCAGAAAGCCGGATGTCTCAGGACATGGTGTGCAATCAACTGTTAAGCAGTTCGATGATTTGGGCGTGGACTTTTTTGTTGGCCGTTAGTAGCTGAAATTGCTGAGCTTCATAGCTTTCCAAATCAACGGGAAAGATTTTTCCACCTTGCCAGTCGGTAACAATAGCTCCGGCGGCCTCGGCGATTACGGTTCCGGCTGCTATGTCCCATAGCTTCGGGTCGGAGGCAATGGTAGCTATAAGGCCGCCCTTTGCCACGTATGCCAACTGCAGGGCGGTTGTGCCTAAATTTCGGAATCTTGTCTGCTGCATAATTTCGCAGGCCCAGGACGGCAAACCGTTGTCAAAATGGCTATCCAGCCCAACGCTCGAAAATTTGTCCATCGTTTCTTCGCTTGCAGTTATTCGCCTGCTGTTCAATTGTGCCTCGCAGTCTTTGACAGCAGTAAACATTGAGTCTGTGGCCGGCTCGAAAATCACGCCGATAATGGGCTGGCCCTCGTATATTACTGCGATGCTGATGGCGAATAAAAGCATGCGATGTGCAAAATTGTTCGTTCCGTCTATCGGATCAATGATCCACCAGAGCTGCTGGTCTGCTCGTGGGGTTTGTTTGAAAATCTTACCCTGTTCACCTTCCTCAGCGATGAAGCCATGGTCGGGATAGTTCTCCTTAATTCGGTCGATGATTATCTTCTGGCATCGAGCATCGGTCTGGGTTACCAATTCAGTGGCGTTCTTCACTGAGGCCTTGATGTAATTGATTTCTTCCATTGCGCGCTGGCCGGCCAGGCGTGCCGCCACGATAGCCGTTTCCAGCATTCTGCTCAAATCTCTCTGCTCTAATTGCATATTCGTATCTCACATTGTGTATTTCGTATTTTGTCAATAACAACGGGCGTTGGTCGTTCCTTGACAGAATTGCCCGGTTGCTCTATTATAACGTAGTTATGCAAACAAGCCAACAGGTAAATAAAGCGAAAATTTTTAGCCGAGCATCGTCTCGCCAGCGGATTACAGCGGTGATTGTTTGTTTAGCGGTGGTTGGTTTCTTCGGATTTTTTGCGCTGGCAGGACATTACGGAGTCGATATGGGACGGTGGCTCGGCTATTGCGGGTTTAAGCAAAGATACGGGCTGCCGTGTCCAACGTGCGGAATGACCACTGCGGTACTTGCCTTCGCCCAGGGCAAAATCTTCGAGGCGTTTTACATCCAGCCGGCCTGTGCGTTATTATGTTGTGTGCTGGTGGTTATATCGCTTTTGGCTTTTATTACAGCCGTATTTGGGGTGTATTTCCGCTTTATAGAGCGTTTTTTCAGCGAAGTCAAAGTAAGGCACATCATTTTAGCTCTGCTAATTATTATTGCAGCCGGCTGGGCTGTAACCTTAGCTCGGGCACTGGCAGCGAAGTGATTGATTATCGAACATGGCATGCCGAATTATGAGGTTGGAGTAATATGTTGCCAAGCGAGTGGATATGCTGGATTATCCAACATTCTGTGAAGCTGGATTTGACCTCGGCAGCGGTTCGACAGAAGCATTTTGTAAAACACTGACAGCAAGGCTCAAGGGTAGCGTAATGCGATGGGATTCGCCCAATGCCGAGGTAGCCGTAATAGATCAAAGTGGACAGTGGCGGACTTACTGGAATCTGCAAAATGCTCTTGCAGCATAAGTTCCAGAAAATAATTTCACACCCGTTTTTTTTTCTGAAGTTGAGACTGAAATTGCTTGAAATTTGCTTTGAAAGTTGGTAAATAATACAAATGTTACGTGCGAGAAGTCTTGTCGAGAAGAAAAGGAAGATTCTTAGCCAACTTTTTGTTATTGCGTTGGGAATGCTGATACTCTTCTCAAGAAGCCACTGGGAAAGGTTCGGCCTTGTGGCCGAAATTCTCTTTGTTATAGGCTTGTTTCTGATTGGCGTTGCGACGGTGGGGCGTCTTTGGTGCTCACTGTATGTCTGCGGGTACAAAACGAACAAACTCATTACGGTTGGCCCATATTCGGTCTGCCGCAACCCGTTGTATTTCTTCAGCTTCCTGGGGGCATCGGTGTGGGGCTGGCAACCGAGACCCTAACCGTGACTTTGATTATACTGGCGGCTTTCTTGTTATATTATCCTTTTATGATCAGGGCGGAAGAGAAAAAGCTGCGAATTGTTCACGGGGAGGATTTCGAGAGATACGCCTACAAAACGCCGAGATTTTGGCCATCGACTGCTGGATTCTATGAACCTGAAGAGTACATAATCAAGCCAGGACGATTCAGAAAGCGGGCTTTTGACGCCCTTTGGTTTGTCTGGTTCGCCGGTATTTTGGAACTAATAGAGGCTTTACACGAATACGATGTGATTACCACAGTCTTTAAACTGTATTGAAGCCGGACTGGCAAAAGGTGGTCATCGTTCTTTAGATAGGCTCAAGACAGGCAGGATTGTAAAGGCCAGCTTAGAAACAAGCCCGCTTTGCGGGAAATGTTTTATTGACAATGTATCAGGATTTCTCTATACTTTTTTTATGAGCCCTACAATTTTTCGTGTTGGAAATTACAGGTTTTATTTCTTTTCGAGAGAAGAAGAAAGGATCCATATCCATGTCGTTTCGTCGGATGGAGAGGCAAAATTCTGGGTTGAGCCTATAGTGGCCCTCGTAACATATACCGGTTTTTCAAAGAGACAACTGGGTCGGTTGCAGAAATTAGTAGAGGAACACAAGAATGAAATCGTTAAAGCGTGGAAGAAACACTTCGGGCCCTGAAATTACCAGTATTTCAGAGCATGGCTTTTGGATTCTTTACAAAGGAAAGGAATATTTTCTGCCGTTTAAGCAGTTTCCATGGTTCAAAAATGCAAATGTTCAGCAAATCAGCGAAGTCCAGTTGTGGCACAACAAGCACTTATATTGGCCAAGCCTTGATGTGGACCTTTCATTTAATATAATTGAACATCCGGAAAAATATAATCTTATAGCTAAGTAAAGAAAGAAAGTTTTTCTTACGACATTGGCAGAAATTATCCTTGTGGGTATTGTCACTATCTGGCATTTGTGGTGCTTACTTTATATCTCCGGCTATAAAACTAATACCTTAATCAAATGGGGGCCATATTTAGTCTATCCTAATCCATTGTATTTTTGCAGTTGCCTCGGAGGCACAGGTGTCGGTCTGGCAAGCGAAACTCTTACCTTGCCAGGCATCGTTCTTATTGGTTTCGCATTATATTATCCTTTGTTGATAAGAGCAGATGGACGCGAGGTACTCAACAATGATTTTGACGACTACTTCGACTCTACGCCACGGTTCTTCACCTCATACAGACCGCTCAAAGAACCGCAAGAGTATGCTTTTAAGCTAATAGCGTTTAGGAAAGGATTGTTCGATGGCCTTTGGTTTATTTGGCTTGCTGGAGTTCTGGAACTTGTAGAAGCATTTCATGAATACGGTATTTTTCCCGTTCTTTTGAGACTATGTTCAGCGAGGCCGATTTGGAAAATTAGTCGGCCTTTTTCAGTGCGCAGTTTACCATTTCCAAGCTGTGCTTGAGGCTGCCACCTTTCTTTTCCTTTGCTCATTTGCACGGAAATAATTTTGCTGGGGTTGCATTCATTATATAAATTTGTTATGTTTTTGAGTGCTTTGAGTAGATTTTATAAATGAAGCTGAATATGAGATTTCTTCGGCTTCGACCTATTCGGCTACGCTCAGGGCAAGCTTTTGTTCGCTAAGGGCTAAAGGCTTTTTTCTTTCTCAATGACAAGGGGGGAGTGTTTTAGTCGTAAAAAAATAAAGTTTTTTGGAGCTGGATAATGATTAAGGTTCTGATTACAGACAAGCTTGCACAGGAAGGAATTGATTTGCTCAATTCGACGGACGGCGTTGAGGCTGTCGTTAAGACCGGTATAAGCGAAGATGAATTAGCACAGATTATCGGTGAGCACGATGGCTTAATCATCCGAAGCGGTACAAAAGTTACCGCTAAAGTCCTGAGTAATCCGGGTAAGCTAAAGGGAATTGCCCGGGCAGGTGTCGGCGTCGATAATATCGACATTCCGGAGGCTACGAGAAAAGGAATCTTAGTTATGAATACGCCCGGCGGTAATACACTCAGTGCCGCTGAACATACGATGGCGTTGATACTTGCGATGAGCCGAAACGTTGTGCCGGCCTGCACCAGCCTAAAGGCCGGGGCCTGGGACAGGAAAAAATATATGGGCAACCAGTTGAATAATAAAGTGCTCGGCTTGATAGGTTTTGGCAGGATTGGTATAGCTGTGGCGAAAATGGCAAAAGGTTTCAATATGAAAATCTTAGGCTATGACCCGTTGGCGGTGCCCTCTGATGCAAGAAAAATCGGTATTGAAATAAGCGATAGCCTGGAGCAAATCTTCAAGGATGCCGATTTTATCAGCGTTCACGTGCCGAGAAATGAGCAGACGCTGAATATGATTGGCGCAGAACAAATGAAAAAGATGAAACCGACCGTTCGGTTAATCAACTGCGCTCGCGGCGGAATTATTAACGAGGATGCTCTTTATGATGCCCTTGCAGAAAAGCGTATCGCCGGTGCTGCCCTGGATGTTTATCCCAAGGAGCCGCCGGAGAATACGCGTTTTGCCGAGTTTGAGAATTGCGTTGTTACGCCGCATTTAGGCGCCAGTACCAGAGAAGCTCAAATTGAAGTTGCTGTCGAGGCGGCCCAAATTCTTGTTGATGCTCTCAAAGGCGGTCCGGTCAGAAATGCGCTCAACGCTCCATCTACTACCGGGACAATGCCGCCGATTGTAAGCCGGTACTCAGAACTTGCCCAGCGAATTGGGACCCTTGTCAGTGCTATTGCCCCGGGCCAAATTAAGGATATTGCTGTACAATATCGCGGCTCGATTGCCGAAATGGCTGTTGAGCTGGTTACTTTTAATTTTGCAATCGGGCTGCTGCAGAAGCATTTCGACATGCCGTTGAATGTGGTCAATGTTTCCGTTCTGGCTAAAGAGCGCGGCGTAAGTATGTATGAAACCAAAAATACCGAGGCCAAGGACGTAGCTGCAAGTTTCAGCGCCAAGGTCGTTACGGATAAGGTTACACGCACGGTGACCGGTTCGGTCTTCGGTGGGACGCTGCTGCGAATTATTGAAATCGACGGGTTCAATATTGAAATGACGCCGCAGGGAGCAGTTCTGGTTATCTTTAACGACGACAAGCCCGGCGTCATCGGTTCGGTCGGAACACTCTGTGGCAGACATAATATCAATATCTGTACAATGGGTGTCGGACAGAAACCGGCAGAGGGAAAGGCTATTCTTGCCGTCAGTCTCGATAA
>Ga0307430_1001175_pt1 | contig 19782 bp, 16 predicted proteins | sample SalMarWE160130MG_FD_202159 | JGI IMG/M metagenome (GOLD analysis project Ga0307430, IMG submission 202159) | Salt marsh sediment microbial communities from the Plum Island Ecosystem LTER, Massachusetts, United States - WE1603-130 | ecosystem: Environmental > Aquatic > Marine > Intertidal zone >...
AATGAATAAGACTACAGTAACCTTTATTGTTAATGGTAAAGAAGTAACCTTAAAGGTGGGTCCTAAAGAACGTTTACTTGATACTTTAAGGGAACAATTAAAATTAACCGGGACCAAAGAAGGGTGTAGTGTTGGAGAATGCGGAGCCTGTACGGTTATCCTTGATGGAAAGGCGGTTTCTTCCTGTCTGATTCTTGCCGGACAGATTGGAGGAAGTGAAGTTTTAACTATTGAAGGGTTGGAAACAGATGGAAAGCTTGATCCCTTACAGCAAGCTTTTGTTGATCATCAAGCTGTGCAGTGTGGTTTTTGTACTCCAGGGATGTTAATGTCTGCCAAAGCCCTGCTTATACACAGTCCTCATCCCAGTCGGAAAGAAATTAAAACAGCTTTAGAGGGCAATCTATGCCGTTGTACCGGTTACGAACAGATTATAGAAGCAATTGAAAGCGTAGTGAATAAATAGTAATAAGGAGATTTTTTAAATGTCTTCTATCTTAATTAAGAATGCAAAAGAGATTGTAACTATGGATAAGGAAAGAAACAGGCTACAAAGTTGCAGTCTTTTAATTAAAGATAATAAAATTAGTAAAATTGCCTATGACATAAAATTCCCAGCTGAGGAGATAATTGATGGTTCTGATTATTTTCTTTATCCCGGTCTAATTAATACCCACCACCATTTTTATCAAACCTTAACCAGAAATATTTCCCAGGTGCAAAATGTAGAGCTATTTAATTGGCTCAAATACCTTTACCCTATCTGGTCTCGCTTAACTTCCGAAGCGATTTATTACAGTAGTCTGGTAGCTATGGGAGAACTTTTAAAGACCGGTTGCACCACCGCAGTTGACCAGTTCTACGTGTTCCCCAAGGGTCAGCCAAAGGAACTGGTAGATGAAGAATTCAGGGCAGCTCAAGAAATTGGCATCCGATTTCATGGAAGTAGAGGTTCTATGTCTTTAAGTGAAAAAGATGGGGGGTTGCCTCCGGATGAAGTAGTGCAGACAGAAGAAGAGATTTTGTCTGATTCTCAGCGAGTTATCGAAAAATATCATGATTACCAGCCTTTTGCCATGCAAAGAGTGGTTTTAGCTCCCTGTTCCCCATTTTCGGTGACTGAGAACCTTTTAAGAGAGTCGATTAAATTAGCCCGAAATTATAAAGTAGAGAGCCATACTCATCTTGCAGAAACTAAAGATGAAAATGAATTTTGTCAGAAAACTTTTGGGTTACGGCCACTGAAGTATATGGAAAAAGTTGGCTGGCTGGGAGATGATGTCTGGTTTGCCCATTGTGTTCATCTGACCGAAAGGGAGATAGACTTATTGGCTGAAACAGGGACGGGAGTAGCCCATTGTCCGGTATCTAATCAAAAACTGGCTTCCGGGGCTGCGAATATCCCCTATATGTTAAAAAAGAAAGTAGCGGTGGGATTAGCAGTCGATGGTAGTTCCAGTAATGATTCCTCTAATATGATTGCCGAACTTAAAGCAGCTTTCTTGATGCATCGGTTAATTTATGGTATCTCCAGCATATCTGCCGAAGAGGTACTGAGTATGGCCACCAATGGTGGCCGTGATGTCCTTAACCAGCCAGAAATTGGAAGCATAGAAGAAGGGAAGGCGGCAGATATGTTTCTAATCAATACTAAAAAATTGGGATTTGCCGGTGGTTTGTCTGATTCTGTTTCTGCTCTGGTAACTTCCGGTGATTCTCAAATTGTGGATATTACTATAGTTAATGGTAAGAGTGTAGTTCGTGATGGAAGATTAGTTAATATCGATGAAGATAAAGTGGTGGAAAAAGCCAACAAGATTTCCCAAAAAATGATTAAAGGATAACATGATACGATTAGATGTTAAAGAATTATACATAAAATGTTCCCAAATTCAATATCATTAAAAAACAATAAGATCTGCTTTAATAAAATTTAGTTAGGTATCACAAACCTTTCCGCCTTTTTTAATTTGCTTTAACCACATTACACATAAAAGTTCTATTTGAAGTCGTACTGGTAATGGAATCTTTTTTTTCATCATCCGTTAGTTTGTTGAGATTATAATCTGAATTGTATTCTCCCCATCCCCATGCAATACGGACTGATCCTGAATGAACAATGTTTGAAATCCTGGCTTTCATGATTATCTTACCATTGGGTGATTCAATTGTTACCTTATCACCGTCAGAAATATTTTTGTTTTTTGCATCTTTAGGATGAATATCGACAAAGGGTTCAGGTTCGCGTTTCAATAAGAAAGGAATATTTCTAAATTGAGAATGAACATAATTATTGGACCTTCTCCCACTGATTCCTATCAAGGGGAAATGGGTTTTCTCTTGATAAAAACTTGGTTGATTTTTCCATACTTCTTGAAAATAAGGAACAGGTGAATATCCGTATTTTTTTAGTTTTGCAGAATATAACTCTACTTTACCGGTTGGTGTGTTAAATCCTTGTTTTATATATTTTTTATAGCGTGTTTTTTGAAAAAGAATACCATCCGGATTCTGACGCAGCATCTCAGTAGTAATTGCAGTAGGACTCAATTGTTCGTCAATTGCTTCTTCAACACTATTCCAGGGAAATTCTTTTTCGTAACCTAATTTTTTGGCCAGTTCAAATATAATTTTCCAATCCGGCCAGCAATTTTCAAACCATTTTATTGTCTTGTTTTGGAGTACAACTCGATTGCTATACATTGACCCTAAATTTAATCTTGTTTGTTCAAAAGAAGTGGTCGTAGGTAAGACAATATCGGCAAGTTTTGCCGTTTGAGTCATAAATAAATCAATGACCACAATCAATTCAAGTTTAGCCAGAGCTTCAAGAAATCTTTTGGAATTTGCCATTGTTACTGCCGGATTTGCACCCTGAATTATTAACCCTTTTAGAGGATAAGGTTTTTCGTGTAGTATTGAATCTGTAACCACTCCCATTGTATGAATTCCAAGATTCTTATCATATTGATTAAATAATGGGTATTCTGAGGTGATCGGTTTTACATTTTTGGGGGAATATTCTTTGAGTTGAATATCTTTAAAGGGTACGGGTTGAGGGATAAGGTCTCCTCCTTTTTTATCAAGGTTTCCGGTCAATGCTCTCAAAATTGAAATAGCTCTTGATGTTTGAGAAACATTTAGATGCATATCAATTCCATTGCCATCTCCAATGCATGCAGGTTTTATTTTTGCATATAAGCGGGCGGATTCTCTTATTTTTTCCGGGTACAACCACATTGTTTTTGCTATTTTTTCGGGAATATAGTGACTTGTAGTATCTTTCAACTTATCAAATCCAATGGTCCAATCCCTTACAAAATCTTGGTCATAAAGTTTTTCTGAAATGATGACATGAAGCATAGACATCGCAAGTATACCATCATAACCTGGTTTTACCTGTAACCAAATATCAGCCATTAAAGCTAATTTAGTTTGTATGGGGTCTATAACAATTATTTTAGCTCCTTTTTCTTTTGCATAGACAATTTCTTCATATAGCGAGGGTTTGCTATCCTTGTCGTTTCTTCCCCAGATAATGATAGACTTGGAATTTTTATAATCAGGATTGGTCATTGCCCCATAAGTGAAAGTATGGTTTGCATCTCGTGCTGCATGACAAACAGAACCATTTCCAATAATATTAGGGGAGCCGAAGACATTCATTAATCTGTTGGCATAGTGCCAGACAGCACCCCAATCGGAGGCTTGTCCCCTTAACCAGCATATGGATTCGGCACCATATTCCTTTTTTAAAAGATTTAACTTCTTTGTAATTCTATTCAATGCCATTTTCCAGGATACTTCCTGCCAAAAGATTTTTCCATCCTTTTTTTCCTTTATCATCGGGGTTTTTAAACGGTTAGGGGAGTAAACAATTTGAGCGGCTGCCTTTATTTTTGGGCAAAAATATTCTTCTTTAATCCTGGTTTTTATTTTTCTTTCTACCAGTATAATTTTATTGTTTTTTAAATAAACCACTACAGGGCAACAAGCAGAGCATAAGTGGCATATAGTATGTTTCTTTTCCATAAGAATTTTCTCCTACTTTCTCAATAAAGCAGTTAATATAAAATTAACTGCAAACTGCTATTTTTTTACCTGTATTAATTCTATAATAATTTCATTGATTTGATACTATTGAAAGATCTACTTTTTGACTGAAAACGACACTAATAAATAAAATGAGTCCGATACCATTTCCTAAGAGGTTGGGAAAAAAAAGAAAAAATGCTGCCATTAGTAAAAAAAGCCGTTCGATCAATTTTAATTTCTTAAACAGGAAATTTTCCCAGAATGATGCAAACGCAATCAGTCCAAAAAAAATAGAAATAATTGTTTCGATAATTATAAACAATGAGCCTTGAAGTAATATTGCCGGCCTAAAATAAAACATAAATGGAAGGATATAGAGGCCTTTGGAAAATTTAAATGCCGTTAACATGGTTTTCATTGGGTCTGCGCCAGCTATACCCGCAGCTACAATAGAGGCAAGTCCCACCGGGGGAGTAATTTCCGAATTGATACTATACCAGATCATAATCATATGAGCAATAAGGAGAGGAAAACCCATTTTAATAAGCGTTGGTCCGGCAGTAATGGCAACAATGATATAAGCAGCACTACTGGGTAGACCCATGCCCAGAATTGTAGAAATTACACCAACGATTAAAATAGCTAAAAATGCTGACTCATGGGTAAGTTCGGAAAGAAACCAGGATAACTTAAGCCCAAGACCGGTTAATCCCACAAGGGACAGTATAATTCCGATACAGGCGATAATGCTGCCAATGTTAAGAGAATATCTCCCTCCCAAAATTAATGCTTGATAAATAAGTTTAAAATCAATCCTGCGGCATTTTATCATTTGAACGACAATTAATATAAGAATTCCACCTAAAGCAGCAACATTAGGGGCAAAGCCAAGTCCCATTATAATGACAATAATGATAATTGAGAAAAAAAACTGCCAACCCGTTTTAAGAATATCTAAAGCAGGTTCTATAAATATAGTGTTATCAACGCTAATTTTAAATTTTTTCGCTTCGAAATGAATAAAAGCAAAGAGAGTAAGATAATATAAAATGATTGGTATTGCTGCCACAGAGATAATGGTTAAATAAGGAATTTGGGTAAATTCTACCATTAAGAAGGCGACAGCTCCCATAACGGGAGGCATAATTTGTCCACCTGTAGAAGCAGCTGCCTCAATAGCACCAGCCACATGAGGCCTGTATCCAATTCTCTTCATCATGGGTATAGTAAAAACACCAGTGGACGAAACATTAGCAATAGCACTTCCGGAAATAGAACCCAATAAAGCACTTCCTAAAACAGCAGCTTTTGCAGGCCCTCCGACACTATTTCGGGTTAAAGAAAATGATAATTTAATGAAAAATTCACCGGCGCCGGTTTTTTCCAGAAAAGCTCCAAGTAAAATAAATGGAATAACATAGATAATCATTATTCTTGTCGCTATACCATAATAACCTTCTAATCCACAATAAATCTGACTGATAATTGTTTTTATGTAGAACCCGGAATGTCCAAACTGTCCGGGTATTATATTTCCAAAAAGGGTATAAAGGATAATGACTGAGGCAGTAATCGTTAAAGTCCAGCCAATCACTCTTCTGCCAATATCCAAACCAATAATAATCATGACAATACCAAAAAAAATATCATAAGGAGTTAATAAACTCAGTCTCATAAATCTCACATAGGGGTTATACATAATATAAAAGGAGCCGCAAATGGATAGGGGGATGATTATAGCATCTATCGCTGATATTTTTACCAGAGAGGATTTTTTGTTGAAAGGAAACATAATTGCACACATGATAAAAATCATCATTAAATACAAAGATCTTTTAATGACAATATCAAATGTTGGATTAACAGTCCAATATATGACCAAAATTGAAATAAAAGCCAAAGCTGCATTAATAAATTGTTGTCCAATTCCTTGAAATTTTCTCTCTATTACTTTAAAACTGTCCCGTGTACCATCAGAATTTTTTCTATTGGCTTTGTATTCATTTAAACTATTTTTATCTGCCATGATTATCCTCTTAAAAAATATTGATACAAATTAAATCATTATATTTCATTGTATTTTATTGTAATATTAATATTATAATAAATGTGGGAAGCCCTTGAGTAATCAAAATATTCGGGCTTCCCACATTAAGTAAATAATTTAATCTATTAAACCTACTTCTTTAAAAAATTTTTCTGCTCCCGGATGGAGAGGGATAGGTGTCCATTTGGCAGCATTTTCAAGTGTAATGCCTTTGGCGGCCGGGTGAACTGTTGTCAAATATTCCAAACCTTCTACACTGTATATAGCTTTTACCATATTGTATACAAGTTCATCAGGAAGATCCATACTGCAAGCCCACATTGCTCCCATACCTACAGTTTCAACATCTTCATCTATTCCTTTGTAAGTTCCTGCCGGAATAGTCATTGGTAGATATTCCGGGCTTGCTTCGATTAATTTTTCACGATATCCTGGTGCAAACTGGATGATTTGAATATTATCCATTAAAGAAAGCTCTGTAATAGATGATGTTGGAATAGCTGCAATTTCCATCACTGCATCTATCTGTCCCATTTTCAATGCTTCCATGGCAGCACTTCCTGGTAGAAAGACTGTTTTCTTAAAATCTTTTTCCGGGTCCAGACCATGAATCTTAACCCAATCATAGAATAATCGATGCATCGAACCACCAGGTGAACCTACGCAAACATTTTTATTTTTCAAATCCAAATAAGTATTGATACCATTTTTCTTAAGGGAATAGGGTTGGCCCCAGTTAGCAAATAAAATTCCCATCCCGCGCATTTTATTAAACTCATGGTCATATGGCGGCATTCCTTTAAAGGCTTTATAGGAATCCCCGGTGCTTACCAGACCGATATCTGCTTCCCCACTATCCAAGCGATTTATATTTTCATCAACGCCCCCGGAAGTTGCTGCTGTGACCTCAACATCTTCTACATTTTTTGAAATATAAGCAGCTATTCCACCACCTATTGGATAGAATCCGCCGCCCATTGCACCAGTTGAGATGGACAAGCGGGTTGTGTCTACTGCCCAAACATTTTGAATACCAAAAAGAAAAATAAACAACAAAACCAATAAACAAACTTTCTTAAACAAATTCATTTTTTTTAACCTCCTATTATTTTACACTTATTTTTACCTTACTTATTTTATATTAATGAATTCACCTCCTTGTAATGGCGATTTTTAACTGATAAGTAAAAACTTTTACTGCACTCTTCGGAATTTTTAAAACTTTTTATAGAATTTGATAAAATATACAAACTATACTTGTTATGAGTTAATAAAAAAGTTCCCCATCCCTAATTATTTTAATAAAAAAGGACGGAGAGCTAACTGTCCGTGGTGTCACCCCCTGGTTGCATCCAATGCATATATTTTATTGAGCCGCATAAAACTCCAGACTCCTGTCTGGAGATGTAGCGGCAGCCCGAAGGGCTCAAGCTCGTTTTTCGCTTGTAGACAAAAGATGCCCCCAGCTCCTGCTGGGGGAGTTTCACTCTTTATGCTTGGAGGCCACTCAATAAGTATACGGATATATCACAGGATACCCAAAAAAAACAAAAAACCTTTCATCTCCAAGAGACGAAAGGTTGGTTCCGTGGTACCACTCTCATAGGATTTTAGTTTTAAAATCCTACTTTACAGCGTACGGGTACATAGGTATATACCGATACGCTTTTCCTTTTTACGGTGGAAAAGACCGTCAACACTTACTTAAACCATTTAAGTTTTTTCAGTTTGAAGCTTGTGGGTCCATTTGGCAGATTTTTAATTCTTTACGTCGCTTCTCAGCCTAGGCGACTCTCTGTAGAATTGGGGAATCTGCTACTCCTCCCACGCTTTGCTTTTGATGATTATTTTATTTTTTTGCATTATAACATACATGTCAAGTTTGGTCAAAAAAAGTATAATTACTACAACAGTTCCTATGTTTTTCTCTTTTATGATACTCCATTAAATTGTACGTGTACTTAAAACCTGTTCCCAAAAATTTGACACCATTAATGTTACATACTATCATGATAATGTATGGTTTAGAAAAAAAGATGGTATTACATTATGCCTTAATAATGCATGGTGCTTAGCGTATAGTTAAGAAGGGAAAGTTGAAATCAGTTGTGGGAAAACAAATTGTTTCTACCTGAAGAAGAATGAAAAATAATTTTTTAGGATAAAATTTGGTTCTAAAAAAAGAGGTGAAGAAAAATGTTACTTATCGGAAACGGAACAGTTCTTACTTTTGATAAAGATTCCCGGGTTATCTCTAACGGCGGAGTAGTCATCAAGGAAGAGAATGTTGTTGCTATCGGGAAGACGGAAAAATTAATTTCAAAATATCCTGAAGCTGAATATAAAGATGTCCAGGGTAAGATAATAATGCCGGGGATGATTAACCCCCATATGCATCTTTATAGCACTTTTGCCCGAGGTATGGACCTTAAAACCGACCAGCCTCCTAAAAATTTTGTAGAGATTTTAGAAAAATTATGGTGGAGATTAGATAAGGTTTTAAACGAAGAAGATATATATTGTAGTGCAATTTATGCTATTCTGGATTGTGTTAAAAAAGGAACTACTACTATTTTTGACCATCACGCCAGCAGTAATCTTATCGATGGTAGTTTAGATATAATTACTGAGGCAGTCCGCCAAACCGGTATTCGAGCTAATCTATCTTACGAGATTTCTGACCGGGATGGCCATGAAAAGGCTTTAGATGGGATCAGAGAAAACGAACGATTTATAAAAAAAGCGCGGCAAGAAGGCAATAGTTACCTGGGAGGAATGATTGGACTTCATGCTTCTTTTACTCTGAATAATGAAACCTTATCTGAAGTAGCTGCTCTGGCAGATGTACTGGGAGTGCCTTTTCATATCCATGTCGCAGAAGGAATAGCCGATTTTTATGAAAGCAAAACCCGGGGCTATAAAGGAGTAGCAGAACGATTAAATCGTTTTCATATCTTGCGACCCGGTACTTTAGCTATCCATGGGGTTCATCTTCAGGAAGAAGAATTAGAAATTTTAAAGAATAATGACAGTTATTTAATTCATAATCCTGAGTCCAATATGGGTAATGCCGTGGGTGCGGCTCCAATCAAGGCTGCCATGGATAAAGGCGTAACAGTAGGTTTAGGAACTGACGGTTATACTTCTGATATGTTTGAAAGTATTAAAGTGGCTAATCTCCTACAAAAACACGAGTCACATAATCCTCAGGCCGGTTGGGGAGAAGTCTTTCAAATGGCTTTCCAGAATAACCGTGAGATTGCCACCAGATTTTTTGGTGAAACTTTGGGAGTCCTCCAGACCGGAGCTCCAGCTGATATTATAGTGGTAAATTACTATCCACCTACTCCGATTACCAGTCAAAATGCTTATTTCCATATTTTATTCGGCATAAGCGGAGATATGGTCGATACCACTATGGTAGGCGGCAATATATTAATGGAAGATCGGGAGATAAGCGGTCTAGATTATGAAAGAATCGTCAGAAGAGTAAAGGAACAAGCAGAAAACTTTTGGAAACGATTTTAAAAAAAATATTTTAAATTTTTTTTCAAAATTTACTTGACATTATAGAAATAATAAGTATAATTATTCAGTGTATAATAATTAAATGATTGAATGATGTACTAAACTAGAGCAACAAACAACAAAACAATCTTTTTCATAATTATACCTCCTTTACAAGCTCGCTTTGTTAATAGCAAGGCGAGCTTTTTATTTTTTTATCAGCAAAAAAGAGGATTTTTAAAAGTATTTGTAGAATTATAAACTATATCTAACTTTCAAATAAAGAAAATAAATTTTAACCAAAGGAGAAAATTATAAAAAAGAATATAAATCTTTTCATAATTTTTGTAATTGTCTTAAATATATTCTTTTGGCTAAGCAGTTTTTCGGTAGAGGGTAAGTTTTATGTAGTCAAGGACAAAGAGGGAAATATCGTACGCTTTTCCTCTCAGTATCAGATTTCCAGTAAAGAGAAATCAGCAGGCTACACCATTACTGAAAAATATAGTCTCCCCAAAAAAACAGATCCCTATGGTTTTAATAAAATAGATTGGGAAAAAGCAGAAGCACAGGCAGAGGAAATAGAAAAAGCATTATCTACCGGAAAGGATAAAAATTTACCCTATCCGAAATTTGCCTTAGTGGCAACAGCTTATACTCCCCACGAGTTATCATGCTGGCCTTATGCTGATGGTTTTACTTCGACTAATTATAAAGCCGGACATAGAAGTATAGCTATTGACCCGGAATTCGGGACATTTCATTATGGAGATGTGCTCTACGTGGAAGGTTATGGAATAGGTCTAGCTAATGATTGTGGAAGTGCCATTAAAGGTAATTGGATTGATGTGTGTTTTAACCTGGGAGATGAGCAGAAAGCCTTGGACTGGGGAAAGAAAAAAGTAAGAGTATGGATATTAAATCGACCTTGAGAAGATAGTAAAATAGGGACACATCCCATTTTTCTTAAGAAAAATGGGATGTGTCCCTATTTTACTATTAAGATATGAAGAAGAATGCTGCTTTTTTCTATCTTTCCTTTCTCTTTCTTGACTCGATACTATTTTTTTAAACTATTGCTTTTTCCTTGAGTGTTTGGTATATTTATAATTATAGTAAGATAAAAGAAGAATAAAAACTGGGAAAAACGGTATAAAAATATTCGAAGAGTATGACCAGAAACAAGCTAATTTGCTGCATTCAACGTTATAAGATTTTGTAGAACCGAAGCATCTTGCCAGAACAATCATTGATGTAATAGATAGTACAAATAATAGCCCTGTGGCAAGCAGGCATAAAGGAGTAGCTTTGGATAATTCAGAAGGTTATGCAATCGAATTATGCGGAATTGTCAAGCGGTTTCCTGGTGTAGTTGCCAATGATGGTATCGATCTAAAGGTTCATCGTGGCGAGATCCACTGCCTTCTCGGAGAGAACGGTGCGGGTAAAACAACTCTGATGCGTGTCCTCTATGGCCTCTATCGACCCGAGGAGGGGGAAATCATCTTAAACGGCCAACCCGTCCATATGACCTCCCCGCGGGCTGCACTCAATCATCATGTCGGAATGGTCCACCAACATTTTCGACTCGTTCCTACACTATCGGTGGAAGAGAATATCATCCTCGGGTTAAACGAGGGGACCGGCCCATTTGTGAATTTCCGTAAGACACGCGAGAAGATCTCATCAATCGCCAACGAGTATGGCCTATCAGTTGACCTACAGACTAAGGTCTGGCAGCTAACGGTCGGTCAGCAGCAGCGAGTGGAAATTTTAAAGGCGTTGTACCGCGAGGTTGATATCCTGATTATGGATGAGCCAACGAGTGTTCTTACTCCCCAGGAGGTTGACCAACTGTTTACTACACTGAGAACCTTGGTCAATGACGGGCTGACCATCATCTTCATAACTCACAAGCTTGATGAAGTGATGCAGGTGAGCGACCGGGTGACGGTGCTGCGAAAGGGGAAGGTCGTGTCGACTCTTCCTACCGCTGAGACGGACAAGCCTGGTTTAGCCAGGTTAATGGTCGGCCGCGAGGTCGTCTTCCGGCTGGAGAAGAGCCCGTTGAAACAAAGAGAAAAAATCCTTGAGATGAATGATCTGCATGCACTAAACGACCGTGGACTCCCCGCCCTTCGCGGGGTATCGTTTGATCTCTTTGGCGGAGAGATCCTTGGTGTAGCCGGGGTATCGGGGAACGGGCAATATGAACTTGCCGAAGTGCTCACCGGACTGCGCAAGTCGACAAAAGGAAAGATATTCTTGGCGAAGAAAGAAGTTACCAATTGTTCTGCGCGAGAGATGAATGACCTTAATGTTGCTCACATCCCGGCGGAGAGGATAAGGATGGGGATTGTCCCCGCTCTTAGCATCCGCGAGAATCTAATTCTAAAAAAATATCGTCGTCCTCCTTTTTCCCAAGGGGAGTTTCTCAACACCAAGGAGATTGAGGAAAATGCACTTCGCGCGATGTCGGACTACCAGATAGCTGCTCCGAGTTATGAGACGCCTGCCAAGCTCCTATCCGGAGGAAACATCCAAAAGGTGGTCTTGGCGCGTGAATTATCCGAAAACCCTAGTCTGATTGTAGCGGTTCACCCTACCTATGGTCTCGATATCGGCGCTACCGAGCAGGTACGGCAAATACTCTTAACACAACGGGAACGGGGTGCAGCGACCCTGCTAATCTCAGAGGATTTAGAGGAGATTATGACGATGTCTGATCGTATTTTAGTTATGTTTAACGGTGAGGTGATGGGGATTCTCGATGCGGAAAGTGCTGATATCGAGGAGATTGGTTTGATGATGGCCGGCACAAGGCACAAAGGAGAAGACTTATGAAGGGAAGCATAGGTTTTAAGGTTGAGAGAAGGCCGGTTGCATCCGGGCGCGTGGTGTTCTTCGTGTCGCTTTTTGCTATTCTTGCAGCACTTGTGGTAGCGGGGATATTCTTCTGGATCTACGGAGTTTCCCCCATCCGTGCCTATCTACTGATACTGAAGGGATCACTGGGAAGCAGGTTTGGGTTGGCCGAAACAGTGCGTCGGGCGATTCCTCTATTACTTTGCGGAGTGGGGTTGACGATTGCCTTCCGCGCCCTCTTTTGGAATATCGGTGCCGAAGGGCAGCTCCTCATGGGGGCGGTTGCCGCAGCCGGAATCGCTCTCTTTAGTGGACTGCCTGATCCGTTACTCCTGCCGGCTATGTTTATTGGCGGGTTCTTGGGTGGAGCCGCATGGGGGCTTGTTCCGGCCATCTTAAAGGTGATGCTGGGGCTAAATGATGTTATCACGACTTTGATGATGAACTATATTGCCATATACTTTGTTGAGTGGTTAATTCACGGTCCATGGAAAGGTCCCACCGCGCGTGGTTTCGCCTATTCCGACACGTTCCCGCAGGCTGCATGGCTGCCGACCCTCTATGGTACACGTATCCACTGGCCGACGTTAGTTTTGGGACTTGTTCTTGCTGTTGTGATGTATATATTGGTTACCCGCACCAGGAGCGGGTTTGAGATCCGGGTTATCGGAGAGAACCCCGATGCGGCAAGATTTGCCGGCATCAGCCAACTAAAGACGACTTTACTCGTCATGCTCATCTCAGGAGGTTTTGCGGGATTGGCCGGGGTAGGTGAGATTGCAGGGATTCATATGCGGCTATTAGGGCCCACTAACATTTCAATGGGGTATGGGTATACTGCAATCATCGTCGCCTGGCTGGCACGACGCAATCCTTTGGCTGTGATAGTAACCTCACTTCTATTTGGTGTTATTATGACCGGAGGGGACGTAATTAAAGTATCACTTGGGCTGCCGTTCCAATTGATCAATGTATTTAACGGATTAATATTATTCTTCCTTATTGGAAGCGAGATTCTTCTTCGTTACAAAATATCCTTTTTATTGAGGAGGTAGTTATGGGTTGGGAAACATGGATAATTACAACATTCAGTCGCTCTCTTGCCTACGGGACTCCGCTTCTTTTAGGAACGCTTGGTGAGATCTACGCAGAGCGTTCCGGTGTGCTAAACCTTGGTGTTGAGGGAATGATGATTATGGGAGCCTATTCCGGCTTCACCACTGCCTATGTCACCGGAAATCCCTGGTTGGGGATCCTGGTGGCAGCGGTTGTCGGCGGTGTTTTCTCCTTGATCCATGCTTTTGCCAGTGTAACACTAAAGGCGAATCAGGTTGTCTCCGGGCTCTCTCTCACCATGCTCGGTCTCGGTCTATCAGGTATGTTCGGACGGGGTTGGGAGGGTAAGCCGCTTCCTGTATCGATTCCCAAGATTACCGTTTCCGGTCTTTCCAAGATTCCCTTCTTGGGACCAATCCTTTTCGAGGGGCAGAATTTGATTGTCTATCTAGCGATTATCCTCGTCCCCTTGTTGTGGTATATCCTTTATCGTACGCGAATCGGAATCACAATTCGCTCCGTAGGAGAGAGTCCTGCCACTGCCGACTCCCTGGGAATAAATGTTGACCGGGTTCGTTACGTATGTGTTTTTATTGGCGGGGTCCTTGCCGGTGTGGCCGGAGGGTACCTCTCGGTTGCCTATCGACCGGCATGGACCGAGGGAATGACTGCGGGAATAGGGTGGATCGTTATTGCGTTGACCATCTTTGCCTTCTGGAATCCGGCCTACGGTATGCTGGGAGCCTACTTGTTCGCAGCTCTCTACCACCTGTCGTACCGCCTGCAGCCGTGGGTGTCACCGGAATTTCTAAAAGCGATGCCGTACGCATTTGCAATTCTGGTCTTGATTTTTGTATCCCGCGGGACATTGCAGAAGCGGATGGGGGCTCCGGCTGCGCTAAGCTTGCCTTACACGAGAGGCGAGGATTAGTTAAGTTGATACTTTCCTTAAGATGTTTGCTTTTTTCTTGGCTATTTGATAAATTTGTAATGGCGGTTGTAATCTGCCAAAAATGGAGGAGGTGAGGCTTTTAATCCTAAATCTATTTTATTAAGTATTCCGGATAGTTTAGCACTGCACTATCCTGAATATATGGTAAAATAAGCAGTGAAAGTTGTGAAAATGAAAAGGCTGTTTGAACAGCATATAACTTATAATATAATAAAGGAGGTTCTGAAATGTTTACTCAACGAAATAAAATTGTGTTAGTAATCGCATTAGTGATAGCGGTTATCTTTAGCCTTACTTCATTAATGATGGCCAAAGAGTATGTTCCGGGCACACCGCTTAAGGTAGGGTTCATCTATGTTGGGCCTATTGGTGATCTGGGTTGGAGTAATGCGCATGATAAGGCGCGGATAATCTGTGAGGATACCTTCCCCTGGTTAGAGACAGTCTACGTAGAGAGTGTTGCTGAAGGAAGCGAAGGGGTTTACATAGATAAGCTGATTGTGGAAGAGGGCTGTGACGTTGTCTTAACTACCAGTTTCGGTTTCATGGATGGAACGCTGATTTCAGCGCAGAAGTATCCGGACAAGATCTTTGCCCATTGTTCCGGATTTAAACGTAATCCCAACTTGATGACCTATATGGCTGATTTCTACCAGATTTACTACCTGAATGGTCTGATCGCCGGAGCGCTCACCAAAACAAACAAGACCGCCTATATAGGCGCTTTCCCAATCCCTGAGGTAAAACGCCACATGGGTGCATTCGCCGTAGGTGTGCGGGAAACCAAACCCAAGGCAGAGGTGCATGTGCGCTGGATCTATGAGTGGTTCAGTCCTACAGCAGCTAAGGAAGCCGCCGAGGCGTTAATCGCCGATGGATGCGATGTGTTTGCGTTTACCGAGGACTCGCCGACAATTGTACAGGTTGCCGGGGAAAAAGGATTACCATCCTTCGGTCATTACTCTCCGATGTATGATTTCAGCCCCGAATATGTTGTCTCCGGACAGATCGCGCACTGGGAAGCAGTCTACCTTGATTTCCTGGCTAAGGTTTATGCTGGCGCATACACAGCGCACAACCTTGCTGATGTTGACTACTGGTGGCTGCTGAAGGAAAAGGCGGTGGAGATGGGAGCTAAACCGGGTATGTTGATAAACCCTGCATATGAGGATGAATTAAAGGAGAAAAAGGTTAATGACCCCGTTCTGGGCATGATTAGCGTTTACGATCTGGTTATGAAGCGGCTGGAGCAGATGTCCGATCCGTCGATGGTTTTCGATCCGTTCAACGGGCCGATTTACGACCGTGACGGGAACCTGAAAGTTCCGGAGGGTTTACGTATGTCCGTGTTTGAGTTAACCACTATAGACTGGGCAGTGGATGGCATCGTCGGTCCCTGGGAATAAGGATTACAAGAGAAGCTAAACTCGGGCGGTAACCTTCACTAAAAGAAGGCAGCCGCCCTTTTAATAAATTAAATAAATAGGGACACATCCCATTTTTTTCTTATTTCCTTTGAAGAAAAAAATGGGATGTGTCCCTATTTATTTAATTTATTAAAAGCTTCCAGGCAAATATCAGTCATCTGATGAAATATGGGATTTATTTTTCCCTCATCGGTAATGACTTCCCGAGTCAGGTGATTAGCTACTGTAGTAAGGATGGTTCCTACCTTAACTTTTCGGAGGTAACCGATAGTAAAGAGGGCAGAGGATTCATTTTCTACACTTAAAACATTAGAATCAATCCATACTTTCTCCCTTTTCAGAAAATCAGGGTCGGCAAATACAGAACCCTTATAGAAGGCATCATGACTCATAATTAACCCTGTATGGGATTTCAGATTTTTTTCCCGGGTTGCCCTTATGAGGGCATCTACAACATCTATATCCGCAATAGCCGGGAATTCAATCGGTATATATTCCACCGATGTGCCCTCCAATCTGACTGCAGAGGTTGCTATTATAATATCCCCCAGGTTTATATTCTTTTGTAGAGCCCCAGTGGTGCCCAGACGGACTAAATATTTTGCTCCGGACATAATAAGCTCCTCCAGGGCAATGGCGGCTGAAGGGCAGCCCATGCCGGTGGAGGTAATACTTACTGTTAATCCTTTATATTTTCCGGTATAGGTTACATATTCACGACTTTGGGCAATTAATTGGGGATTTTCGAAATGTTCAGCTATTAGATGACAACGACCGGGGTCACCCGGCATTATTACAAATTCTCCTATTTGACCTGGTTCTATCTGTAGATGATGCATCTTTTTCATATCTTTTTCTCCTTTCCCTATTGAATGTCAACCAAAGCTCCGGCAGCGATGGTTATTGCTTTATCGATGCTTTTTTGCAGCTCGTCTTTTGTGCCCTTTTTACCGGTGATTAAATTTCCCGCCGCGACCAGTATGCTTCCAACCGGTACCTTTCTTAAAGAACCTATCACGAAAAGGGTAGAAGATTCGTTCTCGATAGCTAAGACTCCCGCTTCAGCCCAAATGGCGACTCTTTTTTTGTAATCTCCGAAGGCAAAAGGGGATTCCATGTAAAAGGCATCATGGGTTCTTATTATTCCTAAGCTATAATCCGTGTCTTCTTTTTTAGCCCGGTTTCGTAGGGCAATAACCGTGCGATAATCTGCTACTGCCGGATATTCTATAGGAACATATTCTTTAGAAGCTCCGTCTCCCCGAACAGCTCCGGTTACAATAATTATATCTCCGGGGTTTATTTCGGGGGAGAGGGAACCACAGGTTCCTACTCTGATAAAATATTTACATCCTATATTGGTTAGTTCTTCTATGGCTACAGCAGCTGACATACAGCCAATTCCCGTAGAACAGACTGCCAGGGGTTTATTTTCATAGCTGCCGTTATGAATATGAAATTCCCTATTCTCTACAATTTTTACAGAATCCCGGAAAAATTTTGTCCCGATATAATCTGCTCTTTCGATATCACCGGGCAGCAACACTGCTTTATTCACTTCGTCTTTCTTGCATCTTATATGATATTGTACTTGTTCCAATTCCCTCACTCCTTTAAATGATTAATGATTTAGGGAGGCGGTTCTTTGCACCGTTATACTTATATTTAAATATTATTTTCTGTAATATGTTTTATGATAATCTATTTTAAAAATTCCGTCAATTAAAAAAATTAAAAAAATAGGGACACATCCTATTTAATTATTATTTTAATTAAATAGGATGTGTCCCTATTTTTTAACCCATAAAACAATAGATGTTAGGGGATTTTAAAAAAAAATAAAAAAATATTCATTACTACCTTGCATTATAAGATACTGTGTGATACAATGCTACCGTACATTAAAAGGTACAGTGTAATATTAAATAATGATATTAATAATTATTCGAAGAGGGATGGTGATAGATTGAATATTCAATTTAAAAAAGGAGTATTAGAATTATGTGTTTTAAGTATGTTGGAGAGAGAGGTCTGTTATGGGTATGAATTAGTTAATGAAATTTCCAAGAGTATATCAATTTCTGAAGGAACAATATATCCATTATTAAGGCGATTAAAATCCGAGGAGTTAGTAACTACCTACTTACAAGAATCTCAGGAAGGTCCGCCAAGGAAATATTATAAATTAACTGAATTAGGCCGAAAGAAAGAAGAGGAACTAAAAAAAGAATGGTTTACTTTTGTAAAGGATGTTAATAATTTTTTGAAAGGAAGTGAAAAGAATGAATAAAAAAGAATTTTTAGGAAGATTATCTGAATTAATTAAAGATGTACCTGAAGAAGAAAAGAAAGATATTTTATTTGATTATGAAGAACATTTTAGAATTGGATTAGAGAAAGGAAGAAAGGAAGAGGAGATCGCTGCATCACTCGGAGATCCGAAGGTTATAGCTAAACAAAGCAGAGCCAGTTGTATATTAAAAGAGGCAGAAAAAACAACTTCTGTTAATAACATAATGAGAGCAATCTTTGCGGCTGTAGGGTTAGGATTTTTTAATTTAGTAATTGTTTTAGGTCCTGCAATCGGATTGATAGGTATACTTGTAGCATTATTTGCTTCGGCGTTTGCTATTACTGTTTCAGGCGTAGCTGTTTTATTTGGAACTTTAATAGGACCTGTCTTTGCCTGGAATGTATATATTCCATTTGCAGCGGTAGTAAGCATTCCGCTGGGTATTGGTCTTACTACTCTTGGCCTTTTATCTCTAATCGGAACATTCTATTTGGCCAAGTTTTTTTATAAATTAAGTATCGGTTATTTAAAAATGAATTTACAGATTATAACCAATAGGAGGAATACAAGATGAAAAATAATGTTAATATCCGAAAGATTGTAATATGGCTGTTTGTTATAGCCGTAGCATCACTAACTATAGCAACAATAGCTTTTTTCAGCACAGAAAACTATATGGTGAGTTTTAGGGATAAGAATAATTTTGAAGGAAATTCAATAGACGAAGTTAAGACTTTTGGCATTGATCAATTGAAAGAGATTTATATTCATTCAATGAGTTCAGATGTTAGTGTATTTTCAACAGATGAAGAAGATATCAAAATTAATTTTTATGGTAGATCAACCCTTAGGTCTGAAAAGGCATTACCGAAATTGATAACCAATCTGGAAGGAAGTAAATTAAAAATCGAAATAAAATATCCTAAAGTAATATTTTATAATACTAATGTAGTTTTAGATGTTTACATCCCTCAAGATTATAGGGAGAGTATTATTATAGATACAGCATCAGCAGATGTAGATATTAGCAATTTAGACCTAAATAATTTTCTATGTAAAACTGCCTCCGGAGATTTAAGGATAGAGTCTCTTGATTCAGATAATCTAACACTTAATACTGTTTCCGGATATGTGGATATAGTAGATTTTTCGGGAAATTTAAAAGCTGATTTAGTTTCAGGAGATATAGATGTTGGATACAGAGTTTTTGATAATGATGTTGATATTAAAATAATTTCCGGAAAAGTTAAAATTGATTTACCTCAAAATGCAGAATTTTATTTAAAAACTAATACTGTTTCAGGAGAGGTTGTTGCCAGGTTCCCCATTACAATAATTAGTTTTAATAAAATGAATCAACTTGAAGGCACTGTGGGAACAGGAGATAATAAAATTATAATCGATACTGTTTCAGGAGATATTTATATAAATAAATTTTAAAAAAATATTTATTGAAAGGAAAGGAATTTAATTATGAAAAATAAACTTTATAGATCAAAAAAGGATTGTGTAATCGGTGGAGTGTGTGGAGGCATCGCGGAATATTTTGATGTTGACCCTACTGTAAATGGCAAGTAGAAATGCACCTTGTGCGGAAAAC
>Ga0307430_1001178_pt1 | contig 19743 bp, 18 predicted proteins | sample SalMarWE160130MG_FD_202159 | JGI IMG/M metagenome (GOLD analysis project Ga0307430, IMG submission 202159) | Salt marsh sediment microbial communities from the Plum Island Ecosystem LTER, Massachusetts, United States - WE1603-130 | ecosystem: Environmental > Aquatic > Marine > Intertidal zone >...
TATTGGAAGCACTTTCGCCGCACATAGTGAAAGAAAGACCGCCTTCAAGTTCAATTCTCTCCGTAACCTGGTATACAGCACCGGATTTTAATCTTAATAAATACCCACTTGAATCATCGACCGCAGAGCCGTCAAACGTAACTCCCAATCCAAATTCTATCTGTGTTTCGAAATATACTTCAAGATTGTAATGAATCATATAACCAGGTCGGATTATCAATCTAAGTTGATTTTGAGCCGTATCATCTTCTCCTTCAAACTGCATATCAAACAGCACTTCGGTATAGAGCGTGAAACCATAAAACAAAGTGTCAAAAAATAGTGCAAAATAAAGTCCGATTTCCGGCTCCTCACCCACGATATCTTGGCTCCCAAAAGGAAGGCACATATCGACAAATCCGCCAAGCCCTATGGGTGATGTATACTTTATCCCGACCACGGGTCTGTTTATGCCTGTTAAACAATCAGAATCCGGGTCAATAATATCGTATCTCAGTTTAACTTCAGGTTCCAGTCCGTCAATTACTTCATACGATACTTCCAGTAAAATGGAATACACAGTCGGAAGACTCAAAGTATAGTCGTATTCACCCTCGTCATCATAAAAACCTCCTATGCCTGTCCATTCATAACCGGTTTTTATTTTTAATCTTCCCTCATCCTGCGCAAAAACCTGTGTAACGCTGAATATAATACAGACAACAAAAAAGATCTTTTTCATTTAATTATCAATCCTTTCCTCAGTAGTTAAAAAAATCGTGAAATCATCCTGATCATCAGGAAACACAAGATAACCTTCTATTGCACTTTGATACATGGATATACAATCATCAACAGTACTTTTCGGAGCATGAAATTCAAACGCCATTAATTTTCTTAAATCGTTACCATGAATTGAATAATCCGCATCTTTTGCATCATTTAACAGTTTTATCTCCTGCGGTTTGCCTGAAGCTAAAAAAGCAAACGCATCCACCAACAACTCTTCTTCTTCAATTATTCCATTCTCATTTTTATCAGACCATAAAGTTGTCCACGTATTACCGAGGTTCATACATGGAATATCATCCCTTAATTCCAGGGAGAACGCAACGGCTTTTCTTGTTTCATCGGTTATAACACTATAAACGGTATCGCTCATCTTAAATGTTACATTAAACTCCCCATTATCATCAGGGTGTCTTGAAAAATGCAAACTACTCTTATCAATGGGAATCTCTTGGAATCCTTCTTCAATCGTCACATCCACAGTACACGAAACATCCGGATCATCATCGTCCTGCAGACGTATTTGATAGTCGCCCGCTTTAAAAAAATAAAGCTTTACTTTTGAATCCGTATCAAAAAAAGGTCCGCTAAAAAAATTAAAAAATTCATCGTCTCCGGAACGTTTATAACTCCATACATAATAAATATATTTACTTTCCGATCCATCGAATTCTATATAATTGAAAGTTTTCAGATTTGTGTCATCATATGTTATTTTAGCGATTTTTCTACCTTCACCATCATACGGAGGATTAACCACTCCGGGGCAGGCACATATAAAAAATGTACCAAGTATAAGCAGGATTGTTATAATGGTATTTTTCATTTACTACTCCTTACACGATATATTATTTCCCAGTTTTATTTACTTATTGCTATTGCCTGATGTGTACCTTTTGTTTCTAAAATAAATCTAATCCAGCTTTTTTTGTTTTTCAATCACCGGTTTGGGTGATTTTTGTCACCTTTTCGGGTGATTCCGGGGTAAAACGAGGAGTATACTCAAACAATTTTACCAATTCGTAAATCAATTTAACGCCTTGTCCATATCGTGAGTATAATTCCATATAATTTTCACGCAGGCTTTTACCGTCTCAGGCTCAATCTTGTCCACAGTATCCCGGACTGTGTGATACACCATACCGTCACGAAAAATTGATGTGGGCAGACCGAATATGGTAGTAGAAGTAATCCCAACACGGGCGCTTTCCGCAGCATCCGTAGCCCCTGCACCAAAAATCATTTTAAAGGGAGTAATCTTAATATCAATTTTTTTGCCTATTTGTATAATTTGGTGTGCCATGTGCTCAGAGAGCTTTACTGCTCCGTTTACATCGCTCTCCAGCACATGCAGATCTTTAAGCTTATAAAGGCTTTCAATATTAAGGTGATAGGTGGGTATTTTTTTAAATCTATCACCGTACTCTTTAAAATATGCCGCAGATCCCCTTAAACCCGCTTCTTCACCGTCAAAACTGGCCAGAATAATTCTAGTATGCATCAAAGGGGGAAACCCGTTATGTTTTAGCCGGGTCATGGCTTTGCCGATGCGGGCTGTTATTACCGAAGCTATCATATTATCTCCGGCACCAGGAGTTCCCCGCCTCATGTTCACTGCGTAAAAATAGAGCAGCACAAAGGGTATACCCGCAAACAGCACCCATAAGCACCACATGGGTACGGCTTGGGTTCCATAAAGCAGAGCATATACACAGAGTACGATCTGGAATATGTAAAACAGATAAGGGGCAAACATGGTAATAATAAGAAATTTCTGAATCAGAGGATGAAAAAGATTTGTGACCGGCGCGCTGTCGTGATGACCGGAGATAATAATCTGCTGCCGTGCTTTGGCTTTAGGTTCAATAGAGCCGATAATATTGGCTGCCTTTTTTTTTCTGTAAAACCTGTCAAAGAAATCAGTATAATAACCGAAAATGGTTATCATCATCATAATTCCCATAATCAGGCCTATAAGTGGAATAATAGTCCAGACACGGGGCAGAAAAAATGTCAATATCCCGGCCAGAAACACCAGCGGTAAAATTTTTGTGTATCCGTAAAATACATTGGGCCGTACAATAAAATCATGTTTAAAGCTCTTATCACAAAATGTATTAAAATCCCGGTACAGCTCATCACCGGCTTTAAGGCACATAGGTGAACCTGTAATCCTGGAATTGTACTTTTCAGTAAGGCGTGTCGTTGCCTGCAGACAGTTTTTGCTTAATTTGTTAAAATTCATATTATTCATACTCAAATGCTATACCATATACCATACCTCCATTTTCTTCATTGGCAATAAGATGTGTAACTCCTGTCCCATCGAGGTTTGACTGTGTTATATAAGAATCTGCATTTTCATCCCAAAAACCAGTATCATGAAAGTACAATTTAAAATTAACGATATCTATAGCCATGGCATTTATAAAAATATTGGCAACATAGAGTGTTTCCGTATCTTTGGTAATTAAATCCGCTCGTTCAACCTCACTGTTACCAACATTAAAGCTGTAGTAGATTTTGTTTTCCACAATATTAGATGCCATACAAAAATCAATCTGTTTTTCATCTAATACTTGCTCTGGTATTCCTGTACCGTCCAGATGAGCTCTATATATTTTACTAGTTTCACTCCAATATATCTTTTCAAGCTCCAAATCCGTTGCAAGGTAATAAGGCGCTACTGTTCTTACTAAAAAATCTTCTGGATCCGAACCATCCAGATTAGCGCGTCTAATTTTATAATTATCAAACTCACTCTCTGTCCAGTATAATTTATTCCTTTTTGTATCAATGCATAAATCAATAATTGGGACTTCTTTACTTATTAGCTCTTCAATTACACTGCCATCAAGATTGGCTCGTAATATTCTATCATTTGATATATCTATCCAATACATCTTTTTATTAATGGAATCAATCTCAATGTCACCGATATTATAGTCACCAGTCTCTACAACAACCTGGCTGGCAGCTTCCGGATTATTAATATCCGCACTTTTAATTCTGAAAATACCATCGTCATCCCATATAGTCCAGTATATTTTCTTTGTCGTGCCAAACGTCTGCTCAGGCGGAGAATCAGCAAGGCCGCATGATAAAAATAAAGCTAATATAACAAAAAATAATAATAAGCACAAAATGCATTTTCATCTTAATTAATCCTCCTAATTATAGTTATATTTTCTTTGTATATTTATAATTTAATAAAGTTATAATTCCAGAATTCTCTTATAAATTACTATGGAATTACTTCCTGCCACATATACATGTTTACCATCCGGGGACACAACAACACTCTTGCCGGATGAGTTAATACCTTGATCTTTTAAAGCATTAACAAAGTTAATTGAAGGAGTGATCCTTCTCACAGTTACATTAAATGATTTATCCGTCACATAAAGATTCATACCATCGGGTGATACCGCCATCTTATAAGTACCTGCCATATCATCGGATCTGTCTTTATAGTTAAACGTTCTTGCCTCAGGATCCCTCGTAAACCAGACAATCGGATCCTCAAAGCGTCCTCCAACACCATACAATGCCGCGGTAGTCACAAATAAAGCCGTTCCATCCGGAGAAACCGCAACATTACGGGCATCTGATAACTCATCATAAAAATCGCCATCTTGGATATAGGCTTTATTATAAGTTAATTCTCCTGAAACTGTGTTTCTTTTAAACTCTATTATGCCTTTCAAGCTTGTTACATATATATTTTCACCGTCAGGAGAAGAGGTAACGCCATGAGCATTAAGCAGAGCATAATCAATGCCAATAAAATCGGAATAAATGGTCTGCTCATAAGTGAGTTTGCCTTTACAGATATTTCTATTAAAAATTACAAGCGCATTATCTCTATATCCGGTAGTATATACATTTTTTCCGTCAGGGCTTATACATATTCCTCTTACATCATCAAGCCCGTCGATCATGCCGTTATTGTCACCATCTTTAATACAATCGATGTAGGTTAAAGCGCCTTTCGTCATGTCTCGTTTAAATATAGCCAGGCTGTCATAAGAATTGCTGGTCACATATAGATTCCTGCCGTCTGGAGACATACAAAGATTTACCATGTCATATATGAGGTCTATACCAAGTTCCTCATCACTATAGCTGGTTAAATAGTCAAGTGTGCCGGATAGAGGATCCCTCGTTAATACAACTAATCTTCGTTGATTTGTATCTGCCAGGTAAAGATTGTTGCCGTCGGGTGATAACACAATATCGGCGGGGGAGACGCCGCCTATACTCTCTAAAGTGAATTGCTTAATAAAGTCAAGATGCCCGATACACGGAGTCTCCTGCCAGATTTTGCTTGAGTAATTTGATTCCTTTTCAGCTTGTCTTGTTTTTATCCTGTAGCAGTATAAGGTTTCGATTTCCAGATTCGAATCGGAAAAGGTATATTCCGTTGTTGAGCCTATGTGCTCAAAATCGTTATTACCAATATTATGCGTAATCATGGTGCTGTTCCAGGTTACCATTCTTTCTATGATAAACTCATCTACAGCATCGCTGTTACATTCCCAGGTTAGAACAATTTCATACTTGTCAGCCCGCGTGTCAGTTGCGTTGGCAGGAAGCATGGCAGTTACGTTAAACGGTGTCGCATCAAGCGGATCAGGATCGGGCTTCGGATCAACAGGCACTTCACATGACAGTAAAGCCAAAACTGTAAAAAGGCACGTAATAAAATATCTCATCTGTTTCTCCTTTTACTCGGTATTGCTACTGTTTAATTAAATCTCCTGTCGCGTTTATTTCTCCATCTCCATGATTAGCATCGACAGCATATTTAAAATGCATGGTGCTTCCTTCAATCCAGAAAGCAGCATAATCTTCATCACCCTCTATCGGCTGCCAGTTATCGTTATTATCAACTGCATGAGTCAATGTCAAAGTATTCCAAACATCCGCGGCCGCACTTGATTCAATTAATCCCGTATGAGTACCTCTACTGGATCCGTAAAGAATTTTTAAATCAGGAAACCAGCACAGATCTATCTCATAATTCGTTTCTGTAAGTGTTACCACGACATCGTAAACCAAATCCAAACCTCCCAATTTAAAATCGATATCTTCGCCTATCCATATTCCCGGATAATCTTCATCAACAGGCCCGCTGTCTGATAAACCACAGTTTAAAATAAACAAACACATAACAAGTATTAACGCACACTGCGTTTTCATAAAAAATACTCCTCTGAAATTATATATTATGAAAAGACTCATTACTCATTGATATAAGCCAGATAGTTGGGACCAGTTAAAACATTGAATGCTAAACCATCCCATGTCTCACTGATAATATGAATATCAAGATTATTGATTTTGATGGGTGAAGAAAAGTCTGATATCTTCAATAACCATGTCTGGTTAGTGGCGGTTTCATTTATTTTTGTCGCATTATTTGCTCGTTTTATTCTTAGAACCCGTCCAACATCAGTTTGAGATAAAGATATCCACCAATCATCAGAATGATCAGGCTCATCAAGAGGACGATCTATGTCATCATCTGTAAAACCAAGCGGAGAAGTTCCATAGGGCGATGAAAGTGTAAATACTGTTTCTTCATCAATTAACTCAATCGGATTGACATTTATCCATAATTCAACTTGGTTTATCTCACTATCACCCACTACATGAGCCGGAACTGTAAATGAAAATGAAACATCGGTAATAGGCCCGCCTGTACCCTTAACAGGATTCTCGCATCCGATGACGAGAAATAATAAATACAGGATAAAAAAAGCCGCGCTTGATAATGAAGCTAATCTTTTCATTTCTCACTCCTTACAAGATATACTCTTTCTCAATGATTTTTACTTATTTACTAAGACGTTATGTTTATTCTTTAATTAATTAATGTAATCTACCCCCGCCTTCTTTATTTTTCAATCACCCATCTGGGTGATTTTAATAACCATTTTTGGGTGATGACAGGGTAAAATCGCTGTCTTTAGCTTAAAATTTGGATAAATCTCAGGAGAATCTTTCTGCTTATAAGCCAGGGAAATACTAAGTAACTTTAAATATCCTCATCAGCTCAATCTTTTTTTCACACCGAATTTTTTATAAATATTACTGATATAAGTTTTGACAGTGTTAGGTGAAATACCCAATTCATTTGAGATTTCTCTATACTGTTTACCCTTTAAAAGCAAGAGCATAATTTCTTTTCTCTTAAAGATATGTGGTATTGCCTGCACTTCTTATCGAATTCATCAGAAAAAGTTTCTTTACTCATACCGCTGTCGGACACCTTAATTATATGCTTTATTAATTCATGTTTGCATTTTTCAAACTGGGATTCATTTATTTTGATGATAGAGCTTATTTTCGCTTTCAATTCCTCTATATCAAACGGCTTACAAATAAAATCAACCACGCCCTTCTGCAGAGCCTTTATTTTTTCCTGCCGGGTATTTTTAGCGGTTAAAAAAACAACGGGTATATGATCATTCCTTTCATCTTTCTTAAGCTCCTCATAGAACTCATACCCATCCATCACATCCATCATGATATCAGAAATAATAAGATGCACTCTTGACGTTGTTTCAAGCTTTTCCAGAGCCTGCCTGCCGTCTTTCGCGCAGTACACATTATATTCGCCGCCCAACGCGTCGCATAAATAAGCAAGCATATCGGGATTATCCTCAACAACAAGCAGAGTATATTTTTTTTCTCTTTTAATCATGTCGTAAGATTCTTCTCTCTCTTGTATTGTACCGGTATATTCGGATTCTTCATTTATAACACTTACCATATCCCCTTTTTGTATTTCATATTTTTTCAGCTGTATCGTGAACCGGGATCCCTTACCAGATTCACTTTGCACCTTTATTTTTCCGCCAAGATCATCAACAATCTTTTTCACAATATTCAATCCCATGCCTATACCCTGGATGTTGCGCTTACTGGGGGATATCTGATGGTAAGGCTTAAAAATATGCTCCAACTGGTCATCCGAAACACCTATTCCGTCATCTTCAATTACCAATTTGAGGTTGCCCCTTCCGGTATTAAGCTCAACTCGCAGTTGGACGCTCCTTTGGGTGTATTTGATCCCATTGTCGAGCAGGTTGTTGACAATGCGATCAACAGCCGCGGGATCGGCCCTGGCGGTTATATTTTCCTTTATATCGGTTATTATGTTTATCTGTTTCCGCCTGGCCAGTTCTTTAAACAATTTAACAGAGTTTTGTACTGTTGCCGACACATCGATTATAAGTTCATGATTGTAAAATTCCTGCCCTTTTTCCAGTTTTTCAAAATCAAGAAAGCTAACCATATTATTTTTAAGCTTTTCTATATTGTTTTTAATTACTGCTAAATCCGAGTCCATTCCCCTCTTGCCTATATATTTCTTTAAATAATTGTAAATAAGAGTTAAAGGAGTCTTGGTTTCATGAGCCATGTTGATAAAATAATTGGTTTTCTCTTCATTCTTTTTTTCAATTATCATTGTCTGTACTTTTACCTCTTTCTGCAAGTTCTTGGATAAATGGTCTGCGGTTTTATACGCTTTGGCAAAACGAAGGGAGATGACCGCAGATAGACAAAAAATGAAAAATACGAGACCTATATGCATAACAAAAAATGTATGGATAATAAAAAGGCCCGTAAAACATCATTTACTACAAAAATGAACAATACCTGCTTCGCCTCGCTTATTCTTTACGGCAACTATTATAGAATAAATCATCCACAGACTTACTATTATAAGTGTTGTGTTTATAAATAACAAACAGCTTGTAAAAACAAATACAGGTGCAATAAGGATGAATCCTGAAATTAGGAGGTCTGCTATCTGAAAAACAGTTAATATTTTATTTTTAAACTCATTCGGAAACAGTTGTGAGAGAAAGGTAATAAATACCGTCCACCCCAGTGGTATGGTTATGTATTCAATTCTAAGTCTTATAAAAAAAATATTACTTTCTTGTAATAACCTCTGAAAAAATAGATTTGATCGCAGTAGGCGCAAACATATTAACAAACTAAAAAAAGAGAAAATAAGACTAGCCCTATCTTCACGTCTACCCAGCCAAAGCATAAAATGGTAAAGCACCATCATTATCATGATGCCTAGTATCACAAAATTTAAAAAATCGCTCTTCCATTTTGCTTTTCTTAAGTTATTTTCATCACCTATCTCAAGATTATCAATATAACCCCCTACATTAGCAACATGAAAATTAGACACCTTCATAGCTATTATTAATTCATCCGCCTTCGGCAGTTCGGCAATTAAAGGCATTTGTTGGGGTTCAGTCGTTTCCATACTGTTACCAGCCTTGCCATTACTCATCAACTCCTGGCCGTTTACATACATTTTAAAGGCCGTACTAACCTCAAATAGGTAAATTGCCAAGCCTTTCGTAGGTTCTAATTTTATTCTCAATCTGTACCAGCAAAATCCAGTATCCTTTCTGCCGGTCTTTACCCATGAAGCAGGCATGTAGTAGCTCTCCCATCCGGAATCATCATACTCTGGTAATTTATACTCCTCACTGTCCTCCTTCCATTTAAATTTCCACTCTCCTTTACAATCCACAGGGCCGTCTTGTTTAAAATTCCAATCCCTTAAATCCAGAACACCGTTCTCTATCGGAGGAGGTTGCTTTTGTTGAATGGAGCTGCTGCAATTATAGAGAGAAAAAAAACAAAGATTATAAGAATACAATATAAGTATTTCATAACTTCAAGGAGTCTTGGATGTACCATATACTTTAGCATTTTTCCTGATGTAAATCCATATGGTAATAAAAAATAACATAATTTTAAAGGTAACGTCCTACAAGTAATGAGTTAAAACAATTATTACCGATTAATCAACCTGCTTTAGTACAACAATTTTGGGAAAATGCTATGTAATCTTAAATATACTCATCAACTCAATCTTGTTCTGCACACCGCACTTCTCATAAATATGTCTTACATGGGTTTTAACCGTATTCTCAGAGATATGCAATTCATTTGAAATTTCTTTGTACTGTTTACCTTTTAAAAGAAAAAGCATAACTTCTTTTTCTCTTAAGGATACTTTATATTGTCTGCACATTTTATAGAATTCTTTTGAAAACATTTCTTCACTCATATTGCTTTCTGAAACCTTAATTATGTCTTTTATTAATTCATGCTTACTTTTTTCGAACTGAGATTCGGATATGTTAATAATGGAGTATATTTTAGCTTTCAGTTCCTCTATATCAAAGGGCTTGTAAATAAAATCAACCACTCCCTCCTGTAAAGCCTTTATTTTTTCAGTCTGTGTATTCTTGGCTGTTAAAAAGACAACCGGTATATGATCGTACTTCACGTCTTTCTTAAGCTTCTCATAAAATTCATACCCATCCATAATATCCATCATTATATCGGATACCACAAGGTGTACATCCAATAACTGGGCAAGCTTTTCCAAAGCCTGTTTTCCATTCTGTGCGCAGTACACATTATAGTTGTTATGTAATTCACTCCTGAGGTATAAAAGCATATCAAAATTGTCTTCAACAAGAAGAATCGTGTATCTGTCTTGATTCAAATCTTCATCAACAGGGAGTTCCTTATAAGCATCTTTTTCCACACTATAGTCCCTTACCCGTGGTTCTACGCTTACTTCCCTCTTTTTATGCTCCTTAGATTTGTTAAAGGTAACCTTAAACTCAGAGCCCTTATCCAGAGCACTTGTTACTTCTATACAGCCTCCGATATCATCGATAATCCTCTTTACAATATTCAATCCCATACCGATCCCCTGAATATTCCGTTTTTTATGCGATATCTGATAGTATGCTTTAAATATATTCGGAAGCTGTTCGGCGGAAATACCAATACCTGTATCCTTTACTATAAACTCAACCTTATTATTGTTGGACTTCAAACGTATATCGATCCTTCCCCCTTCCGGTGTAAATTTAAACGCGTTATCAAAGATATTATTTATAATACGGTCAACAGCATACGGGTCGGCTGTAATTGATATATTTTTTTCTATACGAGCATTTACTTTTATTTTCTTTTGTTTTGCTATTTCCTTAAACAGAATAGTTGAATTCTCTAAGACTCCCGAAAAATCAACAGAATTTTCATGATTATAAAAATTCTGGCCTCTTTCCAGTTTTTCATAATCTAAAAAATTAACCATATTCTTCTTTAATTTTTCTATATTGTTACTGATTATAAACAGCTTAGGATCCATACCCTTTTCCTGTATATATTTACTTAAATAGTTTGAAATAAGAGTGAGAGGGGTTTTTGTTTCATGGGCAAGGTTGATGAAATATTTTGTTTTTTCTTCTTTTGCCTGTTCCAATTGCTTGGCCATCATAATGGCCTTCTGTCTGAGGTCGGATAATATTCCCACAAGCATACTGACACCGATTATAACTATATCAATAATTGCTCCTATCCATATCAATCGTGAATAATAATCTATACCGCTGACATGAATAATTACTACAATAGTAAATACATGTTGAAATATCCCAAAAACAAGAATCGGCCATGGCCCTAAAAGCCAGGCTATTATAACAAGAGGAATGATGCACAAGCTTAATGAAGCTTCAATTTGAACTGCCATGTAGATGATAATTTGCAATATCAACGACAAAACAAATATTAAGAGAGAAATTAGTATTCTCTTATTACGTTGTGCAGGCGAGAGGTATCTTCCTATCAAGTTAAATGTCTTCATGTTTAAGCTGAAGATTAATAGTAATACATTTTAGATTCTTTTAAAAGCATATAATCAAAGTTACCTGTAATTAATCTGAGAGAAAATGCTTGGTTGGAAATAATAATTGAGACCGGATAATGGATTGTTGCTGCGTATAAAAAACAGGCATGAATACGCCTGCAGCTACATTACTTTTTCAGATGCATGAAAAGATTAATCCCTAAATCTTCGGAATCAATTTTAATGTTCCGACGTCTTATTCCTGCTTCAATAGCTATGCGTATCAATTCATCCATGGAACGATATTGCAAATACCAGTCTCCCACCTTTTCCATGTATTGCTTTGATATATTGTTGTGGGAGAAATTACCGATAATCATTTCTCCACTTGCGTGCAGACAGTTGTAGAATTTCTTGAGGAATTTAATGAAGTGTTTGTCCTTTACATAATCAAACACGCCACCACTCCAAATCAGATCATATTTCTTTTCCGGTTTCTCACTGCCCTGGGCGCAGAATGGGAATGGAAGTAAAGATCCCAGTTTTTATATTTATGATTCCCGTTCACATACTTGCTATATATTTTATCGATCATAATATGATCGCCTGAGTAACCGAACGGTTTAATAAATGCCCAACCTTGGAGAGTATTTTTATTAAGCACAGGTTTAAGGTTATTCCTGAATTCTTCTATTTCTTCTTGCTTTACGTTATTGATAATATGATTCAATTCATCATATTCATAAGGCCCTGGCCCTCCTTTTTCGATCAATCTACTGATATAATTTCTAACCTTTTCCATTTTCCTTTTCTCCCAAAATGATAGTAAATATAATAATTATTGAAATGGGACACTGAATCCTGGTTAACCGTTCTTCACCCGTCCTGTCTGTAGTTATGCAATAAATGTCCAATTCACCTGCAATTATTACAAAATAAAGTCTGCCGGAGTGAAGATTAATATCATAAACCATTGTCCTTTTTTGTTTTTCAGCGACGGACATCATAGCGCCTCCATTGGTACCATAATCGTACCTTTTACCCGCCTCAAAAGTGCATTCCATCTCTTCAAACATTGAATCGGGTATTTGGGCTGCATTAAGCAGCCAGTCGGCGCCCATATCAATAAACAAAGAATAGGCTCCCGCCGTCACATAGGAATATACTGTAACCTCGTTCTCAGCAAGAGCACCGGATTCACACACGAGGTCATCCGCAGCTTCCCCGATTGCGAATTGTGTACTATCAAATCATCTTTTATAAAAACTATATGAACATCACCGCTCGAAATCCTCGTGTGCAGCGGAGGGGGAGGTATGAAAGGAGGAGGATCATTCTCAGGCAAAGGATATCTGGCGAGCACGAGTATACTCGTTATAAAAAGAATTATTCGCATTTTCTTTTCTCCTTTCTTCTCATCATTCCCTCCCTATATGTCAACCTAAGGATTGTCACTGGTTTTGGGACACATTCTTAATAGAACGTATCCTCGAAATAATAGACACCGACACCCGTCTCGCCTATAAATGCGTCCAGGTCGCCGTCGTTGTCTATGTCAACAAAGTTGGGAACAGCGTCATTAATATCAGCAGATAGATTAAATGGATTAGTGATCGGTGTGGCAAAGTTGATTTCTGAACCATCTCCGTCTCCGGGAGGTTCACATCCCAAAACCAGTAAAAAAATACCGATACAGACATGGCGCCAATTATGCTGAGTTTGAAAAAAGAGCGCCATTGTGTACTGGCGGGCTTTCGTATACTTTTAAGCCTTTGGCAATGTATTTTATTATTTTTCTTCATAAAAGCTCTCCTTCAATATCATAGTTCCTAAATATTTAATATCACATGAATATCTCCAACAACGTTGGCAGTAAATATATAAAATACCGGAGAAAAACGTACCGAAAACAAATAAAGACAGTACAGCTGATTAAATCATTTGCCTCCTTTATTTATATACTGCTATGCCGCGCACGCAATCAGGCTGCGGATCATTGAGCGTAAACAGCGATTCTATATTTGCGCCGTCCATATCGCTGCGCCCTACTCCTCTATACCGGTCAGTCCAGTAAATTTTCCCCTCCGCCGGATCAAGCACGAGATCAAAGGGATCGGTACAATCAATACCTAATACTATTTGTTCACTTTCAGTGCCGTCCAGATTCGCCCTATGGATACCATTTACACCCAGCCACTCAGTCCAATACATCTTTGCGCCCGCAGTATCGATCTCAAGACCGCCGTCAGACCAACAATCAAGAACCTCGATTTTAGTATCAGGATCATTAAAAGAAAAATACTGTATCCCCCCTGTATCATCAGCAAAATACAACCTGCTTTCACTAATGTGCAAAGTAATTCCATATACAGCAAATCCGACGGTTATATTTTCAGGCATATCCCCGTTCAAATCGGCTCTGTAGAATTTTCCTCCATTCATTCCGTTTCCTTCTTCCCAGTATATCTTTCCTCCCTCGACATCAAGCTCAATATATTGAATGGAAACACCGACAGCTTCCCTGATTTTCTCCGCGTTACTGCCGTTAGTATCAGCCCGCCAGATAATTGCTGTGTGTTCCGGCCCAACCGCCGGGGGATCGCTTTCAACCCAGTATATTCTTGAATGAACAGAATCCACCTCGATATCCGCTATTTTATCGCTTAAACCCGTCAGCACATCTCGCATATTACCACCGTCAAGATCGGCTACTTTAATTTTTCCTATACCATCCTCAACCATACAGAAAAAGAGGGAATCGCGCGATACAAACTGACCACCTCCTCCACTTTGTTTAATCAAATCTCCTTCAGCGTCTATTACTCCATGATCATTATCAATATCATACTTGAAATGCATGGTGCTTCCTTCAATCCAGAAAGCAGCATAATCTTCATCACCCATTGCTGGCGACCAGTCGTTACCGTCATATTCATCGGTTAAGGTTAACGTGTTCCAGTCGTCTACGGACGCACTTGATTCATTTAATCCCGTATGGGTTCCTCTGTTAGAGCCTATGAGAAGATCATTCGTACCAGCATCATAAAGATTTATCTCGTAATCCGTTTCTGTAAGTATTACTTTAATATCGCAAAAACCCACCAAATTGACAAAAATATCTTCTCCCTTCCACGTTCCCGGATAATCCTCATCACCAGGCCCGCTGTCTGATAAACCACAATTCAAAATAAGTAGGCATAAAACAAATATTAATGCACACTGTGTTTTCATAAAAAAACCTCCTCTAAAATTATATAAAAAGACTTATTAATCATTGATATAAGCCAGATAGTTGGGACTGGATAAAGTTTTGAATTCACACCCGTCCCAGGCTTTGCGTCTTGACGCCTGACTATAACCTTCATCCTGTCAGAAATAATTAAAAAGCATAAGTAAAATTAGACAGGATTTACAGGATCAACATAATGAATATAAAATATCATCAGCCTGCGGAATCAAAGCGTCGTACTGAAACTCCACACCCCACTCTCGGCTTCATGCCCGTCGCTATCCGCTACTCTTACCTTCCAGTAATACGTGGTGCCGGGTTTCAATCCACCCACCTGCTTAGATAAATCCGGACCGGTTTTACCATTGCCTGGAGGATCAACTGGATCACCGCTCCCCGATATCGGACAGGAAAGGACCAATAAAGAAGTTATAAGCAGAAACGTGAACAATGCCACCCGTAAACCGAGCGATTGACACAGCCCTCCGGCCCCTGTCAACAACAGCAGCATACAGAGGATCCCCGTGCCGGCATACCGGATATTTTTTCCCCGGCCAGCACTTACCATATATATGTCAGCATTATCAAATGCCTCGTCTTCCGACACATAGAGGTAGTAATCCAGGTTCTCGGGGGGGGGGGCAAGCTGGTAGCATGCTGCCATTTGAAGGTGATACTCGTATCCATATCTATAGCCTCGTTTTCCGGAGAAAGCAGCAGGGGTGGATAGAAGATGTTTATGGGATCCATAGATATTACCGTTCCATCATACATGAGAGTTTCTATTGAAATAACAGTATCGTTTGTTGCCGACAATCCGTTTATTGAAAACAACCAGTCTTCATTATAATCAAATTCACAATCTATTCCCGGTAAAGCACAATTTTCTGGATTTGCAGTAATCTCCATTCTATAGAAATTGGATCCTAAATCATAAAACTCAAGATGAACTCCCAGTGTACTTCCTCCAAAATTGTTTTTCATACTCATAAAATTAGTCTGATTTATTGTAATAACAGAAGCGCCGGAACCATGTGTACTTGCCTTTAATGAATAATCTACCGGGCTACCATTTGTATAAAAATAAATATTCACCTGATGTATAGTAACGGGAAGAGTTTCTCCCGCTATCTCGAAAAGAACATCCACCTACGAATTATCTACACAATAAAAACCATTCGGGAGAATCCCTACGGGAGTTGTAAAGCTTGCCGGAGCTATAACAGCGTCCGATGTATTATAAAATGAAATCGATGCATGCAGGGTATTTGTTTCACCCAGGTTGATTACGGTTAAGCCCCAGACTCTCTTGCTTGGAAAAGTTCCTGACGCAGCAGGATTTTTTGTTATTGCCAATTGATACTCATCAGAAGATATTTGTTGAAAAGAGATATTTACCCCCAGGTTTGGATCCGGGTTTGAATTATAAATAGAGCCCGGCGTGATATAATCCGTTTGCCCACTTGGAGACGTAAGAAAAAACTCAAGGGAATTGGGATTGGAATTGGTATCTAGAGAAAAAACAACCTGGTGCAACCCGGACGTATGATCAGTAGCCCTGAAATAAATCGGCACAATGTCTTTATTTGTCCAGGTATAACTCGTTTCAGTATAAAACTCCTGTGACCAGCATACTAATTGTACAAATAAAAAAAGCACACATAAAAATAAAATTTTCCTTTGATACATGTTTATCATTTATTCCTCCTTACAAGATATACTCTTTCTTAATGATTTTTACTTATTTACTAAGACGTTATGTTTATTCTTTAATTAATTAATGTAATCTACCCCCGCCTTCTTTATTTTTCAATCACCCATCTGGGTGATTTTAATAACCATTTTCGGGTGATGACAGGGTAAAATCGCGGTTTTTAGCTTAAAATTTAGATACATAACAGAAGAATTATTTTGCTTATAAACCAGAGAAATACTATGTAATTTTAAATATACTCATCAGCTTAATTTTATTTTTCACACCGAACTTTTTATAAATATTACTTATGTGAGTTTTGACAGTATTAGGTGAAATGCCCAATTCATTGGAGATTTTTTTATACTGTTTATCCTTGAAAAGCAAGAGCATAATTTCTTTTTCTCTTAAAGATATGTGGTATTGCCTGCACTTCTTATCGAATTCATCAGAAACCATTTTTTTACTCATACCTCTGTTGGACACCTTAATTATATGCTTTATTAATTCATGTTTGCTTTTTTCAAACTGGGATTCATTTATTTTGATGATAGAGCTTATTTTCGCTTTCAATTCCTCTATATCAAACGGCTTACAAATAAAATCAACCACGCCTTTCTGTAATGCTTCTATTTTCTCATACTGTGTATTCTTTACTGTTAAAAAAATAACAGGAATATGACGATACCTCATACCTTTCTTAAGCTTGTCATAAAACTCATACCCATCCATGATATCCATCATTATATCCGAAACGACAAGGTGTACATTCGGTATGTATTCAAGCTTTGCCAGCGCCTGTTTCCCATTACAGGCACAGTACACATTGTATTCTTCATTCAGCGTATCGTATAAATATGAAATCATATCGGGATTGTCTTCAGCAATTAAAATTGTTTTTTTATGCGATTCTTCAATTACATCAGCAGTTGCTTTTAACTGTTCAGGCCAAACGGGATATTTTGTTGTGCTTATTGCTTTTCCTTGAGTTTCTAAAGGTTGTCCCGTTACTTTTTTAAAACTTATTCTGAATTCAGATCCCTGTCCAAGCCTGCTGCAAACTGTTATATGCGCTTCAATATCATCGAGTATTTTTTTCACAATGCTTAAACCCATACCAATTCCCTGTATATTTTGCTTCTTGTGGGATATCTGATAATACGATTTAAAAATATTTGTAAGTTGTTCCCTCTCTATCCCTATTCCCGTATCCTTAATGATAAGCTCAATCCGGTTATTCCGGGGGACTAATTCGATATCAATTCTCCCTGGTTTTTCCGTATATTTTAATGCATTATCAATGAGGTTATTAATTACACGAATAATCGCGTAGGGATCAGCCTTAATATGTATATTCTTTTTAATATGTGAATTTATTGTAATCTGTTTTTGAGCGGCGGTTTCTTTGAACAGGGAGATCGAATCCTCCAGTACTCCTGATAAATCAGTGATTTCTTCATGATTATAAAATGTCTGACCTTTTTCCAGTTTTTCATAATCCAGAAAATTGACCATATTCTTTTTTAACTTTTCAATATTATTCTGAATAATGTTTAAATCCGAATCTATTCCCTTCTTTTGAATATATTTTTTTAAATAATTGAGAATAAGGGTAAGTGGTGTTTTTGTTTCATGGGCGAAATTTATAAAATAAGTTGTTTTTTCCTCGTTTTTTTCTCTAATAATCTTAGTCTGTTCCGCAACTTCCTTTCGTAAATTCTTGGATAAATGATCTGCCATTTTATATGCTTCTGCAAAACGTTTTGAAAGTATAAACGATTGGGAAAATAAAATTGTCATCATCCCGATATGAATATAATTCGTATCCATATCCGGCAGACATGTGGCAATCATATCGAAACTTATTGTAAAAAACAGTACTATCATACTTAAAAAAAAGGCGATTCCACCCATTCGATTATTCTTTATAGCCATAATAGTCATATATATTAACCAAATTCCTGATAACACCAGAGTTATATAATATATAATGATGATATCCCAAATAAACCAGGTCGGAAAAATAATATTGAGCAGTGATAATACAATACAGATCATAAGAATAACTTTAAATAACAGATTTGAAAACTCATGCATGAAAAAATTTTTAAAAAAAAGCAAGAATACAATTAAACCGAACATAATTGTGAATGTTTCAATTTTCATTAAAATATCATATAGATAATAAGAAGATAACACCTGTTGAATGTATTTATAGATCAGTAAAATACGACAAGCTAATGTAAAACAGAAAAGTGAAAAGAAAAAATTTGTTCTATCAATTTTAAAAAAAAGCCATAGAATAAAATGATAAACACCCATCATTAAGATAATGCCGAAAATTGCATAGTTAATGAAATTAGTTATTAAAAATTCTCTGTTCAAATCTTCATAACATCCTATTTTTGGTGTATAACCGGGACCACCAATTGTATTATGGAAATTTGATATGTGCCAGGCCAGAGTAATTTCATCATTTTTGTTTAATTCTTTTAATAGCGGGAATTCCTGTGGAATATATTCCTTCCTGGTTCTGCCGGTCAATCCATTTTTTAAAATAAGCCGGCCATTACAGTATAATTCATAAGCTATACTAGCGCGTAACAAATAAATACCTATTGATTCATCTTTCGGGAGATTGATTACCTTAAGCCTGAACCATGCATGTCCATATTTTTCTTTGGCAACTGCGTTCCAGAAGTTCGGAACTGTAAATATATCCCACTCAGAATCGTCATAATCCTTCATGGCGAAGGATGGTCGGGTTTGTTTCCACAAAAACCTCCATTCCCCTTTAAGCTGTACGGGTCCTTGCTTTTTAAAATCCCAATCCTTTAAATCAAGTATGCCATTTTTTGCCATAGGAGGTTCAGTTATTAGATTTTTATTATTACATGAAACAAAAATTAAGAAAATGAAAAAACAGATTAAGATGATATTTATTTTTGCCACTTGCCAAATAATCTTTTATCGATTTATTTTAACAGTATACTGAATAAAAATAGACAGTCACATCCTTAAATTGCCTGAAAAAAACTTTTATGTCAATATAATTTTTATATCAAATCTAATCGTACTTTATCCAATTAAAAAATCTTGTTTCTATAAGTAATATCCGATAAGAAATACTCCTTACAATTCTTCATTACATTATAGAGCATAAATCAGTCTTTTCCCCCATTTACAAAAACCATGTAATACTATATATAAGAGAGAAAAATACTATCTAAGCAGGGATACCGCATGAAAATTCTATTAATTGCCGTGGGAACAACAGGAGACGTTTTACCCTTTATTGCTCTCGGCGCTGAACTTAAAAAAAGGGGGCACTCCGTAACTATCAACACTCACGATGATTTTGAA
>Ga0307430_1001181_pt1 | contig 19739 bp, 18 predicted proteins | sample SalMarWE160130MG_FD_202159 | JGI IMG/M metagenome (GOLD analysis project Ga0307430, IMG submission 202159) | Salt marsh sediment microbial communities from the Plum Island Ecosystem LTER, Massachusetts, United States - WE1603-130 | ecosystem: Environmental > Aquatic > Marine > Intertidal zone >...
ATGGGCACACGTATTATCTACGTTGTGAACACAAAAACAGACGAAAAGAGAGAGATTCCTGTGAATACCGTACTTTATGCAATGCTGGTTGACCTGAGGACGAAGAGTGATGCCTATGTCTTCCCAAACGATGCGGGGGAACCTTACGTAGATATCAGGAAAGGTTTTCGGACTGCTATGAAGAAATCATATATTGGGAACTTCAGATTTCATGATTTACGGCATACCTTCGCTTCTCAGTTGGTCATGAAAGGCGTCGATTTAAGGACAGTACAGGAGCTTCTGGGGCACAAATCTATTGAGATGACCGTAAGGTACGCACATCTCTTTCACCGAACCACAAACAAGCAGCAGTGGAGAGATTGTGCCAGGACATGGACACTATTTGGACACCAGAGCTCAAAGGACGTCAATTCAAGGATTTATTGCCTAGCCTAAAACAATTATCCAGTAAGGATTTAGAGAAACTAGGCGCCTGTGGTTCAGTGGATAGAACGTCGGCCTCCGGAGCCGAAAGTCGCAGGTTCGAATCCTGCCAGGCGCACCAGCCATTTTTTCTTATTTTTCCTTCCACTTGTCCCTTCCCCTCACCTTAGTCCTCTCCCCCAAGGGGAGAGGAAAAATGGAACATTTCTCTTTTTTTTTCGTCTAATGTAATAAAAGAACAAGGTAAAAAGTGCCATTAATTATTAAGGGGGTGAATATGAAGAGAAAGTGGCTGATAGTACTGATGGGAGGATTGGTCCTGGTAGGTATAGTAGCTTCCGGGGCATTGGCCAGCCAAAGAGTGGATGTTAAGTTTAATGGGAAGAGATTCAGAGCTTATGTTCATCCACAAAAAGGTAGGTATGAGATAAGGATTATGCCTCGTAGAGAGAGTAGGGTGGGAGCAGCCGGGGTGTTGTCCGATTTGGATTTAACTACAGAGCAGCAAAAAAAAGTGGACAAACTGCAAGTTGCTTTCCAAAAGGATATTCTTGAGCTACGCTTGCAATTGGAGGAAAAGCAGCTTGAGCTCAAGAGACTACTCTTGAAAGATTCCCCTGTTCAGCAAGAAATCGAGGTTTTGGTGGATGGAATGGGAACTGTCTGGGCTGAAATTCAGAAAAAGAGTATTAGTTTCAAAATGAACCTGGAAGACACATTGACCGAGGAGCAATTAATTAAGTTACGCAGAATGGAAAGTAAGAGGTTTAGGACAGAGATAATGAGAAAGAATAGAGTCTTTTATCGTTTTTGGTAAGAGGAAGACCTGGTTAATAGGGAAGAGGAATCATTAAGATTGAGTATTCTCAGAGGAAGAAGATTCCTCTTCCCTTATCCTATAGAAGTGATATAATGGAAACAGCAAGTTCATTCTGTAGTGGGTTAGAGTTGAAATCTTTGGAAGCTATTGGGGATATGTGTATTAATAGACCTGAAGTAATGCATTCGGATGAAGAATTAGTGGAAAGGTTTGTAGGTGGAGAGACCGATAGTTTTCCGATGCTGGTGGAAAGATATGAAGGGCGAGTATACAGTATAGTTTATGGAATAATGGGAAGCAGGGATGAAGCCGAGGACCTTAGCCAGGAAGTATTTATTAAAGTATATGAGAATCTTGGCCATTTTAAGGGAAAAAGCAAGTTCTATACCTGGATTTATCGTATCACAGTAAATGTTTGCCTTAGCGCCCAAAGAAAAAAGAGTCAGTCAAACCGTATTATCTCTATGAGCAGGCTTTCCGGGGTGAGTGCTAATCCAGGGGAAGTAGAGTTGGCTGATGAGACTTTTTCTCCCCAGAAGGTATTTAAAGATAGGGAGCTTGCTTCAAAGATCCAATTGGCTATTAATTCTCTTCCCGGGATTCTCAGGATTACTTTTATTTTACGAGAATTTGAGGATTTGTCTTACCGAGAATTAGCGAGGATTTTTCGCTGTTCTATGGGTACAGTAAAATCGAGGCTTTCTCGGGCACGGGAAAGTCTGCGTCAGACACTTACGCCCTATTTAGAGGAATCTTGAAATATAGTAATTTACATGCTTGCCGAAGGACATTCCTCGAAATTCGTTGCTCGTTGCTTGTCGCTAGTCGCTTGCATTCCCTCTTTGCGAGGGGAAAAGAAAGAAGTGCTTGAATCGTATTCCGTCAATAGTGTTCCTTTGTAGATTTTAAGGTTTTTTCTTACGAGCAACTAGCAACTAGCAACTAGCAACGATATACAGTGAGGGAAGGAATTGTCCTGAGGTATTTTTGGATTAGGGAGGAAAAGATGGTTTGCAAAAAGACAAGTAAAGAGCTTTCTTCTTACCTGGATAATGAGGTGAGTTTGAATAAAAGAGTGAAGATAGAAAAGCATCTCAAAGGATGCACTAATTGCTCTTATCGACTTGAGCAACTTAAGAAAATCCATACCTTGACGCAGAAAGCTCTTGGCAGGGAACCCAAAGAAGGATTTTATGAACGCCTGTCTCCTCGACTTGAGGAAGGTGAAAAGAGGATAGGATTAAAGGAAAAATTATTTGAATGGAGATATAATTGGCGATTATCTCTATCACCTGTGGGGAAGATGGCTGTTACTATAAGTATTATAGCGATTATTTCTCTTTCTCTTTTGTATATCTGGCGTTCTGTTTCTTTGCCTGAGATTAACATTGAAGTTTTTCAACAGGAATACGTACGTTATAATGGAATGAGTTCCTTTGCCGAAGAGCTAGCTTTACCTGTAATCCTGGAGATAAAATGAGGAAGTCAAACATATTCTTGCCAGCTGGTAGAATTTTGAGGTGTATCTTTGTAGGTCTCTTTTTTCTATTGAATTTAATGGTAGTACCGTCTCTGGCTATGGAACCGGAGAAGACCTTAAGTCTCTCACTGGAAGCCCAGTTTCAGGTTAATGCTGAGGGTACTAAGGAAACACAAGTATATCGCCAGGAAGGGAGCTATATTATCAGGGCAAAAATTATTTATCGGAAACCAGATTTTAGTTATATATTATATCTTGCTCCTCCCATGATCAAGGGTAGGAGGATTCTTGATAATGGCAAGTTGCGTATAGAATATATTCCAGGGATGAGTAATTCTAAATATTCTTCTTCTTTGAACTCTTCTCTGGCTAGAAAGAGAAGAGAGAAAAGCCTGAATTTAATATTGGCTAACTATACTATTTCTCAGTTACCTGATGAGTATATAGCCGGTCGGGAGGTATATGTGATTTCCCTAATTCTTCAATATTCGGGTAGCCCTGGATTGAAAACATGGATAGATAAGGAGACCTTCCTTCCCCTTAAACAGGAAACATATAACTCAGAAGGAAAATTGACTTTTTCTTCTCAGTTTACTGAAATCCATTTCGGGAAAAAAATCTCTGAGGAAGAACTCAATGACATACCCAAATCAGTGAAAGATAGGAGGTTTCTCCCTCCACATCAGGTCATTAGTGATATTGAGGAATTGAAGGAAATAAGTAGATTTTCCTTATCTTTTCCCAAGTATCTACCATCAGGGTATAGTTTTCAGGAGGGCGTTTTGCTTAATGGTGGACAAAGAGTAGCTCTGACTTATACTAATGGGCTGGAGACAATCGTCCTTTTTCAAAGTCCGCCGATAACTGTCAAAACTGAAGATAATCGCCAGATACCTTTTGGGGGAGTATTATCAAAGATGGGAGTAAAGACTAAGTTCTGGACTGACAAAGGAAAGACCTTTGTTTTAATAGCTGATATATGTGAAGAGGAGTTTAATAAAATAAAAGAATCCATAGAATGAGATTCTCAAAAAAGAAACAGCAGCGGAAAGAAAGAGGAGCAAAAGAGTAAAATCAAAATAGAGGAGAATGAAAGATGAAAGCAAAATTTGCAAAGGGTGTAGTTGTATTGATAACAGGGATAATCTTGTTAGGCTCTGCATTTTCAGTCGCTTACGCAGAAGAAGAGAAAGCAGTTTTGAGCATCAATGAGGTACTGGAAGAGGCCTGGCAGAATAATCTTAACCTTCAAGAAGCTTCCCTTACCTTGAATAATGCCCGAATCAGTTATGAGAAGGCCAAGGCAAATGTTCTTCAGAGTGAATCAAAGATTGATGAGAAACAGGCTGAGCTTAATTGGCAGCAGGCACAACACACTTTTCAGAAAAGTAAAGATGAGGCAGGAACAGAGGTTATTTCCTTGTACAACAACTTTAAATATTTACTCTCTCTTGTTCCTTTAAGGCAAGAAAAAGTAAAGTTAGCGCAAAATAGCTTAGATAGAGTTAAAGAGAAGGTTAAAGCCGGCACAGCGGGAGAGCTAGAGGAGTTAGCAGCAGAGATTAGCCTGAAGACTGCTCGACAACAGCTCGAGAGCGCTGAACAACAATTAGATATAGCTAGAGAGAGTCTGTCTTCGGCAACTGGTATAGCGAATATAGTCGAGTTTAACCTGGTTTCTGAATTGGAAAAAGGTGTCATAGAAGACTCCCTGGATGTCTATATAACTGCTGCTTTACAAAAAAGAGAGGAAATAGAATTTGCCAGAAAAGATATAGAGATTGCCGGTGACCGATTGGAACAGCTAAAGATAACAGACTCTCCCTGGCTAGATATAGATAAAGCCAACAACGACCTTAAGTTACTTGAAATAACTCTTAAATTATTGGGGGAGTCAATAAAAAGTGAGCTGCGGCAGAGATATCAGCAGGTAGAATCTTTGAGTAGTCAGCTTGGGCTTCTTAATCTTGGATTAGATCAAGCCAGGAGGAACCTGGATAATGCTGATAAACAATTCCAGGCAGGATTAATAACCAGAGATGAATTGTCTTCCAAGCAAGTGGACTTCAAGGAAGCTTATCTAGAATTACAAAAGAGCAAAGGAAGCGGGTATGTCGCCTATTTGAATTTACAAGTTAGTGCGGGAGAAAGACTAGATTTAGGCGGGAAAAATGAAGACTAGCAAGAGGGGGGTGTTCTTTCTCTTTACTGTCTTGTTCACCCCTCTTTTTATAGGGCAGGCCGGGTTTTCTAATTCTATTACCCTGGAAGATGCTGCCAAAATGGCTCTGGCAAATAATGAGCAAGTTTTGAGTGTGCAAGCTTCTCTGGAGATAGCCAGGTTAAGTCTAAAACGGGCGGAGAAGCTTTTCGCTACCCCTTATATAAATCTTAATGTTCAACCCTGGCAGGGAAAGTATGATATTGAAAGAGAGACTTATCAAAGGCCAAGCGAATTTATGATGTCCGGGACAATCAAATTCTCTCAGGGGACCGATATTGGCCTTAACTACCAGGGAGCATATGACTACGAGGAGGGAGGTTATGATGATTTCTATACTCTGGAACTGCATCAGAGCCTCTTCCAGGACCAGAGTCTTACTCCTTCTGCTCTGGAGCTTTATAATGCCCGCATGGCTACAGAAAGAGCTTATCTTGCTCTGGAAGACATAGAAAAAGAGATTATTCTATCTACGGTTAGGAGCTTTTATAAACTTCGGGAGATAGGTAATTCTCTGAGTTTAAGCAAAGAAAGAATAGCTGTGAGCCAGGAAGAATTGGAAGAAACTACCGAAAAGAAGGATTCTGGGCTGGCTGGAGAGTTAGACATGCTCAAGGCGAAAATTGAGCTGGCAGAAAATACTGAACAACTGAATGAATTAGAAAATCAGTTAGCGCTGGCTAAGGATCAATTTTATCATTCTATTGGTGTAGAAAAAGATACTCTCCTTATTCTTTCGCTTCCTCAAGAGAAAAAAGTGAGAAAAAAAGCAGAAGAGCTGCTGGCGAAGGAAATCAACCGGGGGGTTATTTTAAGTCAGAGTGAACTCAAACAAGCACAGTGGACAATTGATGAAAAGCGTCTCCAGCTTAGCAGAAAAGAAGAGGAACTCTCTTCTGATTGGTTGCTGACGGTGGGTTATACTTCGGAAAAGTCAACTTTGGAGGGGATTACTCCTGCCCAAGGGCAGATAAAGATAGGGGTAACCTACAATCTTTTTGATGGAAGTCGAGCTAAATTATCAGTACAAACAGCTCAAATGGAGCTGGAGAAGGCTGAGAGAAATCTTGAGAATCTAAAAAAGACAGCTCAATTTAGTCTCTCTTCTCAGAAAAATGCCTTGAGAGAAGCTCTATCTCAATTTAATTTGTGGAAGTTAAAGAAAGATGAGATAAAATTAAAAGGCGAGTTAGCCCAAGAGCAATTTGCCCTGGGCATTATCAGCAGCCAGGAGTTAAAGGAGTTTCAATTGCAGGCAGTGCAAGTGGAAAATAGTTATCAGTCAGCTTTGCATGAGCTTTTGACTTCCTATTTTTCTTATAAGTTATCCTTGGGTATGAATATAGATTTTGATGAGGTGATAGGTAAATGAAAAAAAGGAAAAAGATAGTTATCTGGGTAGTGGTAATAGCTGTAGCTGCAGCAGGGGTTTATTATGTATATGGAAAGTTTTTTTCTTCCAAGGAGGAGACACAATCTTTTTCTCTTTCTCCAGAAAATATCATAACAGTGGAAGGTGGAGATGTCATCAGGACGGTTGATGCTTTTGGACAGGTTAGGCCAAACAGAGAGTCTTTCTTAGTTTTTGCCAGCAGTGGCATGCTGGAGAAAATCGAGGTGAAAGAAGGGGAGGAAGTTGAGGAGGGTAAGGTCCTGGCCCGCTTAAAGAACGCACAACAAAAGAGTCAGCTTCTGCAGGCAGAAAATGCCTATAAAATAGCAAAAGTGGATGCTTCTTCCAGCGAACTTAAGGAAAGAGAGCTTGATTATGAGGCAGCCTTAGAAAGTTATGAGAAGACTTTTATCACAGCTCCTTTCTTCGGGGAGGTGGCAGAGATTCTTGCCTATGAAGGAGATTCGGTTTCTGGCTCTACCCAGATAATCTATCTGGTCAATTGGGACAAAATCTATGTTGATGTAAATATCGATGAGGTAGATATCAAGGAGATTTCTATAGGACAAAAAGCCGAGATAATTTTTGATGCCTACCCTGAGCTAAAACTACCCGCCCTGGTAGATGGTATATCTCCTTTGGCAAAGGAGATGGGTGGAATCATCGTAGTAGAGGTAACTTTACAGCTTACCCAGAGCGATCCTCGTATTATGTCCGGCTTTTCCGCTGAAGTAGAAATCACGGTGGAAGAGGTTCATAATGTGGTACGAGTTCCCACTGAAGCGGTGGCGGAAAGAGAAGGAATGCATTTTGTTCTGCTGATGAACGAAAATGAACCGCAGATGACCATGGTGAGAGTAGGAAAGAGCAATGACGAATATATCGAGGTGCTATCTGGCTTAAAGGAGAATGATAGAATCGCAGCCAATGCCTATCAAATACTTGAACAATTCCAACAAGAGACAGGAGGTGCCCAACAAAGAGGAGGAATGTTTCCTGGCATGCCAGGAGGAGGAACGATGCGTCTGGCGCCTCATTAAGAAAATGAAAAAACCATTTATTCAAGCTAACGATATCTGGAAAATATATTATATGGGAGAAGTAGAGGTTCCTGCTATAAGAGGAATCAGCCTGGAGATTGAAAAGGGGGAATTCATTGCCATTATCGGTCCCTCTGGCTCAGGTAAGTCAACCTTGATGCATATCCTGGGCTGCCTGGACAAGCCAACAAAGGGCATTTTCTATTTAGATGAAGAGGATATTCTGAAGACTTCAGAGAATCGTCTGGCTGCTATCAGAAATAATAAAATTGGTTTCGTTTTTCAGCAGTTTAACCTTTTAGCCAGAAGGAGTGCTCTGGAGAATGTGGAGACTCCCTGCCTTTATGCTGGCAAAAGTAGAAGGGAGCGGATAAGAAGGGCCAGAGAATCTCTAGCCAAGGTAGGATTGGAGGAAAAACGCTTTTCTCATCACCCTAATCAGTTATCAGGCGGACAGAGACAGAGGGTAGCCATTGCTCGGGCCTTAATCAACGATCCCGACATTATCTTTGCCGATGAACCGACGGGTGCTCTCGATACCAGGAGCGGTGATGAAATACTAGAAATATTTCGACAACTAAATAAAGAAGGCAGAACCCTTATCTTAGTGACCCACGAGAGATATGTAGCTCAATATGCTCAGCGTATCATTCACGTCAAAGATGGCAAAATAGATTCCGAGGAGCTTACAACACAATGATTGCTTCTGAACTGGCCAAAGTTGCCCTGCAAAACTTAATGATCAACAAACTGCGTTCTTTTCTTTCTATGCTGGGAATCATTATTGGAGTAACGGCAGTAATCGCCATAATCTCCATCGGGCAAGGAGCTACTGAGATGATTCAGGAAACTATCTCCTCTCTTGGCTCGGAATTGATTACTATTTCACCCGGTTACAGAGGAGGTTGGGGAGGAAGGGCAGCTCGGACGGCCGGCGGTATTTTTACTCTTGAACTGGGTGAGGAACTAAAAAAGAAATCTCCCAATGTGGCGCAGCTGGTTCCCTCCATTCAGTCGGGAGGTCTTTTGAAATACGGGGAGAATAACTATCAGGCCAGTATCGTTGCCACTGCTTCTGGCTATGAGAATATATTCAATCATACAATAGCTGAGGGTAGGTTTCTTATAGCAGAAGACGTGGATAACTACAGGAAAGTAGTTGTTTTGGGCTCTAATGTGGCCAGGGAATTATTTGGCAATCAAAATCCTTTGGGCAAGAAAATAATTATCCAGATGGGACAGGGTAGGTTTATTTTTGAAGTAGTTGGTGTCCTGGAAAGTAAAGGCCAGGTGATGTTTTTTAACTTTGATAATCAGGTCTATATTCCCGTTACTACGATGATGAAGAGAATGACCGGCAGTAAATATGTGAACTCCTATTCGGCGCAAGCAACCGATTCAGAGGAGGCTATTAAACAAGTGGAATTCTTGCTGGCCAAAAAATTAGAAGACCCGGATCTTTATAATGTAACGAGTCAAGAGGAGATTCTAGAGACAATTCAACAGGTGAGTTCCACCATGATTCTTATGCTAGCTGGAATAGCTGGCATTTCTCTTCTGGTAGGAGGCATTGGTATTATGAATATTATGCTGGTTTCAGTAACAGAAAGAACAAGAGAGATAGGTATTAGAAAAGCTCTGGGAGCAAAGAAAAAGGATATTTTGATTCAGTTTCTTATCGAAGCTTTGGTAATGAGTATGGTGGGAGGAGCAGTTGGTCTTGTTCTGGGATGGGCGGTTTCGGTTCTCGTTTCCCGCTATGGCGGCTGGGCACCTACCTTATCCGTATTTTCTGTTGTTGTAGGTATTGGTTTTTCCTCAGCCGTAGGGCTTGTCTTTGGTATTTATCCAGCAATGAAAGCAGCTAAGTTAAACCCAGTAGAAGCACTGAGATATGAGTAAATAGTTCATTGTTCATAGTTCATTGTTGATTGACAAAAAGAATCTGAGTTCTGATGTTCGCCCCTCACCCCTTCCCTCTCCCCTGTGGGGAGAGGATTAAGGAGAGGGGAGACAAAAAACGAGTATCCAGTATCGAACATCGAGGAGTTGTTGATGCCTGAGTTGCCAGAGGTAGAGACAATAAGAAAAGGTTTAGAGAAAAAAGTAAGAGGAAAAAGGGTAAACAAGGTAATTATAAAAAGTGAAAAGTCCATAAGAGTACCTTCCTCTCCAGACGAATTTATTAGAAAGATAGAAGGAAGGAGATTGAGCGAAATCAGGCGAAGAGGAAAATATTTGATTCTGGAGTTGGACTGCAAGGATAGCCTGATTATTCATTTAAAAATGACCGGTCGGCTTATCTATTCATCAGAAGGGGAAGAGCTAGCCTATGCCCGGGTGATTTTTATCTTTCCAGATAAGACTCAGCTTAATTTTACTGACATGCGAGGATTTGGAGGATTATGGCTAATACCTGATGAAGAGTTCACGAATCTTCCTTTCCTGAAGAGCCTGGGCCCGGAACCTCTAGAGAATGATTTTACCCTGGCTAGATTCAGAGGGCTTTTAAAAGGAAAGAAAGGTAAGATCAAATCTCTCTTAATGGAGCAGACATTTATTGCCGGAATTGGCAATATCTATTCTCAGGAGGCACTCTTCTTGAGCAGTATTCATCCTGAGAGAAATGCGTCTATGCTTATTGACAGGGAAATTGAGAGTTTATATAATAATCTGTTGGCTGTTTTACGGGAAGCTCTCTCTTATCGAGGTAGTTCAATAGATGCCTATGTTGACCTAAACGGAAAAAAAGGGAGTTATGAATCCCATCTAAGGGTTTATGGACGCCAGAAGAAAAACTGCCCTCGATGTGGAGCAGTTATAAGAAAAATCAAAGTAAGCGGGAGAGGAACCTGTTTTTGTCCTGTTTGCCAAAAATAAAAAAAGAATGTATTTGTAGCACATTAAGAGGTAATTTTGTCTAAGAACACGAAAAAGAGGACAATTTTAGAAAAAATGAACATGTAGAGAGGAGGTTTTCCTATGTTTGAAAGGTTATCAGCTTCAAAGATGTTTCGATTTCCCTTTGTTTTCTGGATGGTTCTTCTAGGAGGGTTAATAGCGGTGGGGATTGGCCTGGTCTCAATGGGCTATCCTGTTCCAGCAACTGAACTTAAAGAGCTGGAGGGAGTTTTTTATAAAGAGAGCGAGGAACCTCATTCTATTGCTCCTGACAGCCTGGAGGGGATGATTGTTAATACAGTAGAGTTAGTGAGTCCAGCGGTAGTAAGCATCAGTACGGAAAGAACAGTGGCAAGTTTTCGGCCCAGTCAGGAACGTTCTTACGGAGATCCGTTCGAGAATTTTGATGAGTTCTTTCGACGTTTCTTCCGGTCTCCCGAACCGCGCAGAGAATTCAAACAGAAAGGTCTCGGTTCCGGTATGCTCATACATGAAAATGGTTATATTCTGACCAGTCAGCATGTGATTCATCAGGTAGATGAGGGTAGCATCCGGGTTACTCTTTCTGATGGGCGTACCTTGAAGGCAGAAATTGTGGAAACAGATATAGAATCAGACATAGCTTTACTCAAAGTTCCCGGAGATAACCTTCCCGTAGTCACCCTGGGTGATTCAGACAACCTGAAAGTGGGACAATGGGCTATTGCTATAGGTAATCCTTTTGGTTATGCTCTTTCAGAGCTTAACCAAAGATATGAGCCTACAGTAACTGTGGGGGTAATAAGCGCTAGAGAAAGAGCTATGCAGATAGGAGGGGCAGGCGCAGAGGTGAGAGTTTATACTGATTTAATTCAAACAGATGCCTCTATCAATCCAGGTAATAGTGGCGGACCCCTGGTAAACATCTATGGAGAAGTTCTTGGAATCAATTCCGCCATTCTTAGTCCCTCTGGTGTGGGTTCGATAGGAATTGGCTTCGCTGTACCAATAAACAAAGCCAAGAGAATATTGGATAGTCTGGCCAAATACGGAAAGATAGAATGGCCCTGGATAGGAATTTATATGCAACCAGAACTTACTGAAGATTTAGCCAAAAGATTTGGAGTAGAAAGGGGAGTTCTGGTGACAGAGGTAGTAAAGTCAAGTCCAGCAGAAAAAGCTGGAGTTAAAGCTGGAGATGTTATTCAAAAAGTGAATGAAAAAGATGTTAACTCTCCTCTGGATTTGAAAAATGAAATCCTGAAATTAGAAATTGGCGAGGAGATAGTCCTGACTCTAGTTAGAGAGAGAGAAGAGATTACTATTACTCTTACTGCAGGCAAAATACCGGAGGAGATTGCCCGAGCGGGAGAAGAAGTAAAAGAAGAAGAAGAGACAGAAAAGGAGATAAAAGAAGCTCTGGATAAGGCTCCGGAAGAAGCGCTTCTAGGGATAAAAGTCCAGCCTATTACTTCAGAATTAAGAAAGAAGTATAATCTGGCCGAAGATGAACAGGGAGTAGTAGTCACCCAGGTAACCCCTGCCGGCCCAGCTATGCAGGCAGGAATTGAGCCAGGAGCCGTAATTAAAGAGGTGGACCGAAAAATAATCACTAATATAGATGATTTTGAGGAAGCTATGCAAGAGATAGAACCAGGAAAAACGATTTATCTCCGAGTGCGTCAAGGGTTCTGGTTTCTGTATGTCCCTGTAGATACTAATAAGTAAGCTTTAATAGCGAATAGCGGGTAGCGTTTAGCGTATAGAAAAACACTTACGATTCACTATGAAGGTTCAATATTCAAGGTTGAACTCGGTGGTTTAAAGTGCTCTTAACAAGTCAGTGGACTATGAGCAGGGGACTACGAAGGGGCGCGTAATACGTATATTTTTGTACTTTTTGTCTTCACTATACGCTATCCGCTATATGCTAAACGCTATAAAGGAAGGAGAAAGGAATGGCACAGGTTTTTGGTAAAGATTATAGTAAAAAGGAACTAATGCGGCTCATTGGCGATGTTTCTCAGGTAGCAGGAATGAAGAAGTATGAACTCCTGGATGGAAAGGGTAGGGGAGTGAGAGCGGTGGATATCTGGACAGGAACAGGATTTTGCTTTACAGTTATTTTGGATAGAGGGATGGATATTTCTCAGGCATCACATTGCGGAAAATCGCTCTGCTGGAGGTCTTCTATTGGTGAGGTTCACCCTCACTTTTTTGAACCTGAAGGAATGGGATGGCTGCGAAGTTTCCTGGGAGGATTGCTTACTACCTGTGGATTAACTTATTGTGGAGCTCCTTGTGAGGATGAGGGAGAAAAGTTAGGCCTTCATGGAAGGGTTTCTCATACTCCGGCAGAAGAGGTCTCTATTGAAAAAAAATGGGAAGGGGATGATTATGAGCTTTCTGTAAGTGGACTTTTGCGGGAGAGTGTAGTCTTTGGCGAGAACATTGTTTTAACAAGAAAGATTCGTACCCGCCTGGGTGAGTCTCGTCTCTGGATCTATGATGTAGTAGAAAATGAAGGTTATGAGAGAACTCCTTTTATGATTCTTTATCATATAAATGGGGGATTTCCTGTAGTATCCGAAAAAAGCAGATTAATTTCACCTACCCTGGAAGCTGTGCCTCGAGATGAGGAAGCGGAAAAAGGAAAAGAGGATTACGACAGATTTACTTCTCCCATTCCTGGATTCAAGGAAAAGTGCTACTATCACAAGATGAAGGAGGATGAAGCAGGACTGGTTCATTGTGCTTTAATCAATGAAAATCTTCAAGGAGACGGTTTCGGTTTTTATGTTAAGTACAGAAAAGAACAACTACCTCGATTCATTGAATGGAAAATGATGGGGGAAGGCACCTATGTGGTAGGGATGGAGCCGGCTAATTGTTTGGTAGAGGGAAGAGATAAATTGAGAAAAAAGGGGACTCTGGAATTTTTGGAGCCAGGAGAAAAAAAGGAATTTGAGCTGGAGATAGGAGTATTAAGCGGAAAAGAGGCAATTGATAGATTCAAGGCAGAAGTCAAAGCAATCTAGCCAAATTCCATAAGTTGGATGGCTATTCCGAAGTATATCAATAGAGATGATATATCTACCACGGTAGTGATTAAAGGTCCAGACACAACCGCCGGGTCAAAACCCAACTTTTCGCAAATAATGGGAAGAATTGCCCCCAGACAAGTAGCTACTGTTACAGTAGCTATCATACTCAGTCCTACAGTTATCCCCAGAAGAGAGCTTTTTTGTAGAATTAGTGCCCTTAAGAGAGCCAGTATTCCCAGGGTTGTTCCTACCGTTATGCCAATAAGAAACTCTTTTTTTACTACTCTCCATATGTCTCCCAGTTTTACTTCACCTATAGCCAGTCCTCTCACTACCACTGACGCTGCCTGAGTCCCGGCATTTCCTCCCGAACCCATTAAGAGGGGAATAAAGAAGGCTAACGACACCACATTTTTGAGAGCAAAAGAAAACTCCTCCATTATAGTACCAGAAATAAAACCTGTTACCACTAAAATCAAAAGCCAGATTATTCGATGTTTAGCCAGAGTAAGTGGAGTGCTGGACATGTAGTTATCTATGTGCTTTCCTGCTGCTCCAAACTTATACATATCCTCGGTGTCTTCTTCTCTAATAACGTCAATTAAGTCATCTACAGTGATAATACCTTTGATCTTTCCTTCCCTGTCTATTACAGGCAGAGCTAGGAAATCATAGCGGGCAATTCTTTTGGCTACTTGTTCCTGGTCCATATCAATGGGAATAGCAATAAGTTTTGTATGTATAATCTCATCTATTTCTCTCTCTGGCTGAGCTATGATGAGATCTTTTAGAGAAACCACACCTAATAATTTATCGGTTCTATCTACTACATATATGTAGTAGATCATCTCCAGGTCTTTTGCTGTTTTTCTCAGGCTTTTTAATGTTTGCTCAACGTTGATTCCTTTCTCTATTTGAGCAAAGTCTGTGGTCATTCGTCCGCCGGCCGTGTTCCTGTCATATCTCATTAATTCTCGGACATCCTGGGCCTCCTCTTCTTCCATAATACTGAGGAAACGCAAGACCATTTTTTCTGGCAACTGCTCGAAGAAATCTACCCTTTCATCAGGAGCGACTTCATCTAGAATTTTAGCTTTACGTGTCTTGTCAAACGCTCCCAGAAGGGTAAGTTGGTCACCTTTATCCGTCTTTTCAAATATATCGGCGGCGAAGTCTATATCCAGGAGAGAAAAAAGAAAGACCTTGTCTTTGAGGCTAAATTCTTTCAATATTTCTACTATTTCTATAGGTTCATAATCATAGAAAATCTTTTTCAGTTGCTCTTTTTTATTTTGCGAGAGCAATTCCTTGATTTCTGGCAGTACAAGAAACATTCTGGAGAATTCTCTGGTCATTTTCTATCCTTATTCACCTATTATCTGGACAATCAGACTCCTGTTGCGCGGGCGATTATCAAAATCGATAAAGATAACTCTTTGCCAAATTCCTAATTGAATAGTTCCTTTAGAAAATGGGATTGTCAGCGATGGCCCGATAAAGGAAGCCCTGATGTGAGAATGCCCATTATAATCTTTATGTCTTAAGTGATGAGCGTATTCTATGTTTTCCGAAATTAGTCTTTCGAAAGCTTCCTTCAAATCCTTAATCAATCCCGGTTCGTACTCTATGGTGGTTATTCCGCCTGTCGCGCCGGGTATAAAAACAGTAACTATACCCTCAGTGACCTTACTGACATTAACACAGTGAGCTACCCTTTCGGTAATATCAATAATGTCAGTATGCCCCTTTGTACTAAGTTTTATAGCTTTTGTGATTACAGACATTTTTTCCTTTTCCCTTTTCTTCATTATATCAAGAATCTTCTGACTCAGTTTCGAAAGACATAACACAGAAAAGGCATTTTGTCAAGAAATACCGAAGGACAATTTCTTCCGTCGCTGTATAGTAGCCTTTTATTATTTCTGCTCAGCTTCTCGTTTCGGGAAAGACTTTAAACTCGTCACTTCGTTCCTCAGACACAAGTCTTTCTTTTTCCTCAACTCGAAGCTTCGTTAAGGCTGCTTCTATAAGGCTTCTTCAGAAAATGTCCTTCGGTAGGCCATATAATTTCCTATATCATCAAGAAATATGCTGCTAAGCGTGTTTGACAGAAGCAAGGGAATAGGCTATGATTACCCCATATTGGAGGAAAGAAGGGCCTTTTCATGGAGGAAAAACTAGCCAATCTCAAAAGAATCCTCTCTAATATGGGAAGTGTTCTCATTGCTTTCTCTGGAGGAGTGGATAGTACTTTTCTGCTTAAGGTTGCCCATGATGTGCTTAAAAACAAGGTATCAGCAGCTACAGCGAGTTCCGAGACTTATCCAGTTTCTGAGCTAGAGGCAGCCAGGAAGATAGCTCGAGAATTGGGAGTTAGACACTTTATCATCCAGACAGAGGAGCTATCGAAGCAGGATTTTGTCAAGAACTCTCCTCAAAGATGCTATTTTTGCAAGAGGGAATTATTCTCCAGATTAAACAAGCTCGCCAAAGAACAGGGTTTGGACTACGTAGTTGATGCTTCCAATTATGATGACCTAACTGATTTTCGTCCAGGGATGCAGGCTGGACAGGAATTGGGTATAAAGAGCCCTTTAAAGGAAGTCCGGTTAACTAAAGCCGAAATTCGTAGTCTCTCTCATAAAATGAATCTGGCTACCTGGGATAAACCTTCTTTAGCCTGTCTAGCTTCACGAATCCCTTACGAGACTAAAATAACCAGAGAAAAATTAAAAAGAGTTGATGAGGGGGAAAGATTTTTAAGAGGACTGGGAATAAGACAGCTAAGGATAAGGGACCATGATGGGATAGCTAGAATCGAGGTAGCATCGGAAGAAATGAGCTTATTTTGGCAGAAAGACATAACAGGGCTAATTATCGATAAACTCAAGAAGTTGGGATATACTTACGTTACCTTTGATTTAGAAGGCTATCGCTCGGGAAGTATGAATGAGGTCTTAAAAAAAGGTGACCCAGGGTGAAAACAGATTTAATCAGACATCTACTGGAGAAGGTAAAGTCGGGTGAGATGAAGGTAGAAGAGGCTTTAGAAGGACTAAAAGTTCTTCCTTACCAGGATCTTGGTTTTGCTAAGATTGACACGCATCGGGAACTGCGAAGAGACTATCCTGAAGTGATTTTTTGTCCCGGTAAGACCCCTGGGCAAATTGTTCATATTGCAAAGCAAATGAGGGAAAATAAATCGACAGTTATGGCTGCCCGAGCAAATAAGGAGGTCTATCAGGCTATTAAAAATGCTCTTCCGGAAGTCAGATATTTTGAAAAGGCAAGGATAGCTGTGCTGGGAGAAAGAAAAGAGAAAGTAGACTCTCAGACTATATTGGTAGTGAGCGGGGGAACCGCAGATATGCCAGTAGCTGAGGAGGCAGCAGTTACGGCAAAAATTATGAATAACAAAGTAGATCGCCTTTACGATGTAGGGGTAGCTGGAATTCACCGGTTATTTGACAATAAAGACAAGCTCTTTAGTGCCAACGTCTTGGTGGTAGTTGCGGGCATGGAAGGGGCTCTGCCCAGTGTAGTAGGGGGTCTGGTGAGTAAGCCAGTCATAGCGGTGCCTACTTCGGTAGGATATGGAGCTAGCTTTAAAGGAGTTTCTGCTCTTCTTGCCATGCTCAATAGCTGTGTTCCTGGGATAGCAGTAGTTAACATCGATAATGGATTTGGAGCTGGATATATGGCCAGTTTGATTAACCACATAGGGAGAGAAAAATGAGAGTCGCCTATTTTAACTGTTTTTCTGGTATTAGTGGAGATATGGTACTGGCAGCATTGGTCGATCTGGGCTGGTCAGTAAAAGAGCTAGAAAGGGAGCTAGATAAATTAGACCTTTCTGGTTATCAGGTTGAGGCAAAAAAAGTAGCCAAAAAGGGTATTACCTCCACCCAGATTGAAATACGCATTGAAGAAGACAAAAAAGAAAGGAAACTTAAGGATATTCTATCTATTCTGGATGAAAGTAAATTAGAAAAGAAGATAAAGGAGCGGAGTCGAGCCATATTTATCAGACTGGCCAGCGTAGAGGCAAAGATCCATGGGAAAAGCCCACAAAAGATACATTTTCATGAACTGGGTGGTTTAGATACGATTATTGACGTGGTAGGAGCAGTAGCTGGAATGAAATACTTAGGGATAGAGAAGATGTATTCTTCCTCCTTACCTCTCGGCAAAGGCTTCGTAAAATGTAGCCATGGCACCCTGCCTGTACCTGCCCCGGCAACTTTAGAGTTATTGAAAGGGGTTCCTGTTTATGGCAGTAATATCGAGGCGGAGCTGGTTACTCCTACTGGAGCAGCTATCATTAGCACTCTGGCTGAAAACTTTGGCCAGATGCCCCCTATGGAAATAGATAATATTGGCTATGGAGCTGGACAAAGAGACCTTCCTATTCCCAATTTATTGAGAGTCTCGCTAGGGGTGCTAAAGAATGCATATGAGGAGGATGTAGTCTCTTTAATTCAAACCAATATTGATGATATGAATCCTGAGTTCTACGAGCACATAATAGATAGACTATTTGATGAAGGAGCTTTAGACGTTTTTCTCACTTCCATTCAGATGAAAAGAACAAGACCTGCCACTATGCTTAGTGTGATAACGGATGAGGAAAAAATAGAAAGAATGCTCGAGGTTATTTTTGATGAAACTACTACCCTGGGAGTGAGGATTTCTAAAATAAAGAGAAGAAAATTGAATCGGGAGAGCCGGAAGGTAGTTACTAAATATGGTAAAATCGAAGTCAAAATAGGAAAAGTTGATGGTATTGTCAAAAACATCTCCCCTAGCTATGAAGAATGCCAAAAGATTGCCACCCATCTTAACATCCCCTTGAAAAAGGTTTACCAGGAGGCAAAACAGACTGCCTTTGATTTGCTAGGGGAAAAACAAGCTAAAAAGGTATAGGGAGCACTCCCAGTTCTCATTTTCACACCTTTCCTATAACTCTGTATGTAATTTGATGATGTCCGCCACGCAATCATCAAATCCAAAGTTCCCGTTCCACAACCAATATCCAAAACTTTTTCATTACCTTTTAAATTCGCTAGTTCAATAAGTTTCTCCCTAAACTTTTCCTCGTCAACGGTCAGCTTGATTCTTTTTTCTTTCTTTTCGATATACTATATACAATTAGGGGATGGTAATAATTTTATTCAGGCAGGATAGCTTAAAAAGGATAGATTTTATTACCCATTTCCTAAAAGAGATTGATAATAGATTAAGGAAATAATGGAATCTTTTTGTTAGAGAGTCTTGGAAGAAATCTAAAGAAAATCTTGAACTTGACCCCCATTTTTTACCCCAATCATCCTTGTTTTAATTAAGATTTTGGTATATAATAATTATAATATGAATCCTAGAGCTCAAATAAAGCTGGAAAAAGAAGATAAAAGGATTAAATTAATCCTTCCCTACAATCCTACCTATATCAAAAAAATCAAGACTATCCCTGGTTATTATTGGCACCCCGATAAAAAATATTGGAGTTTTCCCTACTCAAAAGATATTTTAAAAAGGATTTTGTCCATTTTTAAAGGTGAAAATATTCAAGTAGACTCTACCTTGCAAGTTTCTTTTAATCAAAAATTTGAGAAAGAGAGACCGAACCAGGTCCAAACCACAGAGACGGTGAAGAAAGAACTCAAATTAAGAGGATATAGCCAGAATACAAGAAAAGCATATCTACATCATATTGAACGATATATTAGTTATTTTGCAAAAGATCCGAAAGAGCTTGATGAAAAACATATCAGAGATTATATTCTTTATTTAATTGATAAGAAAAAAGTGTCGAGGGCATATCATGATCAGGCAGTAAGTGCTATGAAATTCTTGTATGATTGTGTATTAAATGCACCAAAAGCAGATATTGCTAAACATGTGACAGTTCACACCTTGCGCCATAGTTTTGCTACCCATCTCAATTTATACTCACGTCAGCCAGCGAGATATCGGGCGAATTAACCCAGCCCTCTATGCTTATGGATTATGTATATATTCTAAAAAACAGTAGGACTAAAAGGGTTTATATTGGTTATACCAAGAACTTAAAAAGGAGATTGATTGAACACAAGAAAGAAGATAATAATATAGAATTAGTTTACTATGAAGCTTACAATAATGAAAAACAAGCTCGATTAAGAGAGAGAAGATTAAAGCTATATGGTAGTGCTTGGCGAGGGCTAAAGAAAAGATTAGAAGTATAATGCTTAGAGAGCGTTTACACACCAATTGGTGAGACATAGATTATGTTCATATACCCAACAATCACAAAGATATGTTGATGAGAGCAATTTTAATTATATCGAGCCAGGGGCCATCAGAAATAATCCAAAAGCTCATTCTCTTTTTACAAAATTTATGGATAATGCAAAGAGAATCTATTCAGAATTACAAAGAGTAGGGATTAAAAATGAA
>Ga0307430_1001182_pt1 | contig 19735 bp, 17 predicted proteins | sample SalMarWE160130MG_FD_202159 | JGI IMG/M metagenome (GOLD analysis project Ga0307430, IMG submission 202159) | Salt marsh sediment microbial communities from the Plum Island Ecosystem LTER, Massachusetts, United States - WE1603-130 | ecosystem: Environmental > Aquatic > Marine > Intertidal zone >...
CTGTGCAATGGTGCTGCGAAGCATACTCTCTGGTCGTAACTTAAACTCGAAAGGATATAAATAATGCCCCAATTGGTTCAAATTCTCGGCTTGCCATTTCTCATGTGTCTAATCATAGGAACAATACTTGGCTATTTTGGCATCCATGTACTCAAAAGAGAAGTCATTTTCATTGATATCGCCGTAGCACAGGTCGCCGCGGTTGGTTCCATCGCTGCTCATCTGCTATTTGAAGTAGAAGAAGACACACTAATATCGTATTTGTTTTCGTTAGGCTGTGTTCTGTTAATAGCTGCATTTTATGCTATGGCCCGAAGAAAAATCATTCAAATCTCAATCGAGGCGGTAATTGGAATCTCTTATGCAATCACGGCTGCTGGTGCAATGTTCTTAATCGGTATTGCACCAGGCCACGCTCACGCCGAAGAAATGCTCGCGGGCAAGCTCTTGTGGGTAACCCGGCAACATATTGTATTATGCCTCGCAGTCTTTACAGCCGTAGCTTGTTGCCTCCACATCTTCAGAAAACCGTTGTTGAGAATATCAGAAAACTACGAAGAGGCTATCACGCAAGGTTTGAAGGTGACATGGTGGGATTTTGTATTCTACGCGTTACTCGGAGTAGTTATTACGGTTGCTGTACGAGTTACGGGCGTTGTAACTGTGTTTTCATTTCTCATTATTCCAGCTACAATATCGGCTCTATTTACTGCACACTGGGGTTTGCGAATGTTTATTGCCTGGGCAGCAGCCATAGTGGCTTCTGTGGGAGGCCTGCTATTTGCCTATTTCTTTGATTTTTCAATCGGGCCGGCCATTGCCTTGTTCCTGGGAGCTGTGTTAGTCATTGCCGCACTTTTCAGCAAGTTTCGCCAAATTCACTCACTTAATATGGTTAAATGAAATAACTCAAACTGACCGTTTTGATTGTAAATGAGACAGCTTGTCATTCTGAGGCGCAGCCCTGTCCTCGAGCAGAGCGAAGTAATGACAGTAAAAATCGGTCAGTTACGTTTGCGCCTTAAAGCCCTGTACGAGGCCGAAACAGCAAAAATAATCGCACTGACAATTACAATGCACGCCCCGGTCGGCAGATCAAGATAGTACGAAACCAAAAAACCAGCCACGGCACTGCCCATCCCGAAAATAGTCGCCGCAAAGATAACCGACCTGTGCCCCGTACATATTTGATACGCCGCCGCAGCAGGGCACGTAATTAAACTGAATATCATCAGCCCGCCAACAAGGGGAAGATTAACCGCTAATACCAGACCGCACAGAGCCAAGAAAAGACAGTAAACAAAGCTCTCATGTACGCCCGTCGCCGAGGCAATAGTTCGACTGAACAGCAGCACTTTCAGCTCTTTATTGAATAAAGCGGCAAAGACCACAAAAACCAGACCGGAAATCGCAATAATCACCACGCTGCTCTTCCTCACGAAAAGCAAACTGCCCCAGAGCAGCCCGAGCACCTCGGACCGGCTGCCGTGCATCAGCCCTATTCCTAAAAATGTAAGCCCGAGCATCAAATTGAAAAATATCGCCAACGCCACGTTGGCATTTATCCTCGACCTCCCCGGCCTGACTACACCAAGACTCATCGAGCTAAGCGCTGAAAAAACTACAGGCCCCAAGACCGGATTAACACCTAATAGTATCGAATAAATAGTCCCTGCCATTGCCGAATGGGATATGCAAATCCCGATAAAAGGCATCCGCATACCAACAATATAGACCCCCAACAGCCCGGTACTCGCACCGGCAACAGCACCGGCAAACATTACAAGGTAAAAAAACGAATCCATAAACTACTCCAAGAGCACTTTCGCGTTAATTGGTGAGTGGTTAATTGGTTAATTGGTTACTCACCACTCACTACTCACCAATTAACTCTTATTGACGGTGTATCTTCGGCCTGCGAGCGTCAGCATCTCAATCCGACACTGATAAGCCCTCTCAAGCACCTCGGACTCAAGGACCTCCTCGATATCGCCATCAGCCAGAATGTTCCCTTCGTGCAAAAGAACCGCCCTCTTGCAGCCTGAAGGCAGCAGACTCGTCTCGTGCGAAACCATCACGACGGTTACTTTGGTCTCACGATGCAACTGCTCGATAATTTCCGTAATCTGATATTTCCAGTTGAAATCAAGATTCGAGCAAGGCTCATCAAGCATAAGTATCTCGGGGTCCTGCGCCATCGCCCGCGCTATAAGGGCCTTTTGCTGCTCACCTCCGGAAAGACTTCTAAACGTTTGAGACCTCCGCTCCGACAAACCCAGCCTCTCAATCCAGTTATCAACAACCTCATAGTCCTCTTTGTTCAGCCGACGAAGTAGGGCCTTGACGCTCGTTCGGCCCATCGCCACCAACTCACGCAGGGTAAAAGGCAGCTCAGCGTTATACTCAGCCGCCTGCGGAATATAGCCGATATGCTTTCGCAAATTCGCTTTACGCCAGGCGCTAAGCTCAGACAAATCATGCTCATCAAGCTTGACTATCCCCCGATTTGGCCTTATCAAACCGCAGCAGACCTTCAGCAAAGTCGTCTTACCCGCACCGTTGGTCCCGATGATACCAACAAACTCTCCCTGCCGAATTTGCATATCCTCAACGGCAAGTATGGTTCGACCGCTCCAGCGAACCTCAACGTCAGAAAGACTTAAACATTCCCCCATCATCGTCTGACCACCTCAAGCGAATCCTCTACGTTCGCTCGAAGTAGTTCATCTACGTTCGCTCGAAGTAGTGCATCGAAACCGGACGCCCCACCACTAAGCTCCGGAAAGTTGCTGAAAACAATCGCCTTTGCCCCCAGCCGTTCAGCCAGCGCTTTCGCAAGCGACGTCCCTTCCTGCTTATTCGCTATGACAAATCGTACACCCTGCCCTTTTGCCTTTTTGATGCAGTGTTCAACGCCGGCGACCGTTTCAATGTCACTGCCTACGAACGTCGCTATCGGCTCTAAGCCCAGCCAGCTCACAAAATCAGCCTGATGATTGGATACCAGAACCTTGGCCGATGATATGCCGGCCTGACGTACTTTTTCTAAAAGCTCCTCCCGCAAATGCTTCAGGTCCTTTTCTATAACTCCCAATCTCTGTTGGTACCGGGCATTCATTTCGGGATATTCAGATGAAAGAGCATCACTAACCTCCCGACAGACTGCAAGGTAAGTCTCCGGAATACACAAGCCGCCAGCCTCCTTTACTATGGCTGTCTTCAGCCCTTTTTCCTTCAACCGAGACAATGTTTCCTCAACCTGCTTTTGAAAGTCGAAAAGCAGCAGCATCCTGCAATCACAAAGCCGCTTGACCTGTAAAGGCGAAATATCAAAGTGCCCAGGACACATACCCGGCGGCGCTAAACACAGAACCTCAGTATCATCGCCGCAAAGCTCCCGAACCGCACAACCCAAATACGAATTGGTAACAGCAATTTCTGCACGACTTTCCTCGCCGGGCTTTTTTTCACACCCCGCCACAAACAGGCTGCACACCGCCGAAAATCCTAATATGTAACTAAGCACTTTGTTCTTCATTTGCTACTTCTCAAACGACCCTATTTGTGCCCCGCTCTTCAAACGCATCCGAACTATAACGCCATCATGAGTCTCGGGACTATACCAGGTTTGCTTCGGCACAGGATATTTCAGTTCTTTCATATTGTTCAGGTCAAATTTAGGCCCTTCGCTGTAAAGAACCCAGCTTACCGGCGAGTCTCTCAGATTGTCATACGTGTCCCCTTCTTCCTTCTCATTGTCGGGAAATCCATCTGGAACCCAAAGATATGCCCCATCTTCAACAACGAACGTTCGGTTATAGATTAGCTCCCCCACCGACCTGTACTTATATGTATATCCTCGATTAAACCTGTCTTCTATGCCGGCGGCCATAAAAGTATCGCTGCCCGGCGCCGGCAGATATTTACTCTCAACCAGCTCGACAGGAAGCTGATAGAAGTGGCCTCCAAGCATACAGTCCACACGAGTCGGCGGATATTTATCGTCGTTATCAAACGAATAGGCCTCAAGCGCCATCCCAATCTCACGCAGTTCGGCATTGACCGCAACAACTCTTGCCTGAAGACGCGCCTGCCCCATTACAGGGAGCAAAATCCCCATTAACAAAGCAATGATGGAAGTAACCACCAATAACTCAATTAGAGTGAATGCACTTTTCACAGCTTAACACAATCTTTAAAACTTTCCCGCATCAGTTTCTTGCTTGAGCCAGTCTTCGACGAACTCGGTAAAATCAACTTCGTCAACTATACCGTCCAAATTAATATCACCCGGCTTATCTGCCCTACGGTGTTCAGGACTTGCTAAAACAGAACCATTCCCGTCATAGTTCATCACATACAATCGATATCCATCGATTAAGTATGGGCTTTCCTGGTCCATAATTCCAATGACGTCGAAAGGCTCGGTCAGATTATTTGAGCCGGCATAAATACCATTGCCGCGCCCCAATTTCACGCCGAGTGTCTTTATGCCATCGGTTATTACTACCTCCTCACGCGGACCCCAGTCGTTTGCATCCACGAAGTAAACATCTTCAATTTTTATCAGCCGGGATTGATAATACTCACAGCCCGTTTGCCGGTTAGGGTCGAAAATGAACTCATCGTCGCCGTTTTTTAACTCGTCCAGCGTAACAACTTCCGGCCGAGGCAGGCCGACACCCCGCTCTACCAATTCAATGGTAAAATCGTGGTCGGGTTCATTATTATGCTGCTCGTTTATATTCAATTTCCCGTTGTATGACAGATAATAGCCCGTAACCCGTATCCTATCACCAGGACTAAACTGAGCAGCGTTCAAACGGCTCAACTCCGCCACGAATTCTTCGTTGGTGTAACCTCCATCAGGTGCAATCCACGGTAGATTGTTATAAAGTTGTCCTAACCAAACAGCCGTGCCTGCATGGTCGTCTCCATCACCCTGAAAGTATATTTGCCACTGCCCGCTAATGTTAAAAGTCTCCGTTATAGTATCATCAGGCGTTGGGTCCAACATATCTGCCGGGTTGTGCAGCAAAATCCCTTCAAGAATAACCTTATCGGTTGCGTTATACGTGTGCTCACCGCTGGCATCCACTGCCTGAAATTCCGAATGTGTTACCTCGGCAACAGTAGGGTCGGCTTTCACTATGGCCCCAAGCGCCAAAGCCAAAATCGCCGCTAAAACAATAAACCTTCTCATGACCAAAACCTCCAAAAAGAGTTAAAAATTATTGAGCTTTGCACATACAAAGTTCAAATTCGTGATATAGCGCATAAAAATAACAAATTCGTGCTACTACATCAAGAAAATAATTGACAAAAAAAAGAAAATTTTTTAAATACTCAAACTAACCTATTCTTTATGTCATTCCCGCGGAAGCGGGGTATGTGTTTAGCCAGACAACTGAATAAGCAGTTTCCTTATGTGGCACGGGCTTGAAGCCCGTGAAAACACGGCCAAGATGGCCGTGCCACCAATAAAACAACTGAGGCTAAACACATACTTCGCAGGGGTGACACCGTCGGTTTCTATTTTCCGCAACAGATACTAAATAAGCTCATTTGGCAATAAAAGCACTGTTTTTAAGGAGACTATATGGCATCGTCAGAAAAAGTTCTCGTCATAGATTTGAACAAGACGGCTGAAAATCAAAAACTCCTGGACGGCAAACCGCAAACCTGCGGAATGCGCTCGGGCAGAGTATATTTACCCCCCGGCCAGGCCTGTGGCCAACATAGCACAAAGAATCATGAGGAGCTGCTCGTTTTTCTCTTCGGCCGGGGCGAATTGATGATTGGCGAAGAAGACTCCTATCAAGTTGGCCGGGGCAAGGTCTCCTATATTCCCCCGAACACAGCCCACGATGTTAAAAATACCGGCACCGAACCACTTGTTTATGTCTATTGCGTTGCCCCCATAACCGGTGAATAATACGGCTCAAAAAAAGTATATGCGCTTCATCAAACAGATCCCCGACCGTTAAGGTGGGGTAATCGCCCCTGATAAGGCCAAAAACACTGAAATTAAAAAAAATTAAGCACTACTTGTCAAAAGATGAAAAAATCTCGAAAAATTAAAAAAAGTGCTTGCAAAAGTCAGTGCACCGCTTATAATCAAAACTGTATTGAGAATTCTTTTCTTCTCTATATCTTGGTTTTGGTGAGGCAGTAGATTTTTATAACTTTGCAGTATATACTCTAAATGGAAAACTGTCTCACAAAGGCTGGAGTTTCTCGCTCCAGCCTTTTTTACGTTTCTCATATACCCCGGCTATTCGAAGTTAATCGAACTGGCCAGTCGCCTTTCTTCCCCCCACGCAGGCCCCCTCCAGTTGCCCGAGATTCATTGCCAAATGTTGTTTTGTGCCCGATAAAAGGTTGGCACAGGTTTAAAAAAGCTTTTATTATCTCAAATTTGCCTTGATAGCGATTTCGTTATTTGGTATAATAATCAAGTCTGTGAATAGGCAACTTGTTTGTATTTCAATCACATGTGAACTGCCTTGATTTTACCTAACTTATAAAAAATTTGCATCTTCGAATAAAGTAATAATAAAAGGAAGGGTAACATTATGCACAAGCAAAAGGGGTTTACACTAATAGAACTTTTGGTGGTAATCGCCATCATTGCGCTATTGATGTCGATTTTGATGCCGGCGATGCAGCGGGTAAAGAAGCAGGCCAGGAGCGTTGCCTGCCTAAGCAAGCTAAAGCAGTGGGGCGTGTTTTTTGCGATGTACGCCGACGAATACGACGGCCGATTCATGGCGGGCTTTACGGCCTCGCCTCAGGCCAATCGGTGGGTCTATGCACTTGGGGACTACTATAAATGGGATGACGAATTCACATGCTGCCCCAACGCATATAAACCTTGGGTGGATGAATATGGGGTTGATTCGGGCGCCGAAGGAAGCGCTTTAGGTGTCGGTGTTACCATGGCCTGGGGCTATATGAACCAGGGGCACTGGAAAAAGCCGATGAAGGGAAGTTACGGCATCAACGGCTGGTGTGTTGACCCCCAGCCAGGCAATGAACCTCACAGCGGGGGAGTAAATTGGTTCTGGCGCGGGCCGAATGTGGCCGGGGCCGGGTACGCGCCATTGTTCCTGGAAGCTCAGCGCTATAACGGCTGGGTGTTACACACAGACAGGCCGCCCAGCTATAGCGGCGAGCGGTGGAACGATGATGCGCAAATAGGGCGGTTTTGCCTCAACCGGCACGATGGGTTCGCCGGTTGTCTGTTCTTAGACTATTCGGCTCGAAAAGTGGGGCTAAAAGAGCTCTGGACCCTCAAATGGCATAAAGAGTATAATCAAACCGGGCCGTGGACAATGGCCGGCGGTGCCCTGTCGAGCGACTGGCCCGAGTGGTTGAGAAACTTCAAAGACTACTGAAAATTACCGCTCCACAAAGCTGGTGATTATCGAGCGCGATTAATTTCTATGATACGTATAACACACTTCGTTATAAACTAAACAAAAGGGGCCTATACCGAGCCAATCGGTATAAGCCCCGTAACGATACGAATTTTTATGTTACCACCGCGTAAGCGGGAATCCAGGTAGCCTCACCTAACGCTGATTACCATTTTGGCCAGACTGGTTGTTCGAGCCACTCATCTGCCAGGATAGCAAAGTCTTTGAGGTTAACTTTCTTGGAGTTAATCGGCTCTTCATCGTAGATGTTAGCCGGCGACGTCAACGGAACATACAATTCGCTTTGACCCATAACGCTCATAATCTCAGCCGGCGACAGGGCATAGTTGTAGATGCGCACATCGTCGAGAGTCCCGACAAAGAGCTTATCCAGGGTGTTGCCTGTGGCATCACGGTGGTCCGTTATGGCCCCGACATAGGCATTATGCTGAGACGTCCCGGAAAGGTCGTAACCGGCAGGTAAGGTAGCCGTTCCGTCTGGCATCCCATCGACATATACTTGCGTCGTATTTCCGGCTCTTAGCCCGACGGCATGATGCCACTGTCCATCATTGACAGCTCCGGCGCTGCTTACTGCCTGCCTCTTCGCATCGTCGTCATCGGTGGTCAAGACAATTGTACCTGCCCCACCTGTCTCGCCCACAGCCAGCGTGTAACGTATTCCGCCACTCTCATCTCCTCCGTTGGCGAAGATAGTGAATGTGTCGTCAGACTGCGTTGTGTTTATCCACGCACAGATAGACCAATCGCCTGTCGCGAAATTAAGCTCGGCTGGATTCCCACAGTCCATATAATCGTCACCGTCGAGGCTGACCGCCTGGTCAAGCTTGCCGACCACATAGCTTGGATTGCCATGCGGAATCCCATTATTGCTGCCTGCGCTGTCGTTGGCGTTATTGTCAAATGCCCACAACACAATAGCAGGATTGGGAGTCGTTGCATAAATAGTGTAATCACCTTGCAGCCAGTCATTGGACATTATCTCAAGGTCTCTAATGTCAACTACTCCATCATCTGTAAAGTCGGCTGTGAGCGGTGTTATCCTGTCGGGAACATATCTCGGTGGATACAGCCGAATATCGTCAAAGAACACCAGGCCTGCACCAGGCTGTGGGTCGTCCTTATCACCGAAGCCGATAGAGAGCTTCACAATATCATTCAGGTTAGCGCCCTGGTCACTGAAGTCTTTCAGGTCAATATTCCATTCCGTCCAGGTATCTATCAGCGATGCGTTGGGGTCATCGTGATATACCGTGGCAGTCGTGCCGATACCATCTTCGGCAGTTACATACATCGGCTCAGCCTCATTACTGAGCATCCCGATGTCCTGGCTGGTCCACTGAGGACCAACAGTTGTATTGGGAAAGCTAACGTTGGAGAATTTGGCCTCGCACGCCACACCGGAGTTATGGCTGGTTAGCGCCAAACCTATATACACAGGTGTATCCATAGTAACCGGCTCAGGCGCACCTAATTGTGTCCAGGTATTGCCGTCCGCCGAATAGAAGGCCCTTACAAGGCCGCCTATAGTACGCTCTATTTTCACCCACTGCGGCGCTGTGATTCCAGCCTCGTTATCGCTGCCGCTGCTGTCACCCGTCTCTGTGCGGCGCCCGAACCAAGCTCCGTTACCGGGCGTGATGGCCATCATCGCGTGCCTCGAATCCGACTCAAGCGTATCGCGAATCATCACGCCGGCTTTGGCCCAAGGATCCGTGTTACTCACGCTCTCGACCTTTGCTATAATCGCCCCTGCACCGGAAAGCTCCTTGAACGCAAAGTGGAACTGGTCGGAGTTACCCTCGATATCCTCGCCCCCTGCGGTCATCGTGTAAGTGCCGGTTGGCCCTTCCACGAAACCGCCCATATACTCCGGATGACCTTGGAACCACAGCGATAATGCTTTAACACCCTGCGCCGTCCAATCACGTGGTGAGGTCAACGTGATGCTTGCTTCAGAATACTTGGCGAAAGCATCGTTTTTGTAGAAAAGCGGCGTCGATTGACCGCCGCCGTGAACAATATTTGTCTCGGCAAAAGGAGGATCAGGATAACCTGCCGTGGAACCATTTGCCGTCACGCCCCATCCGTCTATCCACACGTCAAATATCCTATGGGGTTCGTAGTCGTTGTAGTCCTCAAAATCGTCCACAAGAATGTAGCCGATTATCGTATAGCTCCAGACATCGCCTTTGTATATCGTATCATCGGCCTTGACCTCGTCGATTCGCCAGTAGTAACTCTGGCCTAATTCAAGGGCTTCTGGTGGAGTATAAATGACAAAATTCTGCCGGCCTCGGTAAATGCCCGTCGTATCAGTGGTATCGGCATCGTTCACATCGTCGAAATCGGTCCCGAAATAGACATCGTGCTGGACCGCACTGGCTCCTGGTATCCAGCCAAGTGGGCTGGCCTCCGGCAGGTCCACTGTTGTCCCGGGAGCCGGAGCCACAGCACGGGCCTTTTCCGGGTCAGCAGGGGCCGGTGTGACGATGCCTTCCTTGTAGGTAAAGAAGTCCACATCGATAGCTCCGCTCTGCGGCGTAGCGCCAACACCAAGAGAAATATAGCTTTCGTCGAAGTCGCCGCCGGTACCGGCGGTAAGGTGGAACTCGGTCGGCGTGGACGAGCCATCCATATAAACCTTGGCCTTGTGGGTACCGCCTCCACTGGTATCCGGCTCGATGGTGATCCAGAACTCGTGCCAGACCGTCAGGTCGGCAATCTCCAGGATATTAACTGTGCCCGGCTCATCGCCCTGAAGGTCCACGTCACCCGTGGGGGATGTGCCATTGAGTTTGTTCATGGTCAGCCCATTGACTGAGAGTTCATCGTCGTCTGAGGCAAGGGACAAGGCGAAACCGATGGTCTGGTCGCCACCGACCTCCTGGTGGACACCAAAGCAGTCCTTACCGCCATCGTGGCACAGGTACCCATCGCCGCCGGCTGGCCATGGGTCGTTGGCACCACCTCCATCCGGATGGAGATTATCCAGCGGGGGTGTCGTGGAAAGACGGGCACGGAACGAAATTGTAATTCCGTGTACAGAAAGGATTTCATCCGCTACCGACTGGTCGATCTCATCGATAAGCTGGTGGCCAAAGAAAATCTTTCGGTTACTACCCGGGTCGTCCTGGGCATGGTCCCTGGGGTCTCCGGCATCCTGCAGTCGTACAAAAGTCACGCCAGCATCGCTTAGGATGTTGACACCACCCGGCCTTCCGGCGCCGATTTGGGTTTCGTCCCACTCGTCCGAGCCGTTGTCGTGGCTCCACGTCCCATCGAACGCAGTGAAGTCCGCACCTGGAGCCCCCGCGTCACCGGTATAAATGTACGTCCACCCACCAAGTGGCTCTGCATAATCCACCCCTCCCACGGCCACGCCAGCGCCCAGACTCAGCGCTAAAACAAAACAAGCTGAATAAATCAATTTCTTACACATAATAACCCTCCTTTAAAAAGGTTAAAATAAAAACGACCGATAATAATTTCCACGCGCACTACATTCAATTTATGAATATATACCAAGGATTATGTTTTACGATTTGACACTACCTCCTCCTTCAAAAACATAACATCAACTACAAATAGAAATACAAAAATTCAGTTACCAAGCTCAGACCTTACTTTTATTTCTTATAACATATTCGATGCTTTACTTCAAGGAAAATGCACCTCAAACTCAGATGTCTTTCATGCTCTCGGTAATTCGCATGGGCTGTGAGCTGTAAGACCATATGTTATAAATACTTATGAGGCTTTATGGCACTGTCTATAACATCCCACATTGGCCTGTCTTGTTCCGCAGTGTCTTTAAAAAATCCTTGAGTTTGAGCTATTTTGCTATTGCGGAAAATCAGATTTGGGGGTATAATATTGTGTCTGGCAAAATGACCTAAATTAACACAGGGATGCAAAATTAACGAAACATAAACTCGTTTTTGCGCATCTGAACAGGTAAATAACAAAAGCCAAGGGTGCCATTATGAATAGACAAAAGGGATTTACCCCCTTAGAAATTGAGATTCCTGTTCGGCAAAGGGGAAGATTTCTCACCGGCCCGGTTAAAAGAAACTTCTCTAACAGGATGGGGTTTACATTAATAGAACTTTTGGTGGTAATTGCCATTATTGCGTTATTGATGTCGATACTGATGCCGGCCCTGGCAAGAGTAAAGCAACAGGCAAAGACAATGGGTTGTCTGGCGAACCTCAAACAATGGACACTCTATTTTGCAATGTACACCGAAGACCACGAAGGCAAATTCCAGGCAGGAGTTGGCGATGGACATACGCATCATTGGATGAATGCCCTGAGGCCTTATTATAAAAACAATCACAAAATTCGCTGCTGCCCTACCGCCATGAAACCTCTGTACGACGAGAATGGACAGCTCGCACCCCAGTGGAATGTGTTTTCAGCCTGGGGTATCTTCAAAGGACAGGGCTATGCACCGGAAGGTGATTGGGGAAGCTACGGGATAAATGGCTGGGTCGAAAACCCACCACCATCCTACACGACCGTCTATGAAGATTTTGAGACTGTATATAACTGGAGAACTCCCAATGTCAACGGTGCCGGCTATGTGCCGCTGTTTATGGATGCCCTGCGGTTCAATGTCTTCCCCAGGGATACGGATACCCCCCGCGGAGGTACAGGATATGGCCTGGCAGAGCATGCAGCATATGAGACGCATCTGCATCGACCGGCACGATGGATTCATAGGCATGGCTTTTCTGGATTGGTCCGTCAGAAAGGCCGGACTTAAGGAGTTGTGGACGTTGAAGTGGCATCGAGCATACAACCAAGCCGGCCCTTGGACCACAGCCGGCGGCGTCCAGACCGGCGATTGGCCACCGTGGATGAGACATCTTAAAGATTACTAAAAAACAAACATCGCACAAAAACCAAAAAAGTTACGATTTTAATGAACTATAAAAAACAATTAAAAGTAAACAATTTCAAAAATTCAAAAGGAGGCATTATTATGGACAAGCGAAGAGGTTTTACCCTGATAGAACTTCTGGTGGTAATCGCTATTATCGCGCTCCTGATGGCAATCCTTATGCCTGCGTTAAATCGAGTAAAGAAACAGGCCAGGGCTGTTGCCTGTATGGCCAATCTCAATCAATGGGGCCTCTTTTGGTCAATGTATTGTGACGATAACGACGGATATTGGCTTAGCGGCGCAGGTGGCGGCAGCGGCAGGTGGTGGTTTGAGCCGATGTTGGAGACTTACAAGATCGGAGAAAAGATGCGCTGCTGCCCACAAGCTACCAAAGCAATGGGTTCAGGAGTTCATCAGGGTATAGGTTATTGGTTTTACCAGGCCTGGCAAACCGGTGAATGGATAGGCAGCTATGGACCAAACGGGTGGATGTGTAACCCTACCTCGACGAATCCATCGGGTAGTGTCTGGGGACGCAGTCCCATCTCGGACCATTGGAGAAAACCCGAACAGCCGGGTGCTAACAATATACCATTATTTACCGGTAGCTGGTGGGTCGATGCCTGGCCAAGAGAGGCAGACAATCCTCCCACAATCATAGGAGGGCCGCCGGACAGACCAAACACAAACGAAATGGAGCGCAATTGCGTCGACCGGCACGGTGGATTCTTAAACGCTCTATTCTGCGATTATTCTGTCAGAAAGGTCGGGCTCAAAGAGCTCTGGACGTTGAAATGGCACAAAAGTTATGACGTGAACGGCCCATGGACCACAGCCGGCGGTGCCGCTCCGGGCGACTGGCCAATATGGATGAGACATTATAAAGATTATTAAAAAATAATCACCACATAAAAAGATTTAGAATTATAATAAGAATGCTAACTAAAAATAAGGCAAGGAGTATTATTATGGATAAACAAAAAGGCTTTACCTTGATAGAGCTTTTGGTTGTTATTGCCATTATTGCGGTATTGATGGCGATATTGTTCCCGGCACTGAATCGGGCCAGGGAGCAGGGCAAGCGAGCAGTTTGTCTTAACAATTTGAAGCAGTTGGCACTTACCTGGATTATGTATGCAGATGAGAACGACGACAAGATTGTTAACGGTGAAGCTGCCTATAGCGGCGACAAGAGCAATCCTATGCCCAGCCTACCCTCCCGCCACACGAGAGAACCATGGTGGTGTGGCGACGATTGCGCACCTGGTTACATGCAGGGGGAACAATTAGCGCAGGACGTACAAATAAGAGCTATCAAAGCCGGTGCACTATATCCATACTGCAAAAACGAAAGACTTTACCAGTGCCCAACCGGTATTCGTGGAGAGATGCGGACCTACACCATAGGCGATTCTATGAATGGTCTTCGCAGGGACGGGACTTACTCCGGTAACGTGGGGGTGAGAGTAGGCAGGACAGTATTGTGGGTTAAGAAGAGAACGGAGATTAGCGTCCCTGGCCCATCATATAGAATAGTTTTTCTTGATGAAGGCCGGGTAACTCCCGACAGTTATGCTGTTCATTACAATAATGGGCAATGGTGGGACCCGCCCCATGTCCGGCACGGTGACGGGACCAACGTCTCTTTTGCAGACGGACATAGTGATTACTGGAAGTGGAATGCTACCGAGACGATAAGAATTGGCAAGATGGCAAATCCGCTGCACCAGTTTCGACCTACTACCGATGTGGGCAGGCAGGATTTGGAAAAGATGCAGAAGGCTATATGGGGGAGACTGGGTTATTAGGTTATTCGACAAGTATTAAGAACCGCACCTTTTTGTGCTTATTTATTTTCGGCGGGCCATCCGGGTGACATGCTTTGGGGATTGCCGCCGGACGGTGGGGCGACCAACTGGCCGGATTGGACGAGAAATTTTAAGGACTACTGAAAAGAATGACCACTGCACGAAAGCAGGCAAAGAAGTTCTGATTTTGTCATACTTATAAAACATGATTATCAAAAGTAAAGTAGTTCTGAAAGGGAAGCAGGAAGGAGTGGAAACACTCTGGGAATGTCCGGGAAATGTTGGTCCAAGTCCCCTAGCAATCCCCACCCGGAGGGTCTGGCTGGGCCTGCTTTCCTTCTCCTACGGGGAGATATGCAGGGAACACTGTCATGGGCAAACGAAGAGGTTTTACATTAATTGAACTTCTGGTGGTAATTGCCATTATTGCCATATTGATGGCGATACTGATGCCCGCGCTGAACAGGGCCAGGGAGCAGGGCAAACGTGCCGTCTGCCTGAGCAACCTAAAGCAACTGACACTTGCCTGGATTATGTATGCAGATGATAACGATGACAGGATTGTTAACGGCGAAGCCTATTGGGCCCCTTCCGCCGACCCCGCTGCACCCGTGCCCACATCTGGTCCTCATAAGGGCGAGCGCTATTGGGTAGGAAACGATTGCGCCTCTAATTACATGCTGGGAGAACAACGACCGCAAGACATACAAATACAAGCCATCAAAGCCGGAGCACTATTTACATACTGCAAAAACGAAAGACTTTACCAGTGCCCGACCGGTATTCGTGGAGAGATGCGCACGTACTCCACAGGTTATGGTATGAATGGTTGTTTCGATGCAGAGGGAACTTATATTGGTAACAAGGGGGCCAGAGTGGGCAACACGGTGTTAATGGTTAAGAGGAGAACAGAGATTACCGTCCCCGCTCCGGCATATAGACTCGTTTTTCTTGACGAAGGCCGGATAACTCCGGATAGTTACGCTATTCATTACGTTATTCCCAATTGGTGGGACCCACCGTTTGTCCGACATGGTGACGGCACGAACGTCTCTTTCGCTGATGGCCACAGCGATTACTGGAAGTATAGAGGAGCAGAGACGATAAAGGTCGGCAAGATGGCAAACCCGCCGCATCATTATGCGCCTACTACCGACGAGGGCCTGGATGATTTGCAAAAGATGCAGAAGGCAACGTGGGGGAAATTGGGTTATACACCAACTAATTGATAAATAAACTAACAAAAAATACAGAAGGAGTATCATTGTGAACAAAGGAAAAAGCCTCATCCTATGTAACGACGTACGCTCCGTCGCCAAAGCTCTGGAGCGTCGGCGACTTCGCAGAGTAGGATTTACCCTGATAGAGCTTCTGGTTGTAATCGCCATCATTGCCTTATTGATGGCGATATTAATACCTGCGCTGAATCGGGCCAGAGAGCAGGGCAAGCGCGCGGTTTGTCTTAGCAATTTAAAGCAGTTGACGCTTGGGTGGATAATGTACGCAGATGATAACGACGACAAGATTTGTACGGCCCACTTTGGCAGGCAGTATTCCTGGGTAATGGCCGGCCGCAATGCTCCTGAGGCTAAGCAAATAGAGGCTATGGAATCCGGAGTGCTGTTTCCATACATAAAGAATATCAAACTCTACAAGTGCCCAGCCGGTGTTCGCGGAGAATTGCAAACGTACTCCATTGTTAGCTCTATGTGGGGCAGCATCCCGGTTGACGGGGAACGTCCCAAGGAGTTGTGTTTTAAAAACAGGTTGCAGATTCGCAAGCCGTTCGAAAGGTTAGTTTTTGTTGACGAAGGCCAGTGGGCGTGCGGCCCCTGCGGCCCCTGGAATGTTTGGCATGATAAGCCGATGTGGTGGGATATCCCCTCGATTCGACACAGTAATGGGACGAACTGGTCTTTTGCAGATGGGCATAGTGACTACCATAAGTGGGTGGATAAGCGTACAAGGGATGTCGCCTTGCTGCTGCCGCCCTATGAGGGTGTGAATCCCGACTATGCCAGTGTGTCCCAGCCGGGCAATGAGGATTTGGAATGGGCGCAGATGGGTTGTTGGGGGGTTGTTGGGGAAAATTAGGATACGACCCAACGGTGTGGTATTAAGCTTACCCTGTCAGAAAGCAAGCTGCGCGTTTTGGGCAACGCAAGAAATAGATAAGTGAGGGTCGAGACTAAAGACCCATCCGACCTTTCTAACGGGCTTACCGGCTTCTTTCAACCGACCGCACAATTTTGTTTTGGATTACAGGCGGATACAATGTCCGCCTTTCTTCTTATTACTCAAACCAACCGCTCGTTGCTATCATCCTCAGGTCAGGCCCAAACATCTGGCCAAGAGCTAAGCAATAGTACATCGGGGACAACAAGAGAGCCTCTTTCCAGCTCGTCTAAGGACCGACGGTTTTGATATGGTTTTCTAACTGTGCGGCTTTACGTTTATTAACGCAGCCAAAAGGATATGTCTTAACCTGTCAACACTGATATTGTTGAGGTAATCTTCCGTAAAATCCAACTTAAATCGGCCTCTGAAACCTCTGATTCGTCGCGTAAGCTCATTCCTGCCCAAAGCAGCGATAGAAGTTGCTTCTCTGTCAAAATAATTTCTTGAAGACATAACCAAGACCTTTGAAAAACTATTCCTATAAGTTGGATTCGTGTTATTAGTATTACTATCGTCCCTCACATCGAACCGCTTTTGCAGGAATCTTTATACCGCTGCCCAAACCTCTGATTTAGCGTATTATTCAGCAAAATTTTTTTTGTTATTTTGCTGACCGTCTGATAACGTTTGGCTATGAAGACAGAAAAGCTAAATTACTTCTTACCACCTGAGCTGATCGCCCAGCGTCCCTGCTCTATTCGAAGCGACTCACGTTTGCTGGTTCTCAATCGCTCTACCGGTGATACTATTGACAGCCGATTCGGCAATATTGGAGATTTTCTCTTGCCCGGCGATTGCCTTGTGCTTAACGACACAAAAGTCTTGCCCGCTCGTTTCTTTGCACGTCGGGATACCGGAGGAAAACTCGAAGGATTATTCCTCGCCCAAAATACTGATAGAACCTGGAATATAATGTTAAAGGGTACCCGCAAATTAAATCCCGGCGACCTTCTCATCCTAAAAGACAAACAAAAGACCGATTTTTGCAAAGCCGTACTGCTCGAAAAGCAATCCAAGGGCAGATGCCTGCTAAGGCTGCAAACAGAGGAAGATACTGAAACTATTCTCGACGAAATCGGATTTCCACCGCTGCCCCCATATATCAAAAGAGACGATGACCCCGCCCTCGCCCAAATAGATAAACTGCGGTACCAGACTGTTTACGCGAGGCATACCGGCGCCGTCGCCGCACCAACCGCAGGGCTGCACTTCACTGACCACCTTATCGAGCAATTGAAACAGACCGGCATCTGTTTTGCATACATAACTCTGCACGTGGGAACAGGTACGTTCAAACCTGTAACCACGGAAAACCTCGAAGACCACCAAATCCATCAGGAACGATTCAGCATCGATGATGAGAACGCGCAGATAATAAATACAGTGAAAAACCACGGCGGGCGAATAATCCCTGTCGGTACAACCTCGACCCGAACCATCGAGACTATAGCACCCGGCTCACAAACTTGTCTGACGACAGTCAAGATCGAAGCCACCAGCGGCACAACAAGTTTATTCATAAAGCCCGGCTATAAATTCAAAATCACCGATGCAATGATAACGAATTTTCATCTGCCAAAATCTACGCTGCTCGTGCTGGTCGCCGCGTTTGCAGGCCTGGACAACATCCTCGCCGCTTACAATCACGCAATCGAGCAGCGATACCGTTTTTATTCCTACGGCGACGCAATGCTGATTATTTGAAAAGACGAGAACATAAAGCTATTTTTCTTTTCAAAGTATGCCTAACCTCGATTTTGCAAAAGTCTTGTTAACTACTTATACATTTCATTGAAATAATGCTGAGCGTTGACCACCGCTGCTCGCATCATATCTTCGGCTTTAGCGGTTTCTCGTTTGGCTAATACCTTCATCAGACCGGCTGTATCCAACTCCTTAGCTGTCTTTTCACACGCCTCCCAACTCAGCACGCTTCTTACAACGCGGTCGATTCCCTGCTCAACATTATCGTATGCCCGTGTCTGCATATCGTGGCCTTTCCACCGGCTAAAGCCCGCCTGCTGGATAAGCCCCGCGATAGCAACGTTCATACCATTGACCCGCGTACCGTGGTCAATATCATATTTGCCCGGCCCACCGAGAATAATGCCGTCGTTATAACCCTGGCTGTTAAGATGCATATGCACCATCATATCGTTGTCCAGCTCTTCAACCGTATCCGCCACGTGGTCAAGCCCTATCATCTCCGAATGTCCGAATTCTTTATTCACACCTTTCTTTTCTCTGGGCACCCCGAACTCATCCTCGATTCTCCGCCAGAACAATAACGCACTCGCTACAGTCGGGATTAGCATAGCCGGGTGCCCTTCGTTCGGCTTCGGCTCAAAACCTATATATAAGCTGCCGCCTTGTTTCTGCTCGTATTTACACAACCCTGCGATGCTCTCCTTGAGATTCTGATACATTTGCCGAATCCCGACTGTGGCAATGTCATAACCGAACGAGCCATTCCAGATTATAAGCGCAGGTTCTTTACCTGCGTCCGGATGCCAGGCCTTTTTCAAGGTCCCGTAAGCTAAGTCAACCGTCTTCGTGCCCAATTCTTCAGCGGCTTTTCGTTCTGTCGGGTCTAAAGACGCAACCCCGCCGTAACCAAAATGACAATGCGCCCCGGGCGTTATCATTGCCAGATACAATCCCGAATCAACCAGAGCATCCGCCACCGCCGCGGCATTGTCATCATCTACTTCCGCGTCATAATGCATCTCGATACCTAACTCGACGTTATCAGGCATCCTTGGAGCGATTTTTTCTGCCACCAGCTTAATCATCTCCGGCGTGCCGAACTCACCGCCCCATTCCGGCCGCATATCAGCCGGCACAAACCCGCCCTTGCCGGGATTAAATGTCCATCTGCAAATACTATGTAATGATTTCTCTGCCATTTTAACTTCTCCTTTTCAATCAATTACGAAACTTCAATATTCGACATTCTTTGTTCAGGATTCGATATTCAATTAATTGTTGATAATTGCTTTTTCAAAACATCTTCCCATCTTCCATAAGCCTCTTGGTACGCCGCCGCTAACTTTTGGTTCGGCTCGACGCTCTTAACCGGCTCTAAGCCCACAAAGGCATCGTCGGCTCCTTTGTAAATACCCGCTCCTATTCCCGCCCCCCTCGCAGCCCCTTGCGAACCGTCGGTATTATATAATTCCACAGTCGCGCCGGTAATCGTAGCGAATGCCTCCGCAAACAACGAACTCAGGAACATATTGGCATTTCCCGCCTTGACCGTTTCCAGCTCAATCCCCATATCGCGCATTATCCCAAGCCCGTAATTCAGCGCAAAAACAATTCCCTCCTGTGCCGCCCGCAGAAAATGAGCCTTCTTGTGTATATTGAAATTCCACCCGTGAACGGATGCCCCTATATTCCTGTTTTCCAGGGTCCTCTCCGCC
>Ga0307430_1001190_pt1 | contig 19677 bp, 23 predicted proteins | sample SalMarWE160130MG_FD_202159 | JGI IMG/M metagenome (GOLD analysis project Ga0307430, IMG submission 202159) | Salt marsh sediment microbial communities from the Plum Island Ecosystem LTER, Massachusetts, United States - WE1603-130 | ecosystem: Environmental > Aquatic > Marine > Intertidal zone >...
TTGCTGCGCACGTAACTCGTGTGGAGGACCCAGTCAAGGTGCAGTATCGAGGCTACACTGTTTGCAAATGCGATACGTGGACGCAGGGCCCATATCTTTGTCAGACGATGCGGCTTCTGGAAGGTTTTGCTTTGAAGGAAATGGGCCATCTGTCCGCAGATTACATTCACGTATTAGCCGAAGCAATGAAGTTAGGCTTTGCAGATAGAGACGCATATTACGGAGACCCACTCTTTGTAGATGTGCCGATAAAGGCGCTTCTTTCCGACGAGTACACAAAGCTCCGCCGATCTTTAATAGACATGGATAAAGCTTCTACAGAGATTCGGCCGGGCGATCCTGTTAATATGAAAGCTATCAAAGGGGGTGGCACGTATCGGCCCGGATTTGGCGGCACAACTACCTGTGTTGTTGCCGACCGCTGGGGAAACCTTGTAGCAGCCACACCCAGCGGCAATGGTCCATACGCTGTCTGCCGTGAGCTGGGAGTAGCGCACGGTAACAGGCTTCGGAGTCTGAATACCACAGCGGGGCACCCTAATTGTATCAAGCCGGGTAAGCGCCCTCGCATCACGCTGACACCGACAATAGTTCTAAAGGATGGCAAAGCGGCTATTGCCATTAGTGTCGCAGGCGGTGACCTGCAGGACCAGACTACTCTCAATTGTCTTCTTAACCACCTTGAGTTTGGCATGATGCCCAAAGATGCAGTGACGGTGCCCCGCTTCAGCACGGGACATCACGAGAACTCTTTCAACCCCAATCCCGACCGTAAGGAAACGTTAGGGACATTGGGAAGCCTCACATTAGGTGACCGTATCGACGAAAAGGTTAGGCGGGAACTGGCTAAACGCGGACATAAGATAAGAATAACTTCAGGGCCTATCGCGTACCCCGTCATGATTCATGTAGATTTGAATACCGGAATGATATATGCAGCGGGTGACCCCAGGGCCCGACGCCATGCGGCGGCTTTGGAAAACACTTCTCCCTAAACTATTGGTCTGTAACATGATAAATGCGTGGCGGTTACTGGTAGTTGCTCCGAGCCATCCCCAAGCTCGTCCCGATTTTTCGGGACTCGCTTGAGGCTGCCACCCATCAAATTAGATGTCACAGAATAGTAGAGGCGACCCAGACTACAGGCCTGTGTTTATGCGAACGATATTTATATCCCGGTCGCGGTCTTTAGCTATTGAAATTATCTTGCCGGTTTTATCAGCAGCTATACTGTGGCCACCATATATCCGGCCTTTCCACGGCCCTTTCGTTATTTCGCCGACAAGGTTGGTCCCCACGACAGGTGCAGCGGTTTTCTTCGCTGTTCTTGTAACCACATTCTCAAGCTCTTTACCATGCCCAGGCCACTCGTTCTCCAGAGCTGCGTATCCGTATGGAACGAGCAATAAGTCCGGCTCCAATCCCGCCACACGGTTCAGGATTTCATCTTTATGTGTATCTGCACATATCAACAGGCCGATTTTTCCGAATTTAGTTTCGACCGCATTGACGTCCTTACCAGCAGTATAGGGCGGACTCATCAATTCTGTCAGTACGTTAATCTTACGGTGCTTGAGAAGAATCTGTCCCTTGTCGTCAATCAGAACTGCCGAATCAAACAAGTTTCTGCCTTCTTTTTCTGCCAGACCAACACAAAGATAAGTTTGATAATCTTTAGCCAGCTCACGCAGGCGCTCCGAATCTTTTCCTGGAATAGAATATGCTCTTTCGTGCGCATCAGAATTGACCCAGCCCAATATAATGGTTTCCGGAAAGCAGATAATCTCAGCTCCGGCATCTTTGGCCTGGCCAATTGCATTCTCAATTCGCACAAAATTGCCACAGCGGTCACCGTCAAGTGAGAATATCTGGCACATTGCGACTTTTACAATTCTCATCTGAGTAGAATGACACATTTGTCAGTCCTTACTTTACTTTCGAATAGGAGACGCCTGCAAGCAATCACTTGTCATATATGCACCATTATATGACGTACCGTCCCAGTTACAATGGTGGAAACTGTGCGATATTGAGAGGAGAACCGTTCTGCCGTACAGAGTGAATGAAAAACAAGAGGCTAAAAGAGCGGGCCCACTTATCCAAACTTATTCCAAATTTAATTACCTAAGGTATTGACAAAAACTGCAGAAATAGTCAAACTTGTTAGTGGTTTGTAACACGATAAATGCGTGGTGGTTAGTAGGAGCGGTTCGCGAACCTCCCCTAATGAGCCATCTCCCAAGCGAAATCGAGGGATTCTATTACAAACAGATTCCTCGACTCCGCTACGCTCGGAATGACAGACCCTCAAGTCATATTTAACAGAGCATTAGTTTGTTTGAAAATTTTATTTCCGAAGCTTTTAACGCTTTTTTTTGGAGAACAATCATGAGAGTTGATGTTAGTCATGTTGATGTGTGGGCTGCCAGCATGAAGGACCGGCCGGGTGCGTTAGCTGAGAAACTTGAAGCTCTTGCCCAGGCGGACGTTGACCTTGAATTTGCCATTGCCCGTCGTGTACACGAAAAACCCGGAAAAGGTGTGGTATTCGTTACACCTATTAAGGGTCCCAGGCAAATTAGGGCCGCAAGAAAAGCTGGTTTCGAGAAAACCAAATCGCTGCACGGAATCCGGGTCGCCACGGGCAACAAACCAGGCTTTGGCGCTGAACTAACGATGCGATTAGCCGAGGCGGGTATCAACCTTCGAGGTCTTTCCGGTGCCGCCATCGGAAACCGCGCCATCTTTCACCTTGCCTTTGACTCCAGTGATGATGCAAGCAAAGCTAAACGCCTGCTCAAGTAATTTTGCTCCAGCGCCCCGAATCAAAGAGGCGATATGATTTAGAGCTTCTAACAAAATGCAAGTTCGCTCTTATTGTCATGCTGAGCAAAGCGAAGCATCTGGCATTAGAGAAGGATTAGAGATTCTTCGCTACACTCCGTTCCGCTCAGAATGACATTCGGGTCATTTTGTTAGAGACTCTTACTCTCCGAGTGGGAAAACCTCTGTGAGAACTTGTGAGAGATGTTGGATTGCCTGGCTTACCTGAGGAGATATAGATTGGCCAAGTTGTACTTGGGCAGGTTGAATTCCAACAAAATAGACATCAAGCTTAATATTCTGACAAACCATATCGACAAATAAACGAGGTGAGAGCGTATGCGTTGAGATGGCGTGCGAGTTTAACTGCTCAGGTTTGAATATTTTTATTGTGCCAGGTGGAGCTCCAAAATCAATAGCATCAATGACAAGCAAATTCTTTAGAGCTTTTTTTATGATCGGCTGAATATAATTCTCCGGTACAGTGCCTGCATCTATCAGGTCGGCACAGACTTTTCCACGTTTGAGCTGCTCACAAACAAGCGGCCCAGCCCCATCGTCGCCTTTTAATATATTTCCGATTCCGACAATAACAGTCGCCGAACCGCGCAGCTTATTTAGCTGCTTGAGGAGTGATTCGTTAGCGCTCATAGCATCAAAACGCAAAGTGTAAAACTATTGGTCTTTGCAAAACAAATGAAAATAAAAATTTACAGAATAGGCAGGTTTTACCGGCAAGACCACCCCCAAACAAGTTTGAGGGTGCCACCCTGTGTTCCATTAATAACGCAAAGCTCAATAAAAGCGAAAAACTACGTTTTTAGTCCTTAGGTATAATTTTCTACAGCCGGATGTTCAGCTCGCATTTGCACTTAGGACACAGGATTCGCATAAAATCGCTCGTTTGGATGCCTTTGCCTGATTGCTGCTGCTTCTGAACGTCCTGTGGCTCTTTGAGAAGCTCGCCGCTTTTGGCAATCAATAAGGAAGGATTAGTATAGGCTAATGGGCCGAGTTTTTCATAAAGCCAGACCAGATGCTTTTTAGTGCCTATCATTGCACCGCATTTTTCACACAGTTGAAGCTCGAATTCGTGGGTTTCGATGGTATCCTCTCTGTTCAGAGTGGCCAAATCCCATTCATTTGAGAGTTTTATGCCTGTTTCTGTGGTACAGTTAGCTTCGCAATTCCCACAAAAGATGCAGGTGTCGTATCGGTGTGTGATTCTTCTAACTGGAGGGTCAGCTTCAAGGTCATCTACCATGCTCAAGCATCCGGGAGCCGGACAAACATTTACACACGCACCGCAACCGATGCACGTATCAAGATCAAATTCTGGTTTACCTCTGTACCTCTCCGGCACTATACAAGGCTTGGCAGGGAAACGAGTGGTAAAACGCGGCGAAAAAACGGCTATAACAGCTTCTTTCAATTCTCTTAATTTTGGCAAACGCAATTTTAAACTCCTTCAGTTTAGTTCATAGTTCATTATTTGGAGTCTCTGGAGCTAACGAGCGTTTCAGGCCACTTAACATTTTTGATATTTCAATTAACCTGTCTCGAAGTTCATTAATCTTCACATGGCCAACATAATTTAGTTTTTCAGAAATTTGCAGTATAGTTCACTCAAAAATTGAGCCTCTTGCCATATCCACAAATCTACTAAAATCCTTTTTAGTTTTTGCTGAACCCTCAGCAATATTCAACGAGATTGACACTGCAACTCTTCTAAACTGACTTGTCAAACCAAACATTTCTTCTTTAGGATAGTTCCTGGTCGTTAGATAAACCTCATTGACAAAATTAATCGATTTTTGATAAACTTCCAATTTCTCAAAATTAAAGCCCATTCATCCTTATCCATCTACGAACTATGAACTACGAACTATGAACTCATTTCTCGATTTCTTCTGCGTATTTGTCAACGACGCTGTTTTCCCACAACTCCACACCGGAAGCATACGCACCTTTGGCGATTGCGTGGGCGGCGGTAGGTGAAGTTATCAATATAAAAACAGCGCAGATTATAGCTTTGGCAGCTGTAGCCCCAGAACCACTGGCTAAAGCAACACCAACTAAAAGCAAAATGGTGCCAAGAGTTACGCATTTTGTCGAGGCCTGCAAGCGGTTGTAAACATCAGGAAAACGAACCAGCCCTATACAGCCGAATATATTAAACAAAATCCCAATAATTATCAGTATGTATCCAATAATATCAGTCATCGAAACTTCTGCCCTCCAAAAACTTCGCCAATGCTATGGTCCCGATAAAGCTCAGCAGTGCCCAGGCAAGAGCGACGTTGAGATAAAAATCCTTTCCAGTAGCCAGCCCAAGGATGGCACAGAAACCCACTATGACAATACCCAAAATATCAATAGCTACAGTTCTGTCCGGAGCACTTGGGCCTCGACCTATTCGGTACAGACACAAAAAACAACTTACACATAAGCCCATGTAAAATAATGGTATCATAGCTACCTCAATCAATTGATTATTGATTATTGATTATTTTTTTAACTTTAGGTACTTTTAATTTCTACAAGACTTTTGCAAAACTTCAGTTTCTGCTAATCTTCTCTTATTCGAAAATCTTTTTAAGGAACCACTCAAACCTTTGAGCAATGTACTTGGTTGCCTGCTCGATGTCATCTGACTTAACGTTAATCCAGTGGATGTACAAAAAACCATCGTCTGTCAAATCCACTGTTAAAGTACCCGGCGTCAGAGTAATGGAATTAGCTAAAGCAGTGATTCCGGATTCTGTTTTCAGGGTTGTTTTTATTTTTACGATTCCGGGTTTTATCGGCATCTTAGGATGCAGGGCGCGATAGACAACATCCAGATTAGCCTTCATTACATAATAGAAGAATACCGGCACATAAACCAAAAACCAAAATATCCGCAGCGGCGAAATAAATACGTGATGTTCTTTTGGCAGTATTTCGTGGAACAGAACCGCGACGATGATAGAAGCTATCAAGCCGGCGACAACAACCTGGAGGTCAATTTTGCCATCGACAAAAGGCCAGGTAAGCAGCATCCAAACAACAAATGCCAAAATAAAATAAATTACTCTTCTCATATTAGCACACCCTTAGTATCACATTCCCTTTACATCAGCGGAGTATTTAAGTCCGTCAGTCAATACCTTAACAGCAGGTTCGAGAATTGCCTGTTTTAAGTCAGGCACCAGCACAAGCAGGCCCATAAGCACACATAAGCAGGCCAAAAATACCATCGCAACGAGCATAGAGCCTTTATTCTCTTTTACCTGCTGGAGATTTTCAGGCAGCTCGCCAAGGAAGACATATCGCTGAACCTTCAAATACATAATTAAAGTACATAAACTTACGAAAACAATGATTGCGGCTATCCAGTAAAACTGCGCCTGTACCGCTGCAATTACCAGAATCAGCTTACTCCAGAATCCGCTAAACGGCGGGATACCGACGATAGAGGCGGATGCGACTGTGCATGTTGTTCGCGTGATGGGTAATTTTTCTGCAAGCCCTCCCATCTGTTTCATTTGTCTTGTGCCGGTTGACATTTCCACCGAGCCGCTGGTTAAGAACAACAAAGACTTATAAACAGCGTGATTGACGAGGTGGAACAACCCACCGAGGATAGCTAAAGAAGCCCAGGCTAAGTTAGCACCTCTGGCAATTAAAGTTGCGCCAAGACCGATACCGAGAACTACATAACCTATCTGACTGATACTCGAATAGGCCATAAGCCGCTTTAGGTCCCACTGTCCTATTGCCAGAAATGCCCCTGCAACCATACTCAAAAGGCCGAGCACGATTAAAAGCCAGCCTATTGAGATCGAAACACCGAAAACATTGAAAACCACACGAGCAAGGGCATATATCCCGAGAGTTTTTATGAGAATGCCGGAGAGCATTGCGGAAATGGGAGCAGGAGCCGATGGGTGTGCATCAGGCAGCCAGGCGTGGAACGGCACGAGAGCGGCTTTTAATCCAAAGCCAACAGTAAACAAGGCCAGGGCAAAGTCAAGGCCAGCATTCAGACCCGAGTACTGTATCGCCTCTGAAATGTAAGCCATATTAAGCGTGCCGGTATTACCATAAACAAGAGCAACCGCAAAAAGGACAAATATCGAACCGATGCTGCCCAGAACCATATACTTAAAAGATGCCTCCAGTTCTTCGTGCTCACAGCCAAAGCCGACGAGCGCGTAAGATGCGAGTGAAGCAATTTCCAGAAATACAAACAGATTGAATATGTCTCCGGAGAGAACGACACCGTTCATCCCTGCGACCATAAGCAAAAAAAGGCTCAGATATTTTGCCTTGGCGGTGTACTGCTCCATATACCTGGCGCTAAAGAGCATCGCGGCGGCACTGACAACACTAATAGCCAAGAGCAAAAGGGAGCTTAAGCCATCAAGGACAAGATTAATCCCAAGCGGAATAGACCATTTGCCTATTTCATAAACCTCGGTTTTACCAATAGAAGCAACAGCAAATACGAGCAGCGAAATTGTTACCAGGTTGGCCAGGACCGTTGCAGCAGTTTTGCCTTTTCTACCAAACATTGGAAGCAAAAACGCCGTTGCCAGAGGAATAGCGATGAAAAGAGGCAGCGGTATGCTCATCCTTTTAGTCTCCTTATTTGAGTAATGTCAAAGGTGCCGTATTTTTCGTAAGTTCTGATACATATCGAAATCATAAGGGCCAATGAACCCAAACTAATAACAATTGCCGTAAGCACAAGGGCCTGAGGCAGCGGGTCAACAGAACTGTTGAGGAAGCTGGCAACAATCTGTCCGGTTTCTGAATCCACATGGCTTCTGCCAATGATCGGCGCCTCACCACCGAAACGAAACCCGAGCATAATCAGGAAAAGATTGACGGCATATTCCATAACCATAATGCCTACGACAATCTTGACCATATTCTTTTTGACGACTGCACAATACAGCCCAAGCATAAACAGTAAAAAGCACAAAGAATAAGGCATAAGTTTTATTCCTTTCCATCAGATGGTGTATTAGGCTTAAAATCTTTACAGCAGATCGAAAGAGTAAGAATAACCAGAAATAATGATGCACCGACTTTCAGACCGATGGCAATATTCGATAACGGTATAGTGCCTGCGCTTATGAGCTCCAAAGGCTGGCCCGGCAGATACTTTTGCAGGAAATTAACAAAGAATATCCCGCCAAAGGCCAGTCCTAAAATCGCTATCATAGCAAAGAGAAACGCACCCAGACAGTCAAGCTTTGAGGCAAGCGGTAGAGGCAGATTTTCTTCCACAAACTCCCTGCCGAACGATAACATAAGCAGTATATAGGAAGAAGCCAAAATCACCCCGCCGGCAAAACCGCCACCAGGGGTAAGATGGCCGAAGAGAATAATGTAAATGCCAAAGAGGAAAATCAACACCTTAACCCAACTGGCGATAGTTTTTACTATTATTGTCATTCCATTCATTAGTCAGGTTCCTCCAGCAGTTTTTTGGCCTTCTTTCGTAGTATTACAGTTGCACCTATAATCGAAGTAAACAGCACGGTCGCCTCACCAAGTGTATCGTAGGCACGAAAGTCCAGGATGACCGATGCCACGATATTCGCGGCTCCAGTTTTGGCCAACCCTTCGCTAATGTAGGTTTGAGACGCAGCCCCGCGAGTCTCGGCAAAAATGGCGGTTCCGAAATCAGGCAAAGTCTCAAAAACTTTTACGCCGGCCAAGAAAATCACGAAGATAATCACGACCGAAACAACCGTCCCAAAGAACTCTTTGTCACCAGTGATAAAAGTCAGGTCGCGAGAGATTGTAGCGCGAATCAAAATAATCAAACCTAAAACTTCCACCACAATCTGGGTTATCGCAATGTCCGGCGCCCGCAAAAACAGAAACATCAAGGAAATACCGAATCCGAGAGCACCGATGCAGATTACGGAACTTAACAGATTTTTGGTTTCAATCGCAATAATAGCAGCGATTATCATAAACAGCAGTAAGACGTAGAATATAGCCATTGTTATCGCAACCATCCTTTCCGTCATTGCGAGCGAAGCGAAGCAACCTCCAAAATGTAACCGATGAGATTGCCACGGCCTGTTTCACAGGCCTCGCAATGACAACGTTACCGAACTTCGCAAATTACAAAAATAATTATCAATAATCCCAAAGCTACCCAGGTCAAATACATTGGCAGCACGCCGGAATGAAGCCATCGCAGAAAAGCAGTCAGGGTCAGCCCACACTTTCCGCCTTGATCGTATGGGTCGAAATATCCTTTTTCCTGGCTTGTGTAAAGCTGTTTCAGGCCGCCCATTCGCGAAACAGTCTTGTAGAAATGCGTCCCTGGTATTCTCATATCTTCACTATTCTGCACCTCGCCACAGGTCCAGTTGGGCACGATTCTGACATTTCTCGACAATTTCGCGACGAGCCAGATGAGCACGCCAAGACCGATGCCAATTATCATCAGGATTGTAGCGAGACCGGAATGCCATGTGCCGAATATTGCGGTCCCTGGTTCTATATTCAAGGCAGGATAAATGAACAGTTTGAGCGGTACGTGGTAGAAGACTCCGAAGAACACACACAACAAGGCAAGGACTGTCATCGGAATTGTCATCGCAGGCGATACTTCCTTTACGTCTTTTAGCTCATCCGGCAGACGGGAAAGGAACATCGAGTGTATGAGTTTCACGAACGAAGCTAAAGTGAGGGCACTTCCAAACATGGCACAAGTCAGCCAGATGGGCCAGAGCGTAGCTGCGAGACCGATTTCTGCCGAGTCCATTGTAATCACACCCTGATAAATCATCCATTTGGAAACAAATCCATTGAGAGGAGGTATTCCGGAAATACTCAGAGCGGCAATCAGGCAGGTAGTAAAAGTAATCGACATTTTTTTGCCGAGGCCGCCGAGTCTATCTAATTCAGCAGTCCCTGCTGCCTGCTCGACCGCACCGCCGCACAAGAATAAACAACATTTATATATTGCATTGTTGAGCATATGAAATATTCCGCCGGCAATACCCACAGGCGTTCCGGTTGCTATGCCAAGTATCATATAACCGACCTGGCTGATAGCGTGATAGGACAGCAGCTTTTTGAGATTATGCTGAACCATCGCAATCATCACGGCGATAATAATCGTAGCGGCACCTATGATTGACAGGACGATAGTTAAAGCAGGGGAGTTAATTATAAATATTTCCCGCACGATAATTACCAATAGATAAATCCCCAGAAGTTTATCAATTGCAGCAGGTAAAAGTGCCATCACCGAGGCCGGCGCATACTCACCACTGGTGGGCACCCAGGTATGCAAGGGCAATGCGCCTGCTTTGGTAATGGCGGCTGTCAAAAGCAGTAAAAAGGCTATAATTGGCATTGCTGAAGTGGTCGCCAGGCTAATGTCTGAGATGACAAAAGTCCCCGAAAGTGCCCATATCATAAAGACGCCGAGCATAAAAGCGGCGTCGGATGCGCCTATCATTGCGTAACTTTTTGTCGCAGCGAAATTGGAATTTCTTCCGCCTGTCGTTATCAAAAGATACAGCGAAACGGTAACAATCTCCCAGAATATCAGCAAAAACAACAGATGATTAGAAAGCAGTATCCCCGCCGAGCCGCCTATTGTAAGCAGAATCGCACCATAGTAAATGTTCGTATTGCGTATTGCGTATTGCGTATTGCGTAATGAATATAGAGTTATTAACAGGCCGAAGCCCATAGCGAACAACAACACGAACTTCCCCAGTGGCGTAACGCTCAGCAACAGGTCCAGGCTCACACCCTCTAATTGCAGGATAGACCAGGTGTACGAAGATGCGCCTCCGGTAAATATCATGATGCCCAGAATAAACGTGATAACCGAAATAATCAGCGTCAATGTCTTAGAGAAAGAATTTAGCTTTTTGGGCAAAAACAGCAGCACAAAGCCCACAATCAGCGGCAAAAAGACAGGGATACATAGAATATTTATTTCCAATTTAGAAATCCTCCAGCTTAAATTCAGGCCCGCCGATTTCTTTTTTAATCCGTGCCGTTTTCTCACGAGACAACTTCAGCAGTGCCTCATAATCGTGCAGAACCTTGCTATGCCCATCGACAACCGCCAACCTTTCGGTACAGCTATAGCAGGGGTCAACCGCAGCTAATGTAATGGTAACATCAGGAATAGGCTGACCAATGCAGGAGGCCCTGAACGAAGGCACGTTGACATAGCTTGGTGCTCTGACCTTATGGCGAATCGGCCTGTTGCCGCCGTCGCTGCGGACGTAATGGAACGTCTCACCCCTTGGCGCCTCAGCACAACCGCAAGCCTCTCCCGGCGGGATCTCCTTGACCTCCACGGTAATAGGGCCATCAGGAATCTTTTTGATGGCCTCCCTGGTCATCTTGACAGATTCCAATACCTCGAGAAGACGCACGACGGCTTTGGCAAAGACATCACCTTCGGGCTGGACAATTACCTTCCAGTCCAGATCGGCATAAACGGCATACGGGTTATCTCGCCTTACGTCAATATCAACCCCACTGCCTCTGGCAGTGGGGCCTGTTACTGCATATTTGACAGCATCTTCCTTGCTCAGGATACCTACGCCTTTAAGCCGAGCGTGCAGAACAGGGTCGTCAAGCACCGCTTTGGTGAGCATTTCAGTTTTCTTTTCGAGTTTGTCGAGCTCCTTCAATATTTTGGGTTTAAGCTCATTGGGTATGTCCTCCCGGCAGCCGCCTACCTTGACGTTTCCATAGTTGTTTCTGTTGCCAGTTATTTCTTCTAACAAATCAAGCACCGGCTCGCGGTATTTCCAGGCCCACATAAACACGGTGTCATAACCGATAAAGTGCCCGGCAAGACCTACCCATAACAGATGACTGTGGATGCGCTCAAACTCGTTGATTATTACACGGATATATTGAGCACGGTCAGGCGCTGTTACGCCGGCAAGCTCTTCGACCGCATTGACGTAAGCCAATGGATGCGAAGCTGAGCAGATTCCGCAGATTCGGGAAACCAGAAACGGAACCTGGTCAAACTGCAGCGATTCACTGATTTTTTCTATGCCGCGATGGTTATAAGATATTCGCATATCAATATCCGTAACAATTTCACCATCGACTGTAAGCTGGAAAAACTCCATTTCTTCCTGCAATGGGTGAAACGGGCCGACCACAACAACGGGTTTCGACAGCTCGACGGTTCGACGGGCGGGCGATTGCGATTGGACGGTTGGACGGCTGGATGGTTCGCCGTCCGGCCGTTGTGCCGGTATCTGGGCATCTTTCCTCAGCGGATAGACACCCTCAGGCCAATCATCAGACAGAATCAACCGCCGCATATCAGGATGATTATTGAAATCTATCCCCAATATATCGTGTGTTTCTCTTTCTATCCACTCGGCAGCCGGCAAGAACGGTGCAATAGAGTCAATCGTCGGCTTTTCGCGGTCCCGGATAAAGGCCTTCAAAGTAACCATACACCCGGTTTGGTCATACGAATAATGATAAAGAACTTCAAAACAATCGTCAGAGTCAATTCCCGTAGCAATTAAAAACCTTAAAGGCACATCTTCGAACAAGAACTTGTTGACGGCATAACTGTTTTCGGCCTCACATAAAAGGAAGATTCTATTATCCGCCTTTTGCTCTATATCATCTATAAGCTTATCTTTTATTTCCGACAGCCTGTTGTTTAGTTCTTGTTGGTTCATATTCGTATCCTGTTATAAAACCGACAATGCCTTTACCACGCCGGATATCATTGCTTCCGGCTTCGGCGGACAGCCCGGCACATAAGCAATAATTGCATTGGGGTCAATTTCTCTTATAATTTTATCTACCGGCCCAACAATATGGTAACCACTCCTAAATATGCCAGTGCCACAACCACAGGCTCCTATTGCAAAGACAACGCAGGGCTTTGGAGTTTGTCGATACACTTCCCGCAATCGCGGAGCCGCCTGGGCGGTTACTCCGCCGGTTACCAGCAGAGCATCAGCATGTCGCGGTGAGCCAACTAATTTCATGCCAAACCTCTCAATGTCAAACTTCGGCGTGAGCAAATTAACAATTTCGATGTCGCAATTGTTGCACGCGCCGGTATTAACGTGGAAGACCCACACCGATTTTTTCAATGACCATATTTTCCAGCTCATAAATTCACGTCCCGTCTGGCGTGGCTCGCGTTTAGCCGTCGCCGACACGGCGACGACGCTCGTCCAACCATCTACAACCAACTAATGCCATAATAATTTCCTATTGATGCAAGTATAACAGCGACAACCAAAGCAATCCCGCAATAAAACCAGAAAAACTTCATCGCCTGGTCGATTCGTACACGCGGATTTGTATTCTTTATCAAAATCAACAAGACCAGAACCAAAACATACTTGCCGATGCCCCACACTAACGGCCATCCTGCCGTACCGAATCCACCGAGAAATACCATCACCAAAAACATCGGCAGAGCCACTAACATCATTGCATGCATAAGCTTCCAAGCCGCAAGCAAAGCCCCTGAATATTCTATAATTATACCGCTGGCAACTTCAGTTTCCGACTCAGCTATATCGAACGGGACAAACCCGAGTTTTGCCTGAACACACAATAAAGCAGTCAGGAACGCCAACATTCCGGATATACTAAGGGCAGGTGTATATCCAGCAATTTCAGCCAAATTCAACTGGCCGCCGGTCTTTATAATCACCACAATAAAGGCCAAAACAAGCGGCAATTCGTAGCCCATCACCAGTTTCATTTCTCTGCTTGTGCCGACCGCCGCGTGGGGACTGGCACTGGCGCTACTACCGAGAATCAACGCCAGCGACGGCAGGACCATCAGATAAATCGCCACAATGATATCGCCGACAAAGGCTGTTTGAGCAATAGTTATCCGCCAGAGCATCGTCGAGAGCAATAGCACGCCTGCCAGACCGACAAGGGGAACCGCGAGGAATACAGTTCGCTGAGCATCCTGCGGTATGAGTATTTCTTTGCCCATCAGTTTCATAATGTCATACAACGGCTGGAAAAGCGGCGGGCCAACTCTCCATTGCACTAAGGCACTGACCTTGCGGACTATCCAGGAAGCGAACAGACCCAAAGCGACAGTAAACACAAATCCTGGAAAAATCAGAATCCAGAATAAATTCTGTAATGCCTCAATCATTTCTTTCCCTTATCCCTTAAAAACGGCTCCCATAAATCGCCGCCGGAGACCTTAACAACGACATCTTCGAAAACCTCTACCAAATCATCTTTTAACTCAACTTCTCTGTAATCCAAACTTCCGTCTTGACAGGTATTAACGCACAATGGTTTTTCGTCCGGCGCCAACCTGCCTCTGCAAACATCACAAACGCTGCTTGGAAAAAGTATCAAATCGGTGTATATCGTTCCAAATGGGCAGGCTATCGCACAACTGCCGCAGCCGGTGCACAACATATTTGCCCGCTTAAGAATGCCGGCATCATCATCTTCGGTCGGCACTTTCTCCAAGGCCCCTTGAGGACAGGCATTGATACACGGTGCAGCTTCGCATTTGCGGCATATCAAGGCGAAACGAATCATCTCCAACAGTGAGTCTATCCCTTTGTTCTGGGGATGATGCTTATACGAACACTGTACTTCGGATTCATCCTGAAGTTTGCATTTTGCCAGGTCAATTATTAACTTCGCACCCATAATTCGTCTCCCGTTTCCCGTAACCCGTGACCCGCACCACGAGATACGGGGCACGAGCGACGAGCCACGAATCAATCCCAGATATTCGGGTAGCTTTTTACCTGGTCGTAGGTAAAGACGGGGCCATCCTTGCATACATAATACTTGCCTATCATACAGTGGCCGCACTTGCCCACCCCGCAGCTCATATTCTTTTCCATCGAGAGGTAAATCTTCTCGGCAGGGAATCCGTATTCGAGTAATTTCAAGGTTGTGAATTTCATCATAATCGGCGGACCACATACTACTGCCACGGCATTTGAAATATTAACGTCGTCACGGGCTAAGATAGTAGTTACTACGCCAACGTTACCATCCCAGCCGCCGTTTGCCTCATCGACAGTAAGTTTCATATTCACACCATCAATCTCTTGCCAGGAACCGAAAAGCGTTTTTTTATAGATAAAATCGTCAGGTGTTTTTGCTCCAAATCGACAAACAACGGATTTAAAATCCTTTATTCTCTCAATTAGGGTCAAAAACAACGACCTTATTGGCGCCAAACCCACACCGCCGCCGACGATATAGACCTCCTTGCCGAGGAAATCATCAATCGGATAACCGTTACCAAGAGGCCCCCGAATGCCAATCTTTTGTCCCTTTTCGCACTCGTGTAATAAAGCCGTTACCTGCCCGGCCTTCATAATGGTGATTTCCATCTTCTTAGTATCCGAAGGCGACGAGGAAGGAGTAAACGGCGCTTCACCAACGCCGGGCAAAGTCAACTCCACAAACTGGCCTGTTTCAAACTTGAATGTTTCTTCCAGCACAACGACAAAACTTTTAATCGTCGGCGATTCGTCTATAATATCAACAATTCCACCGTTTATAGGCTGGTAGAGATTTCGATTCATTTTGCAACTTCCGCTTTTGTCTTATCTTTACCTTTGAGTTCTTCATTTAACTTTTTTAACACATTACGGATATCAACTTCGCCCGCCTCGGCATCGACACACCTGCCGCAGCCGACACACATATTAACGCCATACCTGTCGAGGAAATAAGAAAACTTGTGCATAAAACGATGTCTGAGCCTGTCACCAAGCACTTTGCGGGGATTTGCACCGCCGGCCACTTCGGCATAAGCAAGCCTCATGCAACTGTCCCACATCTTCATCTTGGCAAAGTAATCCTCCTGCTTAGTGTCATAAAGATAGAAACAGTGGCAGGTCGGACAGACCCGCGTACAGGCCTGACATTCAACACAGGTTGTCGCCTCCTGGTCATAAACATCGGAATCCTGGCTGTTTTCCACAATCTCATTAACCGGCTTATCGAACTTGAGGTCAGTGTTATTTTGCTCAAGCTGCTTTTGTGTCTCGGCCCTGTTTTTGTCTCGCTCGGCCAACAAGGCATCTCCAGCCATGGTGAAAAGGTCGGGGTATTTTTCTATGAAATCTTTGCCCTTTTGCGAGCCGACTTCGATAATATAGCCATTCTTTACCTGCGAAACATTCAAATCAAACCCGTCCTGGGCAAATGGCCGTCCATCCAAAACATTGCAGAAACAACTATCAGCCGGCTCAAAGCAATCTGACGAGATTATAAACATTTTCTCCCGCCGACTCACATAAAAGGGGTCCTCAAACTCCTCTTCTGTAAAAACCTTATCCAAAATTTCGATAGAGCGCAAATCGCAGTCTTTAAGCCCAAAAACTGCAAATGGCTTTATATCCTTCGGCTCAAAAGGCTCGGGGTAAACCGCAGCAAGCTCTCGCAGCGGGAATAAAAACTCTTTTACAGGTGTACAGGTGCGGATGTTATTAAATTCCACCGGGACTTCGGCAGAAGGATCGTATCTATTATATACATAATGCGTCCCTGTTTTTTTCGGAACATAGATCTCCATCTGTTCAGCAACAGCGTCCAGAAAGGGCTTTAATTCACTTATAAGAACAGTCTGCATTTTGCTCACCCGAATTCACTCAATAATTTATGCAACACCTTCTATACTGCCGAATGCAAATAGTCAAATAGAATTTATAATCTTTTAGCGACTAATTATAGATATTGTCTAATTTAACATTTCAACTTGCCGGCATATAGTAAGGCAAGCGAGCCAAGTCCATCGCAATATCAATGGTTATTACCTTGACTTTTTTAGGCACCGCTATATGGCACGGAGAAAAATTCAGAATACCCCTTACGCCCGCTTTGACCAATGCGTCTGCTGTCTCCTGGGCAGCCTGACGCGGAACGGCCATAATGGCAAGTTTGATTTCCCGTTTCTTTAGCGTCCGCAGCCTTGAGACGTTTTCAATGGTGATATTCTTTATTTTCCTGCCGATTTTCTTAGGATTAACATCGAAAGCGGCGGCGATATCGAAACCATATATCCCAAAGTCCGGATACGCCAAAATGGCCGAGCCCAGATTGCCTACACCAACCAGGGCCGTCTTTTGAATAACATCAAGTTTGAGAATTCTTTTGATTTCTTTTGCAAGCTTTCCAACATTGTAGCCCACTCCGCGAGTACCGAAATCACCAAAGTAAGAAAAATCCTTTCTTATCTGGCAGGGATTAACGCCAACGAAATCGGCCAGACTTCTGCTCGATATGTTCTTTTGGCCCTGTTCAGACGTAAGCAGCAGCCCTCGCAGATAAATCGGCAACCGCCGAATTGTCTCTTCTGGAATTCTACTGTATCTCATCAATTATACTATACGATTATTTATCACTTGCGTTCACATTCACAAACTACAGCTGCCGTATTTTATAATAGATGATTGTTGCATCTGTCAAGAAATATTATATTATTTTTGTATGAGCTCCACGAAAAAGCACATTTACTTAATTACTTTATAGATATGAAGTTACTGTCTATAGTGCTGAGAAGCGCAAAAAAAACTTAAGGATTTTTTATAAATCCTACAGAACAATCATACCTTCAATTACAATAAAAACCGGCTTAGACGGCTTGCGCCTTTTCTTGCCCAATTGGGACTTTGGGAAAATATATGAGGAGAAACGAAATGGCCTATCTCTTGATTTTGGATGATGACGAAGACTTCGACAATACTGCAGCAACGGTCCTACGTAAAGAAGGACACAACGTTCAGATTGAATTGGACACTGATGATGCAGTGCAAAGTATGGAAAACAAACTTCTGAATTGTGAACTTATGCTCCTATTTTCTCGAAGCTCGTGAGCGCCTGACCACTGGTTTTGACTTGCTATCCTTCTTAGAATTTTGCTGCAGGACCCTCATTGCTTTTTTTACGTCGGCGACTTTTAGGACGCCTGTCGTTCGGCCTCCCTTTGCCCCTGCAGTGCAATACGCGTATGAAATATTTATGTGGTTCTTGGCCAGTTTTTCTGCGACCGCCGCCAGGGCACCGGACTTATTGGTCAGCGTTACACACAAAACCTCTGTTTCGTTATGGGGCATATTTAGTCTTGCTAACACTTCTTTTGCCTTCTTTGGCGCAGCAAAAACTATTCGCATAACCCCGTGCTCCACAGAATCCATCATTGTCATTGCTATGATGTTAATCTTGGCTTGTGCAAATTCGCCGAGCACCTGAGCTAATACCCCCGGCTTGTTGACCATAAAAATCGAAAATTGCGTCGTAACATACATAACATCAACCTCTCTGAGTGGATTGGTTAATTGGTTAATTAGTTAATTGACTACTCACCACTCACTACTCACTACTCACCCACGGGCTTGTCAATCTGTGCTCACTGCCTGGATGGCACTTTCTTTATCCGGGAAAAATCTAAAAACCTTATCCAAATTGGTTATCTTGAAAACTCTGTGCAATTGTGGATTTATCGCACTAATTACAACCTCGCCATTATACGTTTCCAGCTTGGCCCGGATGTCCAGAAGCAAACCCAGTACCTGCGAGGAGAAAAACTTTACACTTCCAAAATCGAATATCAACCTGTTTGGTTGATTTTCGTCAATAGATTTCTTTATCTGTCTGGAAGCGGCGGTTATCCCATCCACATCGCTTACTGAAGCAGACTTGAAAACCACTACCGCAGCGCTGCCCTCACGTGTTATTTCTACGCCAACTTCTTCATCCATGACAATCGAGACTCCTTACAAACCAAGACCTCATACCATTATCTCGAAATTAACGGTTCCCGTCGAGTTCTTGCTTATTTTTGCTTATTTTCACACATTTATCAATAATCATTTACCAATTATCAAATTTTTTTAGTATCTCCAGCAGGCGACAAAATGCCCGTCATAAGTGCTGTTTTCCCTTTTCAGTGCCGGCATCTGCTCTAAACAATCACTCTGGCGCCAAGGACACCTCGGGTGAAAAGGACAACCGGATGGAGGATTTAAGGCGCTCGGCACTTCGCCGCCCAATATGCTTCTCCGCCTACGCCCAGACCACTCGACCTCTGGAACCGCCGAGATAAGGGCACGCGTGTAAGGATGCAGAGGATTTCGATACAGCTCTTGAGCCGTAGCCTGCTCCACTATCCTGCCCATATACATAACTGCCACAATGTTACAGAAAAACTCAACCACAGCCAAATCATGTGCGATAAATAAGAACGTCAGCCCAAATTCTTCCTGCAAATCTTTGAGAAGATTCAAAATCTGCGATTGAATCGAAACATCAAGGGCGCTAACCGGCTCATCGCAGATAACCAATTTTGGTTTCAGCGCCAAGGCCCTGGCGACACCGATTCGCTGCCGCTGTCCACCTGAAAATTCGTGTGGATAACGGTTCATATAGTCAGGGGACAGGCCCACCTTTGAGAGCAGTTCCACAACTCGCTTTATGTCATTGACGCGCAAGCTTGTCCTCGACTCCGATTGGGGATGGGAATCACTGTCTGCTATTTTCCTTTGGACCTTCAACGGCTCACCAACGATATTACCAATAGTCATTCTCGGATTCAGCGAGCCGTAAGGGTCCTGAAAAATAAGACTAATCCGGCTGCGAAGACGGCGCAATTCGACCACCTCGGCAGACAGAATATCCCTCTGTTCGAAAAGGACCTTTCCCGACGTTGCCGGCACTAATCGAACTATACTTCTGGCAACGGTTGTCTTGCCGCAGCCGCTTTCCCCGACGAGACCTAACGTTTGTCCATTTTTGATGCCGAAACTTACCCCGTCAACCGCTCTGATGTAACCAACAGTCCGCCGCAGCAAACCCTTCTTAATTGGGAAGTAG
>Ga0307430_1001192_pt1 | contig 19657 bp, 18 predicted proteins | sample SalMarWE160130MG_FD_202159 | JGI IMG/M metagenome (GOLD analysis project Ga0307430, IMG submission 202159) | Salt marsh sediment microbial communities from the Plum Island Ecosystem LTER, Massachusetts, United States - WE1603-130 | ecosystem: Environmental > Aquatic > Marine > Intertidal zone >...
TTCAGGAGTGAAAAACCGGATTTCTCAAGGATTTTCACGAGGGTATACGAGTGTCCGCATCATGTTGCGCATGAACAGTTGTTGAAATTGGTACTCAGAAAAGTGAAAACACCTTGTATAGAAAGCCAATGCGTAATGAATCTCCATAGCGGCAACTGAACGCGGTTTCCTTCAACAGATTCTTTCCAAAATAAATCAACATAGTTTTATCTAATGCGTTAAGGTATTTGCCGGTGCGAGAGCTTTTTGTGTGATTGATTTCGGAAAGAATCCTATAAGTTATCCGAATCCAAACGTGTTAAGCACAAAATGATATCCGCATTCTTTGCTCCGGCCCTTTCTAAAACCGTAAGATCCGTGGCATTTCCCACGATAGTAAGTGCCCCTGTTTCACTGTGAATATACTGACAGGCTTCCGCATCCTTATCGATGACCACCAGATTATGTTTGCCGTCCACAAGCAGTTTAATAATCTCCTGGCCTATTGTCCCCGCACCCGCAACGATAATATACATATCCAGGAAATAAATATGCCGCAGGTTTTAATAATTTCACCCGAGGGAATTATCTTCCCGTCAATAACCAGTGGTGATACCGCCCTGCGCGGTATACTCAATCTGAATACTTCCCTTTTTATTACTTTTACAAGCACACTTACCCTGAACACTTTGATGCCGCCGATGATCATCATTAACAGAAAAAGCTGTCTGGCTAAAAACCCGAACGAAGAGCTGCCGATGTCTTCAGTGGAAAAACCGGTTGTGGTCAGAATTGCCGTGGTTTGAAAAAGTACGGCACGAAAATTCTTTTCCACCTGCTGCCAGAATAACAGCGGATTATCTGCTAACTGTGGCAAGGGAAATATTTTAATTACCAGCTCAAAAAAAATGAGTGCCACAAAAATTAAAATGAATCCCCACCAGGAGCGCATTTCACTGGTATCCGCCACTGCCTTGATATCACCCTTCAATATTCGATAATGAATGAGAAAGTTGGTTCCTCCCAGAATCATTCCCAAAATAAGGATGTATTCTATAAAAATGTAATTGGCGTGTCCTGCCGTCTGATAATAAGCGATACTGGCATCATAAGGAGAAAAACCTCCAGTAGCCAGTGCCGTAAAACTGTGGCAGATACTGTCGAAAAAGTTCATACCGGCAAACACAAGCAAGATTATTATACATAGCGTAAATCCGGTATAGATATACCATAAAATCTTTATAGTATTGGCCAAACCGGGCACTGGGCGAACCGCTTCTATTTTATGGCTCTCTGCGTTAAAGAGCAAATGCGCGCTGCCCTTGCGATAGAGTACCGCGAAAAACAAGGTAAGAATTCCCAAGCCCCCGATCCATTGGATAAGTGCCCGCCAAAAAATAATGCTTTTAGGAAGATTATCCAGTCCTTGAAACATGGTTATACCTGTGGTAGTAAAGCCGCTCATAGTCTCGAAGAAACCGTCTAAAAAACTCGCTTTTATGGCAAAGACAAAGGGCAGAGCGCCTAAACAGGAAAAGACCAGCCAAGCTATACTGCATATCAGCATTGATGCTTTGGTATCCGGTTTGCCTTTGGAAAAAATAAGAAAAAGCAGCAGCCCACAGCCTGACGTTATGACAGCAGGAATAAGAAAGGCATACCAGGTGTTAAGGCCTTGCTGTATTTCACCGCATATAAAAACCACAACAAGCGGTAGCAGAAGTGCCGCACCGAGAATAAGCAGCAGAGAACCAAGCGTGCTGAAAACAATATTAATGGTATGTAATTTATTTCTCATGTCTTATGAGATAAATTATATGTGTTCTTATGAAAAAAGAAACTTAATTATTTTTAATAAATTAATCCATGTAAATCCGTGAGTTATTAATAATCAGTAATCAAGACGCTTTATTTCCCCACCACCGGCGGTAACATAATATGTAAACTCAGTATCCGGCTTGCCTTTTTTATTCCCTTTAAAGAATACAAATCTTCCATCGGCGGAAAATTGCGGCATCCAAAAGATATAATCCTCTTCTGCAATAAATAAAGTATTGCCGCTTTCTATATCGAGGATATTAATCCCACCATTAGAATCGCAAACAAACTTCATACTATCCGGAGAAAAATCACAGGATCTATAAGCTGTTGTGCCGAAAAGGTTCTTGCTGCCTTCAACTTTAAATACATCTGAAAGAGACATCGTATATTTTTTTTCAATATTGATGAAGAAGATCCTAAGATACACACTACTTACCTCCGGAGGTGAAATGTCAGTGCAGAGAATACATTTTTTTCGATCCAGCGAATATTTTACACCAAGATATATCCCCGGATACAAAAAGGGTCCTCGACAATCAGATGGGGGAGTCATTTGATCCATTACATTTGCATAAAGTATTGTTATGGTTCCATCTAGCGAAATATGATAAATATCCTTGGAGAAAACAATAATACCATCTCCATTCTCATCCCACACAGGAAACCTGTTATCGATATTTAGCTGTCTGAACAAGGCTGAAGATGGTTCTGTAAACATCACCATACCATCCTTTACAAATAATAATTTGTGTCCTTGTATTGACCACGTGAGCCTTGGACTGTATTTATCGAAGTGTGTTAATGTGCTTATTTTATATGATGAAGTATCTATAATAAGCAGCTGATACGGCAGTTTGGAGCCGCAAACAACGGCGATATATTTAGCGTCAGCGGACCATGACACTTCATGAATAACCACATTGTGCAATAGTTCGATATGTTTCATTTCGGAAAAAGAGTTTATATCTATTATCTTTAAGAAACGCTGATTAAGCATAACAACCTGAAAAGCCAACTTTTTTTTATCGAGCGAAACAGAGATTCTGAAAAAATTATGTTCGTCTTTATAATCTGTCAACCGCTGAACTATTAAGTGCTCATCTACAATATATATCTGCTGATGACCATGCCGCCCTGCTGTGAACACATAATTTATAATGGATTTACCGGATTCTTTTTCTCCTGTTTGAGCACTTAGTACGACCGGACAAAAAAACAATAATAAAACAAAAATTATTCTTCTCATATTATATAAGCATAGCATGAATGTTATAATTGGCTGTAAAATTTCTGTAAAAAATTGTAAAACACTTACTAACGATCATCCGGAAGACAGCCTGCACATCGACATAAAGCCGTTTATACCGGCGGTTTTTCATGCAAGAGAAAACACTGTTTTTTGCTGTGTAAATATATATAATATAAACTAAGACAATTTTATAATGGAAACATATGTGCCTAATAAACGTCCAAGCATCGGTTTACTCTTCGATTTTTTATATGATAAATATCAGTTGAAGATCTGGGAGGGTGTAACCAAAACCGCTTATGATTTGGACTTAAACCTCTACTGCTTCCCGGGTGGTGAATTGGAAGATCCCTCTGGAAACTCTGTGCAACGTAATATTGTCTTCGACCTGGTTCTTCCTTCCCGATTGGACGGTGTTATTATCATGTCGGCAGTGATCGCCAATTTTATTTGCATAAAGAAATTTGATGAATTCTATAAACGCTTTAAGGTTATTCCCAATCTAAGCATCGGGATTGATATCCAAGGCAGCCCCAGCCTGCTTTTTGATAATACGAAAGGCATCACGGATATGGTCACTCATTTTGTAGAGGAACACAATTTTAAACGTATAGCCTATATAAAGGGACCTCCCGAAAATATTGAGGCCAAATAGCGCTATTCGGCGTATGTGAATGCCCTTTCCACGTATAAGCTTGCCTATGATCCTGAACTGGTTGCTCCCGGTCTTCATTTCCTGGGTTCCGGCGAGAGTGCCGCAAGGCTTCTTTTTGACGAACGCAGAATTCACTGCGATGCCATTATCGCAGATAACGACATCACTGCCATAGACGCACTAAATGCTCTTAACAGGAGGGGCATCAGGGTTCCCCAAGATGTGGCACTGGCCGGTTTTGATAATATTGAAGAGAGCCGTTATATAAAACCTCAATTAACAACCGTACACCAGCCGCTCATGAATTTGGGATACGAAGCGGCTGCCATGCTTATAGCCCAGATTAAGGGTTTGGAATGCCCCACTACCAAGATATTACCTACGCATTTGCGTATAAGGCGTTCCTGCGGATGTAATTATAAAAGCAAGTACTATTGTCTTCCCGGTGATCCTCCCAATAAAGGATCTTTAACACATCGGCTTTTACAAGGTATTAAGGATTCGCTTATTGACAAAATTAAAAAAATCGTTGACGATTATCTTATTAAGGCTGACTCGAGCAGTACTTGTTATGATTGGATTACACGTCTTGTGTCTGTTTTTTTTGATGCATTGTTGAAATCCGACGAAGAAATGTTTTTAAAACCGCTTAAAGAGACAATCATGCTGGTTGAACCGGAAAACATAGATGTTTTCGATTGGCGCCATATTCTTAATGCATTTTTCTACGAAACGCTTTCTATACTAACCCAGACAAAAGATATACTAGCACTGCTGCAGCTCTGGAACAGAGCTATAGAAATGCTCTGGGAAATAGAGATCAGAAGCAAGGCAGGTTACATAGCAGAATCCGACCGTATATTAAAAAATATAAGCTGGATCGGACAAGAACTGATAGCCACATTTAGTACAAAGAAATTTAAACAGGTTATCAGTAAGGTTTTTTCCAACATGGATATTAACCGTTTTTATATCAGCGAATACGTGGAGAGCAGACATTCTCAAACAAACAGCCGTTTTATGCAGGCCTATGAATAGGGATCATTTCGTGAAGATCTGTTAAAAAAAGATAAATTTAAAACTACCTCCACACTATCACTCTGCACCAAGAGAGAAGATAAAAGGGACTGCCTTATTGTTATCCCTTTATTCATAGAACAGGAAAACCTGGGATTTTTTATTCTAGAGCACAGCAACCTGCAAGGCCTTATTTATGAGAATCTGGCCATCCACTTTAAAGCCGTACAAAATAGAATCAAATCCATGGCTTTACTGCATGAGCATCTCTATAAAAGCAAAAATTTTTCACAACTCAATATCAAACAATATTTACAGGAATTAATTGAAAGCCTAAAGATTTCATATTCTTTTAATGCAACTGTACGTGTAAAACTTAATTCGGAGGATATTTACATATCATTCGAGAAAGCTATTCCGCTGGGGCTTGTGGTCAATGAACTGGTATCAAACTCTATGAAACACGCTTTCCCTTATAAATTGCAGAAAGAATCAGCCAAGATTGAGATTGCCTGCCGCCGCTTTAACGATACCAAGCTCTTTTTAAGTGTGAGCGATAATGGTGTCGGTTTATCGGAGGAGTTTGATATACACAATACAACATCTCTGGGAATGCAAATCGTATACAATATAATCGAAAATCAATTAGACGGCGATATCAATCTTGTCCATAAGCAGGGTCCCTGCTTTAATATGTGTATACCCCTTTGAGCCTGCATTGCTTTTTTATTAAAAGCCCAATTTTTTAGTAAATATCCGACGGGCAGATTTCCTGAAATCAAAAGTACTGTTTTTTTACATTTAAATGCATATACTAGATAGTAACAAATCCTTTATGGAGATTTAATTGCCCGGAAAACGTCCGCGTATCGGTTTTTTAATTGATTTCTATTATGATGAATATCAGTTGAAGATATGGGCTGGAGTAGTCAAAGCAGCTCAAGATCTTGATCTGAACCTCTACTGTTTTACCGGAGGTGCCATAGCCTGTCCTGTTGAAAACTCAATTCAGCGTAATAATGCTTATGACCTGGTTCTTTCCTCAAAATTGGATGGTGTCATAATTATGTCCGCTGTAATAGGAAACTATATTTCCCTGAAAAGGTTTAAGCATTTCTACGAGCCCTTCAAAGCTCTTCCCAATGTCAGTATCAGTGTGGAAATCGAAGATTGTCCCAGTGTCCTTATCGATAATAAAAAAGGCGTGGCCGATATGGTGTCCCATTTAGTAGAGGAACATAATTTCAAGCGCATAGCCTTTTTTCAAGGACCTCTGGAAAATCCTGAAGCTCAAGCCCGTTATGCCGGTTACCTTGACGCCCTGGCAAAACATAACATCAGCCTGGATCCGGAGCTTGTTGCACCCGGTACTTTTTTTTCAGGCTCGGGAGAGAGAGCCGTTAGCCTTTTATTTGACCAGCGTAAAATCCAATGCGATGCTGTTGTTACATGTAACGACTGGACAGCCATTGGAGCGCTTCATGGTCTTTTAAAAAGGGGAATTCGCGTCCCCGAAGACATAGCGCTGGCCGGTTTTGATAATATCAGACAGGGCCGCTTTATTAAACCGCAATTAACGACCGTGCACCAGCCCTTTACCAATCTGGGCCTCCAGGCCGTCGCCATGCTTGTTAACCAGCTGAAGGGTGTAAAGTTTTCGAAGCTAAAGATGCTTCCCACACATTTACGCATCCGACATTCCTGCGGCTGTCATCATGAGAGTAAATACTATTTTTATCTGCCTTTTTCGAAAGACAAAACATACTTAACACCTGACCTCTTTAAGCGCATGCGAAACAAGCTTATTCAAGAAGTTAAACACAAAGTAGAAGAGTATTTCATTGACACAACTTCCATCAATACTTCGAACAATTGGATTGCACATTTAGTAGAGAGCTTATTTAAATCCTTAATTACATCAAAAGGGGAGCCGTTTTTAACCACATTAGAAAAAACGGTCATCAATGTGGAACCGGACAATATCGATATTTTCGGCTGGTGCCATATTTTGTCCATTCTGTTTAATGAATTACTGTCTGTTCTCCATGAACAGAAGGACATAATCACACTGCTTAACTTGCGGACTATGGCAGTCGAAACGCTTTGGAAAACAGAGCATAAGATTGAGGCTGAATACATCATAAAAGCCAACCGCCTATTCAGAGAGGTCAGCTGGATTGGCCAAGACCTTATTACCTCGTTTGATATAGGCAAATTGAAGCAGGTTTTAATTGCATCCCTTCCCAGTTTGGGGATTAAGCGCTTTTATGTAACCGGATTCACCCGCCAGGATAATGACACGGCATTCAGCCGTTTCATAGAGGCCTTCGAATGGGGAAAAATCCGTCATGATCTTCTACGTAAAGAGGAAATGGAAACCAAGTTTATTATACCTCTCTGCTTCAAAGTACAAGAAAATAAAGAATGCCTTATTATTATGCCCCTGTTTGTTCAAACTGAAAAACTGGGTTTTCTTATACTGGAACACAGCAGTATCGAAGGCCCAATTTATGAAAATCTGGCCATTCAGGTGAGCAACGCATTAAAAGGCGTAAAACTTGTGGAAAAGCTTTCCCAACAAGCTGAATCTCTATCCGCGTCCAATAAGGAAAAGGAGCTTCTTCTTAAGGAAGTACACCATAGAGTAAAAAATAATATGCAGGTAATAAATAGTCTTTTGAATCTGCAAAGCCGCCAGTCCCACAATAAGGATACGGCTCATCACTTCAAAGCCATTCAAAATAGAATAAAGTCCATGTCTATAATTCATGAACACCTCTATAAAAGCAAGGATTTGACAAGACTCAATCTCAGACATTATTTACAAGAACTTGTAGAAAGTCTTAAAATGTCTTATTCAATTAATAACACTGTAATTACAAAGGTAGATTCGGAGGAAATTTATATACCACTTGAAAAGGCCATTCCACTCGGGCTTGTGGTAAACGAACTTGTATCGAATTCTTTAAAGCATGCCTTTCCTCCGGAATATAAAAATAAATCTGCCAAAATAGAAGTTATATGCTGCCGTGCTAAAGACAATAAATTGTTCTTAAGTGTACAGGACAACGGTATAGGCTTGGGCAAAGGATTTGACATGCGCAATACCGCATCTCTGGGCATGCAAATCGTATATAGCATAATAGAAAACCAATTGGATGGAAACCTCGACCTTGTACATGATCAGGGCCCTCATTTTAAGATGCTTATACCCCTTTAAGCTTCAGTAGTATTTCAACACTTATGTTTTTCAGATTATACACCCGTACGTTTTTAATCATTTAAGTAGTTTTTTAATATACCTATAATTAAGTACTGGACGCTTTAATGTAAAATATATATGCTTTTTTTAATTAATGGAATACCTCCCATTAGGGCGAACAGGATTACAAGTATCTCAGCTTTGTCTCGGGACGATGTCGTTTGCTAAAGAAGCATGAGAAAACATATTATGAGATTACTGGCCGTTTAGAAGAAAGAAGCGGTATTGAATATTAAGGTGAAAAATAGATAAAAAATGCTCAGCCATAAAACTCAAATTTATCTCCTCATCTGTATTTCTACAATACTTGTAAGTCTATATGGTTCCAATAATGATGCATTAGATAACGAACCGATGCATGATTCAGTTTTAGCAAAAACTCTCTATTTAAACGCTGTAGGAACAGTTGCCGATATGCGTTTCAAAAGTTCTTATATTGACTCTAACGGTGCTGTGGGAACGAATCAAGTTAGCTGGTCCAATCTCGCCATTCAAGTAGAGGCAGCATATTTGGGCTCTATTGTTGCCATAAGAAATAATGATTATGATCTGGCCAATAGATGTTTAAAGACTGTAGAATTTGCTTTGAGCCATCAAAACAACAACGGAACTTTTACAGGTAGCAGCGCAAAAGATAAAGCACGCTTTATTGTACTCAGCTGTGCTGCACTTACCTTTTTAGAAAAAAGTATGTGGACAGACAAATTTGTAGATAGAATTAATTATGTTGTCAGCAAGTTTCATAAGATAGCATTGTGGGTAAAGGATCACTCTGCTAGTGAGCCAGCGATTCATAATACAAATATCAAAGCAGCAGTAGCATTGGTTTTACTAAAAGTTGGCTTTAAAGTGGATAATGATGAATTGTTTAAAGAGGGCGAAAGCTATTTAAAACAAGTTTTTGTCAATCAAGACAATTGTGGTTTTTATCTAGAAGAAGGCGGTTGGGATTCAAGTTACCAAATGGTCACCTGCTTTTTATTATATTCTATATATATCGCCGTTTTTTTTGAGGTCGAAAGGCAAACACAAATTATAAAATCATTAGAGTTAGCCTATGAATGGGAAAAGCAAAGAATAGATAAAAACAGCGGAAAAATCGATGGCACAGGCAACACCAGAACTGCGAATGAAATTGCAAAATCGCCGGAAAGCAAGTCAATTAATTATTTTGAAGCAACTTTGTCACTGGCCTATTTATATTCCCTTGGTTTTGAACAAGCAGATATCTATGCAGATTCCGTTGCTCGGTATTTAGTGGAAAATGTAAACTAATTATTCTAAAATCAGAGGTCAAATAAAAAATAATCTTTCAATCTTTCTGTTAGCTCACATTAATATTATTAGCTTTATCGAATTTTAATATTGAACATGATTTTTTTATCAACACTTGACAATATTCCCCTTGTCGAATAGGGTATGGAGAAATTTAGTGGAGGAAACTATGCATTTACTAAAGACTATTGCTTTTCTTTCTATATTTTTACTATTAATTACACTCTCCTGCGGCGGAGAAGGTTCGGAGTATAAAAAGATGGAACAAGACAAAGAAAAAAGCGACAGCTCTTATTCACCGCAAGAAAAAGGCCTGTACGCCTTTTTTTATACAAGTAAAGGAGAATTTGTAGTAAAGCTGTTCGACAAAAAGACACCCAAAACAGTTGAAAATTTTACAGGATTGGCAATGGGCACAAAAGAGTGGATAGAGCCTTCTACCGGGCAAAAGCTTAAAAAGCCCTTCTATAACGGTCTCATATTTCATAGAGTGATCAAAGACTTTATGATTCAAGGCGGATGTCCTTTAGGCAGCGGAACAGGCGGACCAGGTTACAAATTCGAAGACGAATGCTTTACGCAGGGATCAGAACTAAAGGGTAAAATTGGGGATGAAACCACAGCCATACAGGTCTGGAACTTTATAATTGTACCTTATGCTCAGGCCCATAACGGTGATGTACCCGATAAGGATATTAAAGCTGTAATCAAGCGCGTTGTTAACGAACAGAGTGTACGACCCCTCATAGATAAGACCGTAGAATATTTCAAAGACAAAATCGGCATAACGGAAAAGGGGTACGGCATGGAGCTTGTTCATCCCGTAGATTATGCTACGCTCTGTATGGCCAATTCCGGTCCGAATACAAACGGATCCCAGTTTTTTATTGTAACAAAGAAAGAAGGCTGTTCCTGGCTCAACGGTAAACATACGGTATTCGGAAAAGTTGTCCATGGTAGGGAAACAGTGCATGCCATAGAAAATGCAGCCACAGGGAACCAGGATAAGCCTCTGGAGGATGTGGTTATACTACGGATTGAGATTAAAAGAGTGGAATAGCCAAAGGAGCATAGGATTTTTATACAACAGCCAGTTCTTAAAAAAGCTGTGCATACACCGCGGATTATTTCTCTCTTCACTCATGTTCGGGAGCGGTCTTAAGCCTTTGGTAATTGGTGGCTTTTTCCAGGCCCTCAACACGATATTTTGACCTGCCGTTTATAATCTCGGCCAGCTTAATTTCCGGAATCAGATTAAAAAAAACAGGATAGAGAAACTCATCATATGATTTAAAATTGATAAGATGTTGTTTCAGGGCATGGTTTTTGCGGACTGTTTCAAACAGCGGAGTGCCCGGGTAAATTCTATAATAAGAGTTCACACCAACGGTAGCAACAGGCTGGTCATCAAGGAAATCAATGACAGCTTTGGCCTGGGCAGGGTCTTCTCCCGGAGCACCTACAGAAAGGTCTACGGCTACCTTGATGTGATACAGGGAAGCCAGCCGGAAAAACTGCTCAAGTCGTGACAGTGAACCTGTCCTCATACAGGGAGTATCCAGGCTTAAAGTAAGAGACTTGGCCCCTGATTCTTTTAAACGGCTAAAAAGCTCTTCGGAAAACGGTTCGGGCTTCATGTAAAGAGACCAGTTGATGCTGCCCGCCTGCTCCACTATAGCTTTACACACAGCAATACAGTGCTCAAGCTGTTGATTGAACTCACTGTCACACAAATGAAAATCATTAAAGCCCATAGCCTTTAATTCAGCGAGCTCTTTTCCCGTGGCCTCCGGCGGATGAAAAACCAGCCGCTTTCTAGCTTCAACACAGAAGAAACAGTTTTCCGTACATCCCATCTGTGTACGAAAGCCTACAATACCCTCTTTTTCAAGGTACGGCGTATAATCCACTGCTTTTTTTCTGGGAAAGGAAAATCCATCCGGGATGTCAAATCCGTTCCATATACTGTCCACAGGCTTCTCTTTCTCTACAGCATCCAATAGACGGGGCAGGGCTTTCTCTCCAGGACCGACAACTCCCCAATCCGCTCCAGTATACTGCAAAACGGCTTCCGGCATTATGGAGAATCCCGAGCCGCCCAGAATAACTTTGAGTCCGTGTTTCTTACAGCAGCTGACATAATCTCTTATCTGATCCAGAAAAAACTCGTTGTTCTGATAGAGTACCGTATCTATCTGGCGGATAGTAAGCCCTGCGACACCGGGATTGCTTTTCATAATCGCAGCATCAATCTCGCTCTGCGGATCGGAAGAAAAACAGAGGTCAAGCACAGTGCAGTCATGCCCGGACTGTTCCATGGCCCCGGCCAGATATTCAAGACCAAGCGGAATAACAGGAGGAAAATGATAGCGATTAGGGTTTATTAATAAAAGATGCATGTTCAATACTACCCTATAAAAAGTATCAAGACCATAGACAATCAACTTCAATGGAGGTATGTTTTTAGGATCTTAATTCTAGATCGCTTATAAAACAGGTAAAAGACTGTGGGGGTTTTTGTAGGGCTTAAGGTGCCGCTTCGCGTCCGGCACAGTGTTACTTTTATCAACATGTCTGCAATTTAATACACATCACTTCCCTGTGGTCCCAGACCCGATTCAATAAAATATTCCCCAAGAATAAAATTAATACACGTATTTTTATAAGCCGTTCCTTTATATATATCGCTTATTTTAATTTTGATATTTTCTACTTCCTGATTAAATTCAATAACCTGTATCCCTGCCGTATCACTTAATTCAAATTCTACTAATTTATCATTTGTATCAGCATCAAAGATTATAATTGACTTTAGCCGAGAATTTTTTAAAAAAAGATCCGGTTTATTGTAACAAATATAGCCATTTGAAATAATTAATCTATTAATAGCGGCCTCAAATTTTATGTATATATATTCATTAATCGCATAGCGAGCGCCGGCGTTTGCCCACGATTTTTTTAACTCCATGTAAATACCCATATTCGCAGGAGAATAATGTATGCTGCCTTCTACTAAATAAGAAGTTGCAGAGTATTGGCCGTTTACGAATTGAAATGAATTATCGGGCGTTGGGAAATATCCTTCATATAAAAGGCTGTCGTCATCTCCATATATGAATCACCACTTGCTTTCTATTTAATCCAACTCAAAACTTACGGACACAGTCTCTTTTATGGAAATCTGGCCCAGTGCAATGGTTGCCATATCCACTGTATCTTGGGTGTTTGTGTTTACCGCAACATTAGTTAATAAATAACTATCCCGGTGCAGCCAATTTCTTTCGGGCTGCCATTCACTTATAACGTGAGGACGGCCTGCTCTTTGTCCGAGTCCCTGCGCCATTGTAAGTGCTTTTTGTTGTGCCGCATTTAATGCCAAGGAGCGAGCCTGTTCCCTGAATTCGCTTAATTTTGTGGTGCGGAACTGGATATGATAGACATAATTGATCCCTGTTTTCAGCAGTTCGCATAATAATTCTTCAAACTGATCGATCTTTGTCAGGGTAATTGAAATTCTTTTATATACATTATATCCCTCAATATTCCTTGTGCCATGACTGTAGCTGTCGGCATAATCGGGTACCACATTCAAGTAATCCGTCATTATGTGTTTGGGTTCAATATTAAATTGTTTAGCTACCTGTTTAACCTTTTTTACAATGCTGTCATTTTCCTCTCTGGCTTTTTGTACCGACTTGTGCCATGTGCCTGCTCCCACACAAAAGATAATCTGGTCGGGCACTACCTTTACCTCGGCTTCTCCTACCACGGAAATGAGCCGCGGCTCGTCTGATTGATTACCTTTGGATGAAACGGTGAAAATAAATCCCAATAAAACCATACCTGCGATTATTATCTTGGATGTATTGTCTTTCATATATACCTCCTAAAGTAGAATGAATTATCTATTTAAGGATTATGATATGAATTGAAACTAGAGTTGTTATAAAAAGGTAAAAAAATGTAAAAAGGTGTAAATAGCTACATGATTGGATTATTTTACATATTATCTACTCATTTGCTTTGTATTGGATATTGGCAGATAAATAAAGCTGCCTTCTTCATCATACCCGCCTTCTAATAGTATTCCATGCCAGTGAGGATGAAATCGAGCGAAGTCACCTGCTGTATGATAGGACAGGATCAAACCAGTTTTGATATTAAGCACAGAATATCATAGCTAAATAGATTCTGTCCGGTGAGATAAAGGAAGGCAATACCGTGGTTATAGAGAGAGTAAAAGATAATTTCGCCGTGAAAAAGGGGTAGTACATGATTTCACCCTTGGTATATATACTAATTATTACTTTAATCTTATCAAATCGTTTTTGGATACTCTAAAAAGGTCTCCCTGTTCATTAGAAATGAGTAGTTCTTGATCGTTTAAAAAGCAGATCGCTTCGCATTGTTTGGCATCTATGGGTAACCACAGAACTGTACCATAAAAAAAATTATCTTCTGTATAATCCTCAAATACCCAAATGGCAGTATAAGTAAGAATTGCCAAGGCTTGGCCTGATAATAGAGCATCAGCTGACGTTACTTGTTCATCGCTATTAAACAAAGCTATTAACTCGGGAATATTACACTCATTTTGTTTTGCTGTTAAAGCGGTAGAGTTTAGTATATTTATCGCCCAGGTGTTTCGTGAGTAGATAGAGTTTGCCTTGTGTAAAAAAGATTGCTTCGCAATCAAAGTTTCTCTTGTTAAGAGGGGGAGGAAACTCATTTTGGTCTGGATATTTAAAATTATACTTAAAAATCTCTTCTACTACTGTGATCTGATCTGGATCAACTTCCGGTACAACATATATGCAGAGATCCTGACGACTATTGTCGTTATTTCCACAGTCACCAATTATCAGATTATTGTTACCATCAATTGAAATATCTTCCCAGTCTATGTTAACTGCATGGTCAATCTTTATACCCTGGTTTATATCGGTGCCAGGTGGGTATTTATCGCTACCATCAAGCTGCACGGCAAATATTCTGGCAATGTCTCCGGAGTCATTATGGGTCCAGATAACATTACTATATTGGCGGCTCTTAATAAGTCCTGAGGATTCACTAATGAGATCATTGGCGAATTGGGCAATTGGTTCTAATATAACAGATGTCTCCGCTGGAATATCTACACTTTTTAAAGGGGGCAGTGAAACACAACTCTGGAATAAAAAAAATAATAAAGCATATATGTAATATTTTTTCATAAATCTATTCGCATCCGATAATAGATAAAATATAGCCTTAAGTCAAGGAATATTCTTAAGCTACCTATTAAATGATAGCTAAATTTATAATTTCGCTTAAGGAATTTTTTGGAAAAAAGTGGGAAAATCGAAAAAATTGTGCAAGCATTAGCAAACTAAAAGTAAAAAATCTCTCTTTTAAAAGTCATCAATTTAGACTTTCCAGATCAAAGGTTGGAGGCGAGCGCCCGTTTTTAACTAAATGACACAATATTCAGGATCTTAAATCTACCTTGTGTAATGTTCTGTTTTTCACTATCATATCCCCGTGTCTAGTGCGCATTATTAATGAATATTAACAACAAAAAATTACTATTAATTTTATTTATTACATCTCTTTTATTATCCACATGCGGTAAACACAGACAAACACATGTTTGCTTTTTTTACTGGCAGCAGAACTTTACTCTCTCCTCCAAGCAGCTTAAGTACCTTGAAAAATTAAATACAGATAAATTATACCTTAAATTCTTTGATGTGGATTGGGATGAAACTGTGAAAGATGCGGTCCCGCTTGCCAAGATTCACTTTAAGACGGGAGTACCTGCTGACATTGATATTATACCCTGTGTTTTTATAACCAATAGAGCTTTGGAAAAGATAACCTCTCATGACATCCCACTCATGGCTCAGAGGATTGTCACTCTTTTAAAAACACTTCAAAACACATATAACATTAATCACTTGAGCAAACTGCAGGTCGACTGCGACTGGACACTAAGCACAAAGCAAAAATATTTCGCTCTTTTAAAGCAGATAAAAAGTCTCGAAGGACAATTAACACTCTCGGCCACCATTCGACTGCACCAGGTTAAATATTCCGACACAACCGGAATACCCCCTGTTGATAAAGGAGTGTTGATGTTTTACAACATGGCGGATCTTGACGACATCCAAACCGATAACTCAATTATCGATCTCAGTGCGGGAAGGGATTACCTAGATGATTTGCCCGATTATCCATTGCAGATCGATATCGCCTTACCCGCATTTTCCTGGGCTGTTTTGCTGCGGTTCGATAAAGTGACAAAACTAATCCACAATGTAACACTCGATATGCTTGAAAAAATGACACAGTTTGAACAAATAGCAAAAAAGCGCTTTAAGGTAAAGCAAAGTTGTTATTTTAACGGGTATTATCTATACAAAGATGATATATTACGCTATGAGGACGTTGAGATGTCTGTATTACGAGAGGCGGCCGGAATGCTTGCCTCAAAAATTCGTAATCAGGATCTTAATATCATTTTTTTTCATTTAAACACATACTTAATAGAGGAGTATTCGTATGAAGAACTGGAAAGTATTATCAATCGTTTTCATTAGTTATTTACTTATACTGCCTGTTTATAACACATACGCCTGCGGCTGGGTGGATTTCACCATGTACTATAACCTCTTTGATCCCACTCTCTTGCTGACAGATGAGTACTCTCCTCTCTTTTATACTACGCCGTTGTATTCCAACCATTGGATACACGGGAGTTCGGCGCAGGATGATAATGTGGCCGAGTGGGCGCGTTTTTTGCTAATTAACTCACCTGATAACAATATTCACGCCATGATATACGATACCACGCTTGAAGAGTTGGAAGCAGCCTATAACGGAAACTACAGAGGTAGTAATAAACTGCTTCATTATCTAATAAAAAACAATCGTAAAGAAGTCTTACACTATATACTTTTCGCAAAGCAATGCGAAAAATACTGCAACATACGTGATTACTGGGATGAAAAACCCAGTGACAACGGGGAAGTTGAACTTATTGAACTGGGGAAAACAGGAAGTACTGAAAGTAAATCTCGCTTTATCAGGCTGCGTTATGCTTTTCAGACCGTTAAGTTATTGCACCATTATGACAGGCTTAGGGAGTGTATTTTGCTTTATGACGAGGTTATTGCTCCATCCGGCGAAGACAGTATTATCAAATACTGGGCGCTGGATCACAAAGCCGGTGCACTGCTTAAGCTGAATAAAAGAGCAGAGGGCTTATATCTTTTCTCCAGGGTGTTCGCCGCATGTCCGAGTAGAAGATACAGCTCATTTTATAGCTTTGATGTGGCCACACAGCAAGAGTGGGAGCAGTGCCTTGCCTATTGTAAAAATAATGATGAAAAAGCCACCCTCTACTTTTTAAGGGCCATGGACCCCAGCAGCGTGGCACTGGAAGAGATTAAGAGCATTTACCGGCTAAATCCGGCAGCGGAATATTTGAATTTATTAACCGTGCGGGAAATAAACAAACTGGAAAATGAGCTTCTAAAAGATGAGCTAAAAGATAACTATATTATTATAAGAAAAAGCGGCGGAACTCATAACTATCACAAGCTCCTGAATTACCTTAAAGAACTGAAAGATTTCGTGAACATGGTTATCAAAGAAAAACCAATACAGCAAAAAGCGTTCTGGCAGATATGTTCTGCGTACCTTGATTTTTTGAGCTATAATCTGAAGACAGCTAGAAGTACACTGAACAGTATTTCAACCGTGAACAGCAGTTACAGGAGACAGATCAACATCATACACACGGCAATTGCCGCAAGCGGGCTTAACACCATAGATAAGAAAGCTGAAAATGAAATCATGACGATGTTATTAAATGCCTACCCTGAAAATATTGCTAATCGTGAAATTACCCGATACGTGCTTGATTCAATGCGTGCTCTCTATACTAAAAAAAAGCCGTTCACATATTATTACACCGGTATATACGATTTACGCTGTAATCCCGACCAGGCGACCATACAGCAGTTGTTTGATCTGGCAAGCCAAACGCAGCATACGCTTTTTGAAAAATTCCTCCTGCTAAGAATGAACGCCTATTTCAGCGGTGAATATGTATTTTCGGCAGAGGTGCTTATGAATAAAACGGATTACATGGAACTGAAAAATTCACTGCTTGAGATGAAAGCTATGCTCCTGTTACTTGCTGATGAAATCCAGGAGGCTATTGCCATCTATGCTTCTTTACCCGAAAAAATGAGGAGTGAACGCAGATTCATCGATCCGTTTACCACAAGTATACACGATATTATTTGGGATGATTATTATGACGGGAAATTGATATCAAGATTCGAGTTCGCCAAAAAACTGCTGGAATTAAAAACCAGTATAAAAAAGAATCCCCAAAACGCCCACGCCTATTACCTGCTGGGCAATGCCTATTACAACATAACCTATTTCGGGAAGTCCTGGGATCTGGTGGGTTATTTCAGAAGCGGGTCTTATTATTCGGGCTTCACCGATTGCTCCAGGGCTTTGAACTATTATAAAAAGGCCTTTGAGCTTTCCAAAGACAGGGAGCTGAAAGCGGAATGCTGTTTTTTAATGGCAAAGTGCCGACAGAACATGTTCGATCTGGAGTATAATACGGAAGATTATGGGTATGGATATGGGTCCGATAAATGGAAAAGGTATATACGTGAAAATGAATATTGGAAAGCCGAAGAATTAAAACACGATAAAGGATACAGGGAATATTTTAAGATATTAAAAGGCGCCTATAGCGATACTGATTATTACAGAAAAGTAATAAAAGGGTGCAAGTATTTTAAGTTTTATGCGTCGCGTTTTTAAGGATGTGATAGCATTAACTTCATTTCAATTTAATACATCATATTGATTACAATATGCTGCTCTAATTCCGAAACCACAATTGAGGCATCTTTAAAGGAGGGGGCACTCATAAAGCCCATGGCGTCATTGGAAAAACCATATCCTTCGAGTGGTATTCCAAAAAGGCCTTTGTCCATAGAGCCGTTGCTGTTTTCATCATGTAATAAACACACGGCATAGGTGCCTGACTGGGCAAGATTAAAAACAGCCTGCGCTTTTCCATTCTTGATGGAGACTGCCGCTTTATCAATGGCTTTTTCGGCGTCTTCCGGGAAACCCGCTTCGCTGTTATACAGGGCAAGCAATACTTTTCCCTTGTCATTTCGCAGCCCCTTTATGGTTACATGCAGAGTGCTTGCTTCCTGCTCAGCCCAAAGCGTAACTAAAAAACATATGGTTATCAGTAAAATTATTATTCGTTTCACTATTACTCCTATCAGCGGTTTCATTTATTATTAAACACCGCTCTCTTTCTAAAATGTCACCTGTGCTCTTTTTTTTATTATACTTCATAATTATAACACTAGTTTACTTTGAATTCTTTCTTATCTTTACAGCACAGTATCTGAATAAGATCTCTGCTGCACTTGGTAACCGCCGGTACTGCTCCGCCGGGCTGCACCCATTGGCCGGTCATATAAAAACCTTTTAGCCCCGGCAGGGTCCTCTCATACTGCTTGCCGAAGTTTTCCGGTGTAAACAACCAACCCTCAAATGATCCCTGCCGGTTACCTGTATACTTATAGGTGGTCATGGGAGTTGCGATATCTACCACTTCAATTTTAGCTTTAATCCCCGGATAACGCGTTTCCAGATAATCCACAATATCTCTTTTTATACTCTCTTTTTCCTTATTATACGCAATGCGGTTTTTTGATAATTTTTACCAAAAAGAAAATGAAGTCGGGAATAACACAGTAACTAAACTCTTGCTACCGGTTTGTAAAGAAGCATAAAAAGCATAGTTCTTTACCCACAATCCATCAACATTAAAACTGCCGATTTTAATTGACTTAACAAGGAGGTGAATATCCGTATGCGTAACGGCCTTATATTCAGATCTCAGCCCCAAAGAAATCATCATCAAGGATCACCACAACTTTGCATTTTTGTAACGCTTGTTTATTTTTTTATTTATAAACTTCCCATCCAGCATATTATAAATAGTTGCATAACCGTCCGCAGCGCTTATTATAAGGTCCGCATGAGCCTGTATTCCGTTCTCCAGCTCAATTCCCACTGCCCGCCTTTTCTTGAGTAATATCTTATTTACTTTACAGTTATAGTTAATTTTTGCTCCCATAGCTTTACATTTCGACTCTAATACCCTGGCAAGAAGTCTCGCCCAAGCCTTGCGGCTTGCCCGTTGTGTCACTATAACGGATTCACCCCCTGCTTCCGCCTGAGCGCGCGCGGCGCTACCGCCCCATCCGTACCACTTCTCCGCAGCTCTCAACTTGAGTGCCGGACGCTTCTTCCACGTGCAGCGGCTTCTTGAGGAATAGACGCCATACCGCCGCACCACGTGCTT
>Ga0307430_1001194_pt1 | contig 19640 bp, 18 predicted proteins | sample SalMarWE160130MG_FD_202159 | JGI IMG/M metagenome (GOLD analysis project Ga0307430, IMG submission 202159) | Salt marsh sediment microbial communities from the Plum Island Ecosystem LTER, Massachusetts, United States - WE1603-130 | ecosystem: Environmental > Aquatic > Marine > Intertidal zone >...
AACTTCTGGTTTTGGACTCTATCCGCTTTAGAGCTTGGGCTTCCATTTCTCCCTCCTTTGTGAACTATTGTAAATGAAAATATCTCTTCTAACAACCCTAACCGGACAAATGTCCTAACTGTAAAATTGTTGAATTGTAAAAATATCAGTGTAAATCAGTGTCAATCTGTGGCCAATTACTTTTTTCTCTGTGAACTCTGTGGCTCTGTGTGAGATATTTTTGCATTGGCAATCCAAGAATATTGACTATAATTGAATTACTGGTTAAACATTTAATCTATACTTGACAATCCTTCTTGGTTCTTTAAATTAACAACAGGAGGAAAAACTTTTATGAAAAAAGCATTGATAACAGGAATAAACGGTCAGGATGGTTCTTACTTAGCTGAATTTTTACTTAAAAAAGGATATGAAGTTCACGGAACAATCAGAAGAGCAAGCGTCTTCACAACGGAAAGGATTGACCACTTATATCAAGACCCGCACGAAAAAAAAGTTAAACTTTTTCTGCATTACGGCGACTTAACGGACTCAAGTAACCTGAATCGTCTGGTGGAAAAAATTAAACCTGATGAAATATATAATCTCGGCGCTCAAAGTCATGTAAAGGTTTCTTTCGAAGTTCCTGAATATACCGCCGAAGTTGACGCTGTAGGTACTCTTAGATTGCTGGACACAATAAAAGAGACAGGAGTGCACACCCGCTTTTACCAGGCATCATCGAGTGAAATGTTCGGAAACGCGCAGGAAACACCACAGAAAGAATCGACTCCTTTTTACCCGAGGAGTCCATACGGCGCGGCAAAAGTTTATTCTCACTGGATTACCGTAAACTATAGAGAAGCATATAATCTTTACGCGTGCAGCGGAATTCTCTTTAATCATGAATCTCCGAGACGAGGTAAACGATTTGTATCCAGAAAAATAACCCGGGCTGTAGCCAAAATTCACCTTGGCTTACAGGATAAGTTATTTCTTGGAAACCTAAACGCAAAAAGAGATTGGGGTTATGCTCCGGAATATGTCGAGGCGATGTGGTTGATGCTCCAGCAGGAAAAGCCCGATGACTATGTAATAGCTACAGGTGAAGCACATACCGTTAGAGAACTTGCAGAAGAGGCTTTTAAAAATATCGATATAAATCTTGAATGGAAGGGGAAAGAAAAGACCGAAAAAGGGATAGACAAAAAAACAGGTAAAACACTTGTAGAAGTCGACCCAAATTATTTCCGACCCACCGAGGTGGAATCGCTAATCGGTGATGCCTCAAAAGCAAAGAAAAAATTAGGCTGGAAATCGAAAGTTAAGTTTAAGGAATTGGTGAAAATTATGGTTAAGGCTGATCTCAAGGAAGAAACAAAGTAATGAATTTCTGGGAAGAAAAAAAAGTAACAGTAACCGGAGGGAAGGGATTTCTCGGGACGCATTTGATTCGCGGGCTAAAAGAACGGGGATGCCGGGATATAATGATTGCCGATTTGCCCGATTACGACCTGCGCAATAAAGAAGACATTTCAAAAATGTATAAAGAACAAAATCCCGATATCGTAATACACCTGGCTGCTGTAGTTGGCGGAATCGGAGCTAACAGGGAAAATCCGGGGAGGTTTTTCTATGATAATGCCATTATGGGAATTCAACTTATCGAATATGCACGGAAAACGGAATTGGAAAAATTCGTGTGCCTCGGAACAATCTGCGCTTATCCGAAATTTACCCCGGTTCCTTTTAAGGAAGAAAATATCTGGGATGGATATCCCGAAGAAACTAATGCTCCTTATGGTCTGGCAAAAAAAATGCTGCTCGTTCAACTGCAATCTTATCGGCAGCAATATGACTTTAATGGCATATTTCTTCTGCCTGTTAACCTGTACGGACCGGGCGATAACTTTGACCCAAAATCATCCCATGTTATACCCGCATTAATAAAAAAATGCGTTGACGCGAAGAACGAGGGAAAAGATTATATAACCGTCTGGGGAACGGGAAAAGCAAGTAGGGAATTCTTATACGCCGAAGACGCGGCGGAAGGTATATTGCTTGCAACCGAGTTTTATAACGAGCCCCAACCCGTGAACCTCGGAGCAGGGTTTGAAATAAAAATAAAAGACCTCATAAACTTAATTGTAGAATTAACCGGCTTTAAAGGAGAAATAAAATGGGATGCCTCAAAACCCGACGGACAACCCCGTAGAATGCTCGATACCAATAGAGCAAAAGAAAAATTCGGCTTCCAGGCAAAAATAGATTTTAAAGAAGGGCTGAAAAAGACAATTGAGTGGTATGGGGAGGGTTAGTAGTTGGTAGATAGTGGATGGTAGTGCTAAAGTCAGGAGTCACAAGTCATTAGTCACCAGTCAAAACTAAAAAAAAATTCGTGTTATTCGTGTGATTTGTTGTTACTTTTTCAGTTAGGATGTTAGAAAGTTGGAAGGTTAGGAAGTTGAAACAAAGAAATCCGTGTAAATCTGTGCAATCTTGTGGTTTCTACCTATTGACAAATGCTTTTTGTTTTCCTATCTTTAAACGTGTTTAAAGATATTCATTCGCCAAATATATTAATTACCGGGGCAGAAGGCCAACTTGGCTCGGAATTAGTCGAAATATTATCTAAAAAGTACAATATTATTGCCGTAGATGAAAAAGATTTCGATATTTCAGAGTTTAAAGCCGTAAATAATTTTATCACAAATTCAAGACCAGAGACAATAATCCACTCTGCAGCATTTACCGATGTAGATAGATGTGAAAAAGAAAAAGCAAAGGCCTTCAAAGTCAACTCAATCGGAACAAGAAATCTTGCTATAGCAGCAAAAAACGTAGACGCTAAATTTTTCTATATAAGTACCGATTACGTTTTTGACGGGAAAAAAGATGGACCATATTATGAATACGATTCTCCTGATCCTAAAACTATTTATGGTTTATCAAAACTCCTCGGAGAAAATTTCGTAAAAGAGCAATTAAGCAGATTTTTCATAGTGCGGATAGCCTGGCTTTACGGCAAAAATGGGAAAAATTTTGTAAAAACAATGATCGACCTGGCAAAGAAGAAGAAAGAAATTGAAGTTGTCAATGACCAATTCGGTTCTCCCACCTGGACTTTCAATGTAGTTAAACAGATCAAGAAATTGATACCTACGGATTTATATGGGACTTATCATTGTACTTCCCATGGTTTCTGTTCATGGTTTGAATTCGCTCTTGAAATTTTTAAGCAAACCGGTTACACGGAAGGGAACAAAAACAGGAAATCTTTAACTTTAAAAATTAAAGACTCGGAACTGGGAACTCAAAGCACTATAACTCTTAAAGAAGTTACAAGCAACAAATTTAAAACGGATGCCAGAAGACCTAAGAATTCGGTTTTGGAGAATTATATGCTTGGACTACAGAATCTCGATATTATGCCTCACTGGAAAGAATCACTCGCGTCTTTTATGAACACATTAAAAATGCAGAGATAAAAAAGAATGGAAATTAAGACTCTGGACGTTGGATTTTGGACATTGGACTTGTGGGGGGATATTTGAAAATGAATTTTAAATTTAAAAAACTTTCTATTCCCGATGTAATTCTAATAACTCCGGAAGTTTTCGAAGACGAACGAGGATTCTTTATGGAAGCATATAAAGAATCGGATTTTAGAAAATTCGGAATAGATGAGAAATGCGTACAGGATAATCACTCAAAGTCCAAAAAAAACGTGCTTAGAGGATTACATTATCAAATATCTCCAACGGAGCAGGCAAAACTTGTAAGGTGTATAAAAGGAAAAGTATTCGATGTTGCCGTTGACATAAGAAAAGATTCTCCTCATCACGGTAAATGGGTAGGAGAGTATCTCTCCGAAGAAAACAAAAATATGCTTTTTATTCCGGCAGGATTCGCTCATGGTTATTTGGTTTTAAGCGAAGAAGCAGAAGTAATTTATAAAGTAAGCAAGGAATACTCAGGGCAACATGAAAGAGGTATCTTCTGGAAAGACCCGGCAATAGGAATAGACTGGCCTCTTTCCGAAGAACCGATCTTATCGGAAAAAGACAGGAATCTTCCTTATCTGGCAGATACGGAAGATTCTTTTGGGTACGGCTAAGTATGGCTAAAGTCCTTAATCGAAAAACAATTCTCGTCACTGGCGGAGCCGGGTTTATCGGTAGTAATTTTATCCGCCATGAGCTGGAAAGTTATGATGATGTGGTGATTGTAAATCTAGATAAACTTACATACGCAGGCAATCTTGAGAATCTAAAAGATATTGAGAAAAAATACGGACTTGCTTCTTTAAACCTAAAACCTAAGACCCAGGACCTAAGACCTGATTTGCGTTACTTTTTCGTTAAAGGTGACATATGCGATAGAAACCTCGCGGATTCCCTCCTCTCAGGAAAATACTTTAAGGATAAGGAGGTCGGGCAGGGGACTCATGACGCACGACTCATGACTCCCGACTCTATTGTAAACTTTGCTGCGGAATCCCATGTGGATAGGAGCATTCTTGACGCTGTACCTTTTATAGATACAAATATAAAAGGTACTCAAGTATTACTGGAAGCTGCACGAATCCACTGGCAAAACCTGGGATCTGGTACCCGGGATCTGATACCTAATGTTTTTCTACATATCTCCACAGATGAAGTTTACGGGTCTTTAGGAAAAACAGGGGAATTCACGGAAACCTCTCCTCTCCTGCCCAATAGTCCTTATTCCGCAAGTAAAGCCGCAGCAGATTTGCTTTGCCGTTCATATTATAAAGCATATAATCTTCCGATTATCCTTACCCGGAGTTCAAATAATTATGGACCGTACCAGTTCCCCGAGAAGTTAATACCCCTTATGATAAAAAATGCCCTGGAACGAAAAGAGCTGCCTGTTTACGGGGAAGGTCTTAATGTTAGAGATTGGTTATACGTGGAAGACAATTGCCGTGCTATTGACCTCGTTCTTAGAAAAGGAAACATTGGCGAGATTTACAACATTGGCGGCGAAAACGAGATTGAAAATATAAAAGTTGTAAAACTTATCTGCAAAATCCTGGGGGAAAAGGCAGCGGGGGACTCAAGACTCGATGAACTCATCAAGTTCATCAATGATCCTCGCGGCAAAGCCCATGACTTTAGATACGCTCTTGATTGTTCCAAAATAAAGAAAGACCTGGGCTGGAAGCCCGTCTCTAAGTTCGAAGAGGGACTTAAGATTACAATTGATTGGTATTTAAGTAATCGGAATTGGGTCAAGAAAGTAGTAACCGGCGAATACCAGGAATACTACAAAAAAATATATACCTAACAACTACAAAACCAATATAAATGCAAAACAAAACATTTATTCAATTACACGTCTCTCTACTGAAACTGTTTCCTAATGAACGATTTTATATAAAAACTTTAAGAGTTTATTATCTCAGCAATTATTACGCTAACTTCTTAACGTTTTCAGCCTTTCTTCCCTTGTCCCCTTCAACGATGTCGAAATCGACAGTATCACCCTCATTCAGTGTATCTGTACCGTTTATGAGTGATGATGCGTGAACAAATACATCGTCTTCGCCTACGACTTCAATAAAGCCATAGTTTTTCCTCTGACTGAACCATTTTACTTTACCTTCTGGCATTTTTACTAAACCTCCTACTTTAATTTGCTAACTAACTATTCAATCAAACTAATACAAGCTGTCAAAAAAATCCATTTAACTACTGGGGGGACACTTAATAGGTATCTATCACTAATGAATACCTTAATTTAAGAGGATCCCCTCTTTGTAGAAACTACATAAAGTAGAATGCTACATTATAGATATAATTATACTCAAAAATTCATATTAGTCAACAGTAAATCTTCATTTTTTGGAAAATCCTAATTTAGCTGCGAAGGCACAAAAAATAGTCACGAGTCGCGAGGCATGCGTCATTTTAGGTCTCAGGTTTTAGATATTAGGAAAAAAAATTCGTGAGATTTGTGTAATTTGTTGTTCCTCTTCGTCCTGGGGTCGGAGGTCGATTTAACTATTCGACAATTTAACCACTTAACTGATTCGGAGAATCCGAATCGCTATTTAGTTACGGTTCAGGAGATCGATGAAATCGATCGCGAGGGTGGACCAGCCGAAATTTCTCATTGCCCTGCCCGGGTGTCCGTCAAATGGGTCGTAGTATTCGCAGAACCCGAATTTTAATATGAGTTCGATTGTCTTACGCGCAATTTTTTTAGCCAAGGCAGTATACCCGTGCTTTTCTAATCCGTTTGCTATGAACCAGTTTGTGTTAATCCAGCTTGTTCCTCGCCATATGAGACGAGTATCAGTTAGGGGTCCAAATGAAGATTCATCCATCGATACACTTGATATAGGGTAAGGACTCCAGAATTCTCTTTCGTTTTGCAGATGTCCGATTAAATAATTTAACTGAAAATTTGGAATGGAAAGAGTTAAAGGGAATAGGGAAGAGATTGTTTTTACTTCCATTGGAATCTCTGCAGTTCCATTGTGATATAAACTGAAGTATATTTGTTGGTCGTCAAACCATAATTTGTCTATGATACATTCTTTTACGTTGTTAGCCCATTTCCTTATTTCTTTTTGTTTGTTTTTATTGAATTCCCCGTATAGTTCTGCTAGTGCATGTAAGCCCAGACAATAAATAGTATTGAATGATACGTCTTCTACATCGAAAAGAGATGACTCGAAAATTTTTCCGAGGTCCCAATTCCACTTTTTGTATTGGGTAAGTATTTCGGTTATATGTTTTTTAGTCGTCAGAGGGTCGTGTTTTGTATTACCAAATGGGATGTCGTAATGCGAGCAAAGGTCCATGCCCGATTCCATAGGAGTTATTATCGAGATGAGACCGTCTTTATCCGGGTCTCTTTTTTCTTTAAGATACAGATAATATTTTTCTACTTTTTCAATATTTCTCTTAACGAACTCTAAATCGTTTGTGTTCTTATAAATTTCGAGAAGTGAAAGACCGATTACAGGAGGCTGGATTTCTGCAGTGAAGAGATTCGTTTTTAATGAATTAACTTCCTTCTGCCACCATTTCTGGAAGCGGTTTCTAAGTCTCCATTTCCAGAAAATAATATGCGGTATAAAGCCATCTTCCTGTTGAACCGAGATTAGAGTTTCAAATTCTTTTTTTGCCGTCCCAGAGTCAAGTTTTGACATTGCAATTATGTGAAAGCAAGAATCCCAGAACCACTGGTGAAAATGAACCGAATCAGGGGACAGGTAAAAATAATCTCTTTCGAAATTTTTACTGTGTCCCTTTTTTATGTTTCTTTTTAAAAGAGAAAAAGCCTTTTCTTTTAAATTTTCCATTTTTATTATAATATGGATTTTTTCGTTTTTGACAAGACATTTCTTAAGGCAAGGCCTTAAGAATGACCGAAGACGGTAATTGGATACCAGGTACCGGATCTCAGATACCAGTTAAAAAAAATTGTGATATTCGTGTGATTCGTTGTTCCTATCGTAGATTCCGCAAATCTAAGTTTAGTCGTAAAGTCGTTGAGTAGTTGAGTAGGAGAAACGAAAAGAAAAACTTTGGGATCTTTGTGGTTCAATTAGTTTTTTTGACTCGTGACTCCAGACACATGACTATTTTTGCCTTTTGAGCAAAAATTCTCCCCTTGCGGTTTTTGAGTTTTTTATAATCTTCCTTAGGTGAGGAATATGACAGAAAAAATTCATCCTTTATTGGATAAAGAAAAACAAGAAAAAGCAAAAGTGTATGAATGGACAGGGCGTAAGCTTGGCTTATGGGGGATGTTTGTAGCGGGAGTTTTTAATTTGATTTTTTATTTTACCGGGCTGTCTTCCGTGATAGCAAACTGGAATATTATCTCTTCTGTTGTTGTTTTTATTATTTATATGCTGATTTATGCAAGTATACAGGAAGTTATCGGTCTTCCTTTATCTTACATTTCGGGTTTTGTTATTGAGAAAAATTATGGTTTTTCCAATCAAACCAGAAAAGAATGGTTCAAAGAACATTTAAAAAGTTTTATTGTATCTCTGGTCTTAAGTATAATAATATTCGGAGCGCTTTTGATTATTTTTCAGAAGTTTAGTAACTCGTGGTGGCTGGTAGCATCCTGCTTTATGGTTTTCTTTTCCGTTGTTATCTCCGTAATTTTTCCGGTATGGATTATGCCCATATTTCACAAATATGAACCAATAGAAGATGAAGAATTAAAAGATTCTCTCAGAGGTATTCTTGAAAGCGGCGGTCTTAAAATCAAAGGGTTTTTCAGAGAGGATACGAGCCGTAAAACTACAAAGGAAAACGCGATGCTTGCCGGGTTGGGTAAGACAAAGAGGGTTATTTTAACGGATAATATTATCAACAATATGGAATTAGACGAGATAAGGACTGTTCTTGCGCATGAAGTAGGACATTACAAAAGAGCGCATATGCCAAAGATGATTTTTACGGGTCTTTTTTTTAATTTATTTTCTTTTTATGTTTTGCATCTAACTTTTACCGCTTTATTCCCAGCTTTTTTAACAAGTATAAGGGCGAATATTACATTGCTTCCTATGTTTCTGTTGTTCCTTAGTCTTATAGATTTAACTTTCTTAAAAATTCTGCAGAACGCCCTTGTCCGTCTATTCGAAAATCAGGCGGATACGGAAGCGCTCAAGTTGACAGGGGATGCGGGAGCGTTTAAAAGGGCGATGGCAGGGCTTGCAAATAGGAATCTTTCCAACGCGTATCCGAATTTCTGGGTTAAGTTGATCTATTACAGTCACCCGCCTATCGGGGAGAGACTTCGTAGAGCAGAAAAATATAATGAGCTATAGCTGATTATATTTTTTGAATACTAGATACCAGGTCTTGGGTTCCAGCTAAAACAACAAAAGAAATCTTGTGTAATCTTGTGGTTCCTGTTTGGGTGTGGTGGGGCTCTGCGTTCTCTGCGTCCCTGCGGTTAATTCGAAACTCCTAAAATTCGAAGATCATTAACGTTTGTGCCTGTTTCTCCGGTTTTGATACCGCTTGCTATTTTTCGAAAGAAATCCGATGAGGAATGGTTTGTTAACGCTTTTTCGATTTCTTCCCTGTCTATTTTCGTGTTATTGCCGCCAATAATTCCGCCGGCAAATTCGGAATATCCGTCTATCCCGTCAGTATCAACCGAAAGGAAAGCTATATTACTTAGAGAACCCATTTTTTCTGCAAAACCGATTACACACTCCTGGTTTGGCCCGCCCTCTTCTTTCCCGATTTTATCGAGTGTAACCACACACTCTCCTCCCGAAAGGACTATTGCGGGAGGTTTTATTGGGATGCCGGATAGGGAAATTTCTTTTGCTATTTCACCGTGAAAAGTACCGGCTTCTCTCGATGCGCCTTCTATCTTTGAAGAAAGAATGGACGTGTTGTATCCCAGTTCTACTGCTTTCTTTTGTGCGTTTTCTAATGCTGATGTATTGCTTAATATAATTCTATTATACGTTTTGGATAATACTTCATCATCAGGGAAAGGAGTTTCGGGAACCTGCCCGTCAACGCCTCTCTCTATAGCATTTAAAACGGAAGAAGGAACCTTTTCTGTTAAATTGTATTTCCTTAATATGTTGTATGCGTCTTTGTAAGTTGTGCTGTCTCCGACGGTTGGTCCGGAAGCTATGGTGGATAAGTCATCTCCTACCACATCTGAGATAGCAAGAGAAATTAAGTTGGCGGGATATGCGATTTGTGATAGCCTGCCGCCTTTTATCTTTGAAATGTGTTTTCTTATGGTGTTTATTTCATTTATTGAAACACCCGAAGCTAACAATAACTCGTTGGTTTTTTGCAGATCCGCAAGAGCAATACCTTCAAGAGGTGCTGCAAGTAAGGCCGAGCCGCCACCGGATATTAGGGCGATAATTAAATCGTTTTCTTGTGCTTTTTCTGCGAGGGATAAAATTTCGTTTGCCCCTTTTATTCCTTTTTCGGTAGGTATGGGATGTCCTGCCTGGATGACTTTAATCGGTCCTATGTTTTCCTTTGAAGGTTCTTTTATCGTAATGAAACCTTTGGAAATTCTATCGCCCAGGATGTTATATATAGAACTTGCCATTCTGTAGGTCGCTTTTCCGCTGCCTATTACAAAGATATTATTAATTTCCGGTAAAGGTATCTTTTCATTAGTAATTTTCAGCACGTTACCTTCTAATCTGACTGCGCGGTTGATGGCACTTTCAGGTAAACTTTTCTCCAGCGCATATTCTAATATTTCTAAAAGGTTTCTTCTGATTTGATTCGAATTTTTGGTAAGTTCATCGAAATTTTTAATTATTTTCATAAATCGCTAGGACGTTATGTGGTTAGGCCGTTAGGTAGTTTAAAAAAACTACAAACCAACGAATCCATGCCCCTAAAAAACGCACTAATAGTATGAATCAAATTTTTTTGTTTTTTGCCAAATCCTAAATTCAAAATCCTAAATCCTCACCTTTCTTTTAACATTAAATTAGTGTCTTAGTGGTAAATTTAGTTCCGTTATTTTTTCTTTTTGAATACGAACTCTTTATTCTTTACGTCGATAATAACTTTTCCTTTACTTATTTCCCCGTCAATTATTTTAAGGGATAAAGGTGTTTCGATAAATTTCTGAATTGTTCTTGCAAGGGGTCTTGCTCCAAAAGATTTATCGTAACCTTTTCCCGCAAGCAGGTCTCGTGCATCCTCCGTTATTTCTAATTCGATATCCGATTCCTTTAGTCGTTCCGAGAGGTCGCTTATCATTATGTCTACAATTTCCTTTACCTGTTTAAGGTTGAGAGGTTTGAATATAATTATATCGTCAATCCTGTTTAGGAATTCGGGCCTCATTTTGAGCCTCAGCTGTTCGGTAACTTTTTCTTCGAGAAGGTCATAATTGTCAGCAAGATTCTGAATTACGTCCGATGCTATATTTGAGGTCATTATGTTAACCGTATTGGTAAAGTTTACAGTTCGTCCTTTTCCGTCGGTGAGCCTACCATCATCTAAAATTTGAAGTAAAATATTGAAAGCTTCAGGATGTGCTTTTTCTATCTCGTCGTAAAGGATTACACTGTAAGGTCTTTTTCGTACGGCTTCGGTTAGATACCCCCCTTCTTCATATCCAACGTAACCCGGGGGAGCACCGATGAGGCGCGAGATCGAATGTTTTTCCATAAATTCGCTCATGTCCACTCTCACCAGGGCGTCTTCCGAGTCAAAGAGAATCCATGCGAGTACTTTTGCCAATTCCGTTTTTCCGACACCCGTCGGGCCCAAGAATATGAAAGAACCTATCGGTTTGTCTGGATCGGAAATGCCGGACCGAGCCCTTCTTATTGCATCTGCCACTGCTTTTACTGCGTATTCCTGATTTACTATTCTTTTATGTATTTCATCTTCGAGATTTGTAAGTTTATGCTTTTCTTTTTCCAGCATTTTGCTTACAGGGATACCGGTCCAATCGGAAACTATGACGGCAATGTCTTCATCACTTATAGGCTTATCACAGGGGTGGCATTCCGTCAATTTTTCTTTTTCTCTTTTATATTCTTCACGCATTTTTTCTTCTTCTTCAATAACTTTATGCGCGCCGCGATGGTCTCCTTCTTCTGCGAATTTCTTCGCTTCTTCCTGAAGACTTTTAATTTTTTCTTCCTTCTTTTTTAAATCGCCGGGAACGTCCGCTTTTTCAAGTTGAAGCTTCGCGCAGGCTTCATCGAGAAGATCTATTGCCTTATCAGGTAGGTACCTGTCCGTTATATAGCGTTTTGATAATTTTACGGACGCTTCGATGGCGGAATCGTCTATTTCAACTTCATGATATTTCTCATATGCTTCTTTAAGTCCTCTAAGTATTTCTATGGAGTCGGCAACTGATGGTTCATTAACCCATATAGGCTGAAATCTTCTTTCAAGAGCGGGATCTTTCTCTATATGTTTTCTATACTCGGAAATGGTCGTGGCGCCAATTGTTTTCATTGCTCCTCTTGCAAGGAAGGGTTTCATCATATTGGAAGCATCCATTGCCCCTTCCGCGGCGCCGGCTCCAACGACAGTATGAATTTCATCTATGAACAGTATAAGTTCATCTTTTTTCTTCTCAAGTTCACCCATAATTGCTTTTAGTCGATCTTCAAATTCCCCGCGGAATTTTGTTCCGGCAATAAGGCCAGCCAGGTCAAGTTCCAGGATTTTTTTGTTCTTCAATAATTCAGGAACCTTTTCGCCTTTGATTCTTTGTGCCAGTCCTTCGACAATTGCGGTTTTGCCAACTCCGGCTTCACCAATGAGTACGGGATTATTCTTTGTCTTTCTTATTAGAATTTGCATTACTCGCTGAATTTCTTTTTCTCTGTTAATGACAGGATCGCCTTCTTCTTTTGTGAGATCCCGTGTATATCTTTCCAGTATTTTGTATTTACTTTCAGCATCCGGATCTTCGATTCTTCCTTCGCCTCTTACGTTTTTTAGAGAAGAGTAGATTGTTTCCTTGCTTATTCCGGAATCGATAAGTATTTCTCCGGTTTTTCCGGTATCCTCAGTCAATGAGAGCAGTATATGCTCGGTTCCTATATATTTATCGTTTAATCTTCGCGCTTCTTCCCAGGCGTTGTCCAGAGCTTTATTTGCTTGCGAGGATAAGTAAACCTGTACTGTACCGTAAGCTTTTGGAATTTTTTCAAGTTCATCTAATACCCTATTTTTTACCTTATCGGTATTCAATCCCATGTCTTCTATTAATTTTGGTACAATTCCTTCCGGATCATCAAGTAAGCCGTATAGTAAGTGAAGAGGGGTCATTTCCGAATGGTTGAATTTTGAAAGGGAAGACTGCGCTATTGAAAGAGCTTCTTTTGCCTTCTGGGTAAATTTATCTTCTCTCATTATTCCTCCGGATTTTATTTCCTTTTAATAATTTCTAAACTGCTCGATATGGCGGTGCTTTTTCCGAGCATTGCATGGATGGAGCAGTACTTTTTGGTTGATAAATCAATTGCTTTTTTTATTTTTGATTCATCAGGGTCTTTTCCGTAGACAAGATATTTGACTTCAATGCTCTTGAAAATTTTTGGATGCTTATCGAGTCTTTCTCCTTTTACTTTAACAATCATGTCTTCATAATTCACCCTCATTTTGTCGCAGAGAGAAATCACGTCCATCAAAGTACAGCTTCCAAGGGAAAGGAGTAGAAGCTTCATCGGACTTATCCCTGAGTTATGTCCTCCGAGTTCTTTTTTTGTGTCTATTACAATTTCGTGTCCGGAATTATCCTTTCCTGTTAATTTTAAACCGTCTATTTTTTTTATTTCAACTTTCATAATTGTATAAATTATACGGTTAATAACGACTATGTCAACTATTGACTTTTTTATAGAAAATTCTATAATCGGGCAGGTACTTAAACTGCTCTTTATAGTACTGTCAGTTAACTTTTTGTTTTTTTTCAAAGAAATATCTAATTTGATTTTGTTTTCCTTGGAAATTAAAAATCAAAATGACAGATTGAAATGTAAAATCATCCCATCCCCTAACCGTAAAAACTAAAAAAAAATTTGTGTTATTCGCCTGCCCCGTAGGGAAGAATGACTGTATCGGGGTGTGATTCGTTGTTAATATTATAGTTAGGATGTTGTGCTATTTGTCAATTAGAAAGTTAAAAAAAAGAAATCCTGTAAATCTTGTTAATTCTGTCAAAATATTTGGGGTTGTGGGTGTGACATCTCTTTTATTGTTGTACATCAATAGGTTAATAAAAAATATCAAGAATAAAAGAGATATTTTTAATCTTATATAGAAGATATCAAAAAAACCGAAAAAGCAAGGGAAACAACAATTTCCGTGTATATTTAATTCCGTTTTAATAGTTATAAAAAAGTCCTATAAAAAAAACACCTTGACAAAATGCCCTAAAATCATTAAAATATATGAGCAATGAAAAAATGGACGTTACTCTTTATTGCTAATAAAGGGAAAGTAAGGGGAATACCTTTAAGTGAGAGGGCTGTATTTTACGCAATTTTACTGTTAAGTACATTTCTTGGAGCCTTCACATATGTTACAATTGAAGGGACCAGGAAGAAAACCCTATTAGACGAATACAACAGATTAGAGCTAAAAAAACAAGAATATTTCCAAAAACTCGTTAAAATCAGAGAAGATGTTTCGGTTCTTAGCGAAAATCTGTTTTATGTAGGCGAAAACAATGAAGTGTTATCGCTTACCGGTAAATTAGAGCCTGTAAATAAGTCAGTTAAGCAAATGGGTGTTGGAGGTTTTCCCAAAGGCGAAGAGTTTTATTCTTTAGATTTGGACTCCAGCGTAAAAGGGTTGGAAAAACAGATTGAAAGGATTTACAATCTTGTTGAACTTGAGAAGATATCTCTCCGGAACGCGGGAGGAAAATTAGGGGAATTAAAGGATAGGCTTTCGCATGTTCCGTCAATATGGCCTACGCATGGTTATATTACGAGTGATTTTGGGTACCGAAGACATCCGATTACAGGGAAGCGAGAATTTCATAAAGGGTACGATATAGCCAACAGACCTTATACTTCCATTATAGCTACTGCTGACGGTACTGTGTCTTCTGTTAGGAGAAGGGGTGGGTATGGAAAAACAATAGATATTGATCATGGTTATGGTTTTTCAACCAGATATGCTCATCTTGCCCGGATTTATGTCAAGAAATGGCAGAAGGTTAAGAGGGGAGAAAAAATCGCGGCTATGGGTTCTACAGGTTTTGTAACCGGGACACATTTGCACTATGAGGTTAGGGTTTTGGGGCGTGCTGTAGATCCAATAAATTATTTAGATACGTATCAGTATACTTATTAGTCTTTTTAAGTGATCAAAACTTACTCTTTAACGTTAAAAAGGGACGAAAACATCGTTATTCAAGATTTTAATTTTTCCTGGAGTAGGGGTGAAAACATTGTGGTTGTCGGTCCGAACGGAGCCGGTAAAAGTACTTTAGCGCTCGGGCTTTCGGGTATAATACCATCTGCGCCCGGTAGTATAGTTATAGATTCAAAAGATATTAAGGATTATAATTTGAAATCTCTGAGAAAAAAGATAGGTATTGTTTTTCAGGATCCCGAAACTCAATTCGTTACCACAGACGTATGGAGAGAAATTGGTTTTGGTCTGAGTAATATCAGAGAAGAAAGTTCAAGAATAAAAGAAAGAGTAGATGCTGTGATCGAAGATTTTAATTTGAAGGATATTTTGGATAGAGATCCTTCTTCTCTTTCTGCTGGTGAAAAACAGATGGTTGCTATAGCCGGTATTTATGCCATGCAGCCTGAATATTTAATATTTGATGAGGTAACTTCTTATCTGGATAGAAAGTCAAGAGAAAGAATATATGAGTTATGGGAGAGTACAGCCTCTTCGCTTTTGATAATTACCCAAAACTTTCAGGAGATAAATTTTGGAGATAAGGTGATTCTTTTGGAAGATGGTAAAATAGATTTTGAGGCTAAAACCGAAGATATTGAAAAGAGCGCCCATTTTTCATATGATTCCGCCTTTTTTAATCTTTTAATAAAGAATAAACAAGCGATTCCTCAATATGATCGGATTCTGGAGTTACTCAAATGATTATATTGAAAAATGTTTCGTTTAGATATGAACAAATGGAAGTTGTTAAGAATTGTTCTATGTCTTTTTCTCCGGACGAAGTCCATCTCCTCGTTGGGCCAAATGGAGCCGGAAAAACTACGCTTGCAATGATATTAAAGGGTCTTATTAAACCGAGTCACGGAAGAGTCCTTTCTCCCAGAGGCGGGATTAGCGGGTGGCGAAAGAAAATGGGCGTGCTCTTTCAATTTCCCGAAGATCTTTTTTTTAATGATACCGTATATGAAGAAATTGTTTATGGTGCTAAAAAATTTGAAGTGGAAGATATTGATAGAAAACTTAATAATATTATTGATTTTTTGGGGTTGGATCCAGGAATTCTTAACTCTTCGCCATTTGATCTTTCATACGGCGAAAGGAGAATAGTGGCTTTTGCTTCCATTCTTATTTGGGAGCCATCGTATTTGATACTTGACGAACCCTTTTCCGGACTTGACTGGCAATTCAAGGATAGGCTTGCGGAAGTTATTGAAGGTTTAAGAGGTAAAGTTGGATTGGTAATAATTTCGCAGGAACTTGATAATGTTATTTCTTTTGTGGATACAGTTAGTTTAGTTGTGGAAGGGGAATTGGTTTTTTCTTCTCCAATAGGAGAGGTTAATTGGGATGAGGTGTATAATGTAGGGTGTGATATTCCTTGCGCCGTAAGACTGGGCAATAAACTAAGAAATAATGGAATAGAGTTAGTATCCGATGCGCCTCCCTACACTGTAGAGGGACTTGTTGAAGCGTTGAAGGGTAGTGATCCTTCGGATCAATTAACCGAGTCGTGAGTCATGCGTCGTGTGTCTTGAGTCAAAACAAAAAAAACAAAATAAAAAATCCTGTAAATCTTGTTAATCCTGTCGGATTTAGTTAGTGTGTTAGTGAGTGGGTGTGTTGGTGTGTTTTTTGTTCCTCTGTGTGCTCTGTGGTTAATATTTTTTGTTATGATTTGGTTTTGGAGTAAATACCGCTTACTATACCCATTCCAATCCAGAATAACATACCGAGTCCAACAACGTAAATAGTATTGTCTATTAAATTGTGGATAGCTATACCAATAAGAGAAGCGAATAATCCCTGCGACATCCACTTCTCGTACTCGTTGTCTCTTAAATTTTCTTTTAATCTGGAATAATTTTCTAGACTCCATTTAATTGCGGTTCCAAATACTGATATAAGGGCTGCTACTCCAAGAATTCCTGCTTCCGCCAAGAAGTTTATATACATGTTATGGACATAATGAGGTCCTTTATTATATCCAGGTGGGGAATATTCCTCGCATAAGAGATAAAAATTATGTATACCTACACCGGTAAATATGGAATTCTCTTTCCACATTTTAATTCCGGCTTTAAACGCTGTAAGCCTACTCAGATTAATGCCTTCTTTGAATGCTATGAATAACCTGGTCCTTAAGGGAGGGTATAATAGTGATATTACCGTTAATGAAATAGGCAGTGAGAAAGCTATAAGTTTTTTCTTTTTTATAAATAATAGTATGGAAAGTGAAAAAATAAGTGCAACAGTGGGACCTCTGGAAGATGTTAAAAAGAAAGCGATCATTCCAAGTATTATAGAGACCCACAAAAATTTCTTTGATTTTTCTTCGATGGAGAAAGAAATCAAGATAGGCAAACTAAAACCAAGAAGAGCGGCCAATATTAAAGGATTGTAACAGATGGAAGCGATTCTGTTGGTTCCAAGGGAACGAGCTACTATCGGTATATTTTTATAGACTAATGAAAAGCCGGTTATATATTGTATTATTCCTATTACCGATACAAGTGTCACCAATACTGTTAGTGTTTTAACGAATTTTTCCAGACGTTGTTTTTCGCTTACGAGTTCTTTTGCAAGAAAATAAGCCAAAATATATGATAGAAATGCAGAGCCGGCGTAGAAGCTGTGTCTTTTGTAAACTCCGAATATTGATGAAAGAAGAATAGTCCCCAGTAGAATAATTTGTAGTTTGTCCAGGAGGTTAAAACGGATATTGTTCCTTGAGAGAAGTAATAGTACAAAGGAAATTAATGTTAAAGGTATGGCGGCATACGCGGAGATAGGCGTAAAAAAAAGCCCTCCCAGTAGAAAATAGAAAGCTTTGTCTTGATATGTTTTTTTATCCATGCGGTTATATGTATAACTTTTTAGTTGAGAAAATCAAGGCTTTGATTGATTAAGATAGATAGTCCAAAGTCCAATGTCCTTAGTCATGAGTCAAAACAAAACCCATCCCGCAACACCAAATCAATCTCACAAAGAGATCACAGAGAAAAAAAATAAAATTTTGTTGTTTTAACTAAATCCCAACCCCTAAAATCCCAAATCCTAAATAAGGAACAACAAATCACACGAATAGCACGAATATTTTTTTACTAAAACCTAATACCTAATACCTGCCCCGCACTTTTTTCTTTGCTTTAATATGTTCTTCGTATGTTTTACTGAATATATGGTCTCCTCTACCTGTAGCCACGTAAAACAAGTAATTGCTTCTTGAGGGATGAAGAGCAGAAATTATAGATTGGTACCCCGGACTGGCGATTGGCCCGGGAGGAAGGCCTCTGTTTCTGTAAGTATTGTAGGGAGATTTTACTCTAAGGTCTTTATACATTACCCGTTTTTTATGTTTACCTAATGCGTAAAGAATGGTAGCATCAATTTGAAGAGGCATGTTTTTCTCCAATCTGTTGTAAATTACCGAGGCAATGATCGATTTTTCTCTGTCTATCATTGCTTCTCTTTCAATCATTGAAGCTATAGTTATAATTTCGTGAGCATCGAAGGTCATAGATTTGATTTTAAATTTTTGGGATGGTTTTAAGATATTGTAGAGGCGGAAAACCATTTTTTTTATAACGTTTTCAGCTTTTTCACCTTTATAGAAAATATAAGTATCAGGGAACAGATATCCTTCAAGAGTAGATTTATTTATACCAAGTTTTTTGATAAAATTTGTATCCTTAGTTAGTGAATCCAATTTGGCAGTATTGATATCTGTATCCCTGTGTCTGTGGAAAGCGTTTATGGTTTCGCTTATCTTTAAGCCGTCAGGGATTGCAACTTTCACCGTTAATCTTTTTCCTTTAATTAAACTTTTCATAATCTCCCGGGGGTCTTCGTATATTTTGAACTTGTACCATCCGTAAGAAAGCGAAGTCGTTTTTTTAAAGACAATAACCATGAGCTTGAAACCAAGCCTGTCCTGAATGATTCTTGAATTTTTTAACTTTCTTGAAATAATATTGAGATTATCGCCTTCATCGATTTTAATTATAGCATATTCCTTTTTGGGCTGGATTGCCAGAGGGCGTAATATAATACCGATTGCTATAATTATAAGTATAGCTTTAATTCTCATCGAGAAATCCCTTAAGTATTAAGGAGGCGGAAATTTTATCTATAAGTTTCTTATCTTTCTTTTTTCCTAACTCGGAAGCAATTTCGGTTGCTTCTATGGTGGTAAAACGTTCATCTTGAAGTTTTATAGGTATATCTAATTCTTTTTCGATTTCTTCTTTTATTTTTTGGACAAATTTTGCCCTTTGGCCTATTTTTCCTTTTGTGGTTAGAGGGAATCCTAATACCATCCCTTTGAAATTGTATTCCTTGTCTAAATCTTTAATTTCTCTTAGTAAATGTTCGGTTTTAACGGTTTTCTCCGGTTTTACTATATCGAGACTGTTGCTTATGGCGATGCCAGTCCATTTTGTTCCTACGTCGAGTCCAATCCAGTATTTCATAATTCAATATAACAAATTTGATTTTATTTTCAAGTTGATTCAATTATTTAACCACCAAATGCACAAAAAACACTAATTTTTTTGTTTTTAACCTCCCAACTTCCTAACTTCCTAACAATAAGTAAGTCAAGGAATTAAACTTATTTTATCTTTTTTTGTTTTGACTCAAGACTCAGGGGCGTGTTGCCCAAACAGAAAAAAACATAGAGAAAAGAGGTTTCTTTTTCTGTTATTTAATATATATTTATCATTGAGAATCAAGTAAATGTAAGCGTTTCCATTTATAAATATATATTAAGGA
>Ga0307430_1001195_pt1 | contig 19637 bp, 16 predicted proteins | sample SalMarWE160130MG_FD_202159 | JGI IMG/M metagenome (GOLD analysis project Ga0307430, IMG submission 202159) | Salt marsh sediment microbial communities from the Plum Island Ecosystem LTER, Massachusetts, United States - WE1603-130 | ecosystem: Environmental > Aquatic > Marine > Intertidal zone >...
GTGGATACACTAATTAGACGACAAGATGCTCGCAAATGTTCCACCAACATTTTGAGCAAGTTCCCGGGGGCTATAGTGAAAAGGCACATGTGCTGCCAAACCAGCTTCTCGGACGGGAGGATGAAACGGGAGGATGAAATGGAGTTCACAATTCTAGACAGCGGGATACGTATTACAGAAAAATCGCCTCGTCTGTACTTCCGGTTGCAGACCGACCAGGGCGAGAAGTGGCGGGTCATCGCGCTGCGCGAGCTGCTGTACCTCACCAAGCAGGATCGTGATCGGGACGACATCCTGGGCCGCCAATGGGCGGCGGTGCGTGGCCTGTACAGCGCCGGGGTCAACTTCACCTTCGCCGCCGGCGGCCTCTTCAAGCCCAGGCACGTCGGCGTGGTGCAGTGGTACGGCTCGGTGGGCGAGGCCGCTACAGAGGCAGAGGCGACCGACGAAGCACTGTGCGGCCTGGAGGCCGTGCAGGGGCTTCTGGCCAACTACCCCCAATCTCGTACCGGCGACCCAAAGGCTGAACGCTTGCAGTGGTATCTCAATTTCGTGCGCAATGCTCCGCGCGTCCTGGTCGTCCTGGGCCATCCCGATCCACGGATGTCGAGGGAAGGGGCAGGCCAGGATGGTGCGGCGGGTGCGTCCGACGACGACCTGGCGCAGGAGCAGACGGAGATGTTTCTCCGGGCGCTCGTCGCCCGGCGCAAGCAATTCGTGTTCCACGTCACTGCCGACTACATATCCCGGCACCGCCTGGCCGATGGGCTGGTCACCGTGGCCCGCGTGTGCAGCGACGTGGCCTCGCGCCGGCGCGGGAGCATCGGCATGGGCGTCAGCGTGGCGATCCCCTTCATGGCTGCTGCATCGCAAGCCTGGACGGGTTCGCGGACCGGCGGGCGCTCGCAGGGCCGCTCGGCTGTGGATGCGCTGAACGAATCGCTTGGCGAGGCGCACACCGAGGGTGAGGCTCACACCGACAGCCATTCGCATTCGGTGAGTGAGGGTGAGTCCTGGGGTACGGCCGACACGGTCGGGTCGTTCTCGTCCACGTCGGTGTCAAAGACTGCGGGAACGGCCAACACCAAGGGCACTGCCCACACCGATGGGGAGGCCCACACCAATGGCTCCTTCTCCTCTTCCGGTGCTTCCGGTGGCGCCTCCTGGGGCTTTTCACACACCGACGCCTCCGGGATGGGTTGGAACCAGTCGTTTGGAGGATTCCAAAGCGAGGGAGATACGACCAACTGGAACACTGCGATCGGGGGGGCTGTGTCCGCTACACACACAGAGGGAGCAGGGACTGCCGATAGCGAGGGCACCTCGGATGGGTGGGGTGTACACGGCGAAGCGTCGGTCGATCTCCCGGTCATCGACAAGGCTTCTGGAGGAGCCAGCTATCACAAAGATCAGTCTTCTGGACACACTGATACAGGGATGGCGTCAGACACAGTAGGCGTAAGCGCATCGGTCGTGAATTCTGGTGGAGGCTCCCACTCCACGCAGAGGGGCACCTCCCAGGAGATGGGGGTGTCGGGCAACAGAAGCACGAGTGACACCCATTCTGGCGGCGGGTTCAGCGGTTGGTCCAGTTCAGGCGGTTCCTCCAGGAGCGCGACGAAATCGGCGGCAGATACTGTCTCTGATGCCGACACCAAATCGGCGTCCAAAACGACGGTACATACATCGGGCAGCTCCTCGTCACACACCGATAGTCACTCCACGAGCCACGTCGAGACCGACACAGTCGGCACGGCCGACACCAAGAGCACAGCCGATACCCGGTCTCACGCCGTCGGGCGCTCCCACGCAGAAGGGGTGGGGACGAGCGAGATGGCCGGGCGCAGCGGCGGTGAGGTCTTTGGCGGCACCATCAGCCGGGGCATCGTGCCGGGGGTCAACCTCAACCGGACGTGGATGACGGAGGACGACGTGGCCGACCGGGTGACCGAGGTGCTGCGCGGGCTGGAGCGCGTCCTCGACGCGGCCAGCGCCGAGGGCGGCTTCATGACCCAGGCGGCCATATTCGTCGAGGACGGCCAGGCTGAGAAGCTGGCCGCGGCGGCCGTCGGCCAGGCCTACTATGGCCTGAACACACCAACCCCGGTGTGCGCTATGTCTGTGCCCGACGGGGACGTGGACGACGTGCGCCAGCACGCGCTGGCCTGTCGTCCCTGCCTGGCGGTGGACGGCGACCCATTTGGCGGGATGCTCTGGTCCAGGTATTCCACCCTTCTCACCGCCGGGATGCTGTCCGCCTACACCCGCCCGGCCTGGTTCGAGGAAGGCGTGGCGACTACCGTCCAGGAGGCCGAGCCGCCCTTTGCCTTCTACCCGGACCTTCGCGGAGAGGTCTTTATGGGCCATCAGTTCAGCTTCGAGACCGGCGAGCTGACGAAAGCTCCCCTGCTGATCAGCCGCGACAAGATGTTCCACGCGATGTTTGCAGCGGATACGGGCTTCGGCAAGTCGGTCGCCGCGATGAGGCTGGCCTACGAGACCACCAAGAAGTGGAAGTTCCGCACCCTGGTGCTGGAGTTCTCGACCGGCTGGCGTTCGCTGGTCAATGCCCCCGGCCTTGAGGGGCATTTCCAGATCTACCAACTTAGCCCCGGCGGGTCGTTCCCGATGCGTTGGAACCCCTTGGAGATCGGGCGGCACATCGATCCCGAGACCCAATGGCGCGCCTTCTGTGACGTGTTCGGTGGGGTCGCCCGGATGGGCGTGCGGCGGCAGATCCACGACTTCCGGCGGGTGCTCAAGCGCGTGTACGTGGCTGCCGGCGTCCTGGTGAGGGACATGGATGTGATCGAAGACCCCCAGTGGGGCTACGTCCAGCCGGACGAGGCAGACCTGATTGGTACGCCCGCAGATACACCCATCAGGGAACTGTCTCCGACAGCTCTCCAGATGATCGCTGTCCACCGGTCGAAGAACGTAGGACTGGACGATCTCTATGCGGAGGTGCAGGACGTGCTGAGTCGTCTGCCTCCATCAGACCGCATCGGCAGGCCCATCATGGAGGGCATCGCTGCCCGCCTTGAGCCGCTCATCTACGGCGCTGTTGGCCGGATGTTTGGCAAGGGTGAAGGGTCGGTGGCCGTCTCCGACCTGGCCCAGCCCTGGGGCCTGTGCGTCATCGAGGGCGGCGATCACCTCGACGAGTTCTCAAAGCTGTTCCTGCTCACCTGGTTCGGCTGGCACGCCTATCAGGATGCTTTCAGGCGACATGCCGGCGGCCTGGCCGACCCCGGCGAGACGGTGCAGATCTTTTGGGAGGAGTTGAACAAGATCGTCAACGCCGGTCAAGGTGGTGGCGACGAGGACGATGGGCAGGGTGGTAACTACCTGGTCGCACAGCTCTCGCAGATGTGGTTAGACTCCCGAAAGGCCCACGCCTGGCTGCACGCCATCACGCAGGTGCCCAGCCTGATCCCGCGCTCTATTCGCCAGTCCTGTGCGACGACCTTCTTCGGCAACGAGAAGGGGGCCGATGACCGCGACATCGAGGTTGGGGTGCTGGCCCGCAGCGAGAAGGGCTTTACAGACGAGATGTATCGCCGCTGGCTGGCCCGCTTGCCCTACGGCCAGATGGTGGTCAAGATGGGCTACACCGACGACCAGCGGCAGCTCGAACCGATGAAGATCCGGCCCGCGATGCTCTCCCTGCCTGTGCCCTCCGACGAGGTGTTGGCAAATCTCCTGGGCAACCAGGCTATGCGGGCCAACCTGACACTCTAGCAATCGACGAGGAGGTATTGAATGACGATTTACATCAAACGCTGGCACGGCATTGCGATAGCTGTATTCCTGGTTCTGGTGTTGGCTGGCATAATCATCGCCGCGCTACAAGGCTCGACCGAGGCCAAGGCCGTGGGGCCGGCACCGGCCACGGTGGCCCATGCTACTCCCACACCTGCGCCGACGCAGGGCTGGTGGATCACGGTCACGGCACAGTGGGAGGACGGGGCGGCGACGCCTACGCTCACGTCTACGGAGGGGTGCACGCCAGACTCGCAGTATGTGGCCGACGTGACGATCCCCGATGGCACGGCGGTGCACCCTGGAGAGAGCTTCGTCAAAACGTGGAAGGTGAAGAACTCTGGGGCGTGCGACTGGGGGGAGGGGTGCGAGCTTGTGTTTGTGAGCGGCGAGCAGATGGGCGGCCCTGAGAGCGTACCACTTCCATCGGTGCCTGCCGGGGAAGAGGCGGATATCTCGTTGGACCTCGTCGCGCCAAGCGAGCCTGGGCCTCACGAGGGTGTGTGGCGGATTGAGCAGGGTGGGGAGGCGTTCGGCACGAACCTGACGGTGGTGATCGAGGTGGTGGCACCGGGGACTATCGCGCCGACGATGGCCCCAATTGCTACGCCGACGCCCGATGCCGCGCCTGCGCCGGGTGCAACACCCGCTGGGAGGTGGCGGTAGGGTGGGGGGCTTGAAGACGGCCGTGCCCATCGACGAGTTTCGAGGTGACCCCAAGACGAAGATCAGTTTGATTACGCGTACTTTAACAATTGAATACTTCTTTTAGCTGAAGCGGACAGGCAGTGTTTCATAAGTACAGATTGAAGATCACCGTTGCACTGAGGAAGGCTACAATCAGCCCCAATAATACCTGTCCAATGGTGTGATGCTTCAGGTGCAATCTAGCCCAGCCAACTGCGACCACCCCAAGTCCCAGGCCGATTCCAACAGGCCAGGAGAGATAGCCGAGTGCGATGGCGCAACTGGCGGCCACTATTGTGTGCAGGCTGACTTTCGTGATACGGTTTATTGCCGCGCCAAGGAGAGCTGCGAGCACGATAACGAGAATGCAGGCATAGGCGATACGTGGTGCGCCGGCGAGTGCATAAGTAGTGATCAGTACTAGCAGACTTACGCCCGCTGCAAGGTAAGCGCTGTGCCTTTGTTCCCGAATGGATATGTCATGGTCACTGTACCGTCCGGCATTCACCATGATTCGAACAAATAGCCAGAGTGGTAACAGGAATATTGCGAGAGTGATGGCGGACCACAAGAACGCTGTCCAAGTAGAGGCGGTGTATAGATAGATCGCTGCCCACAGAGATGGTATGCATATTGCGAAGGGGTGGAAAACGCGGGAAAGCAATTTAGCCAGGTGATCTTTGTCGATGATCATATTGGCATCATCCTGTACTTCTTTCAAGATTGGGAATGTGCTCGGAGGTTCTTGCGGTTCCCCAGAGATTCAACCAGGTCTTCGTATGTAGCGTCATGAAGTGCCTTGTCTAGCATCCGCAAGAGATGCCGTACTTCAGCGTTGAGTTGGCTATCGCAATACCAGAAGGGAATCGGTAGATCATCAGCGCCTTCCTCTGCCAGAAGGAGATATCTTTTGAGAGAAACGTGGCCGTCCAGGATGGAGATGACCGTCTGGTATATTCGAAAGTCCAGATCCAGTAAGCATCTCCAGTAGGCCGGGGTGCTTTTCTTTAGCTTGGGATAGAAGCGTTTGATCCTGGCCCGCACGAGGTTGAGATTGCGAAGTGTGGTTGCCTTGGCTACAAATGTCGACACGGAGTTTGACACTGCGTATATCCTGTTTGACACAGCGTATAGTGGCCACAGCAGTGCAGAGACGATGATTGAGACACTCTCGACAAGACCTATGATGTGTAGACCTGGGAGATTGGGATAGAAATACGTCAAGGTAACAAATGCTGTGCGCGAGAAGCAGAAGATGACTCCGACCCAGCAGGCTGAAGCGAGCAGCTTCCATCGAAAACGTTGTCGGGGATTTTTCTCGTGGCGAGAGAGGTAAGTGGCGGTAGCTAATGCGACTCTGAGCGCAAGTGCAAGGTATGCGTAGAAGAAGTTCATGAAAAACACATCGGGGACATTTCGAGGAATAGAGTAGTCGGGGTGTGATGGGGTATTGGCAATTCCAACTAGATAAATGATCACCAGGACCGATAGAACAGTGGCTAAGCTGGGTTTCAACCACCATGGATCCTTGGATTGCACCATGGCATAGCAACCCGAAGCAACCGCATACATCGCTACATATAGGATGGTGTATGATAGTAACCAGGCAATGTTGGGTACACTCAATAATGCATCAACCGCTGCATGGACATATGTTATCCGTAGTGTCGTTCCAATTGCAAAGAGCGACGCGAACAGCCAAGTGCAAAACACGGGCCGATCATGTCGAAGCCGTACGGCATGGATTTTGTGGATTGTGAATATCCACCCCACAATAGCTATTAGGATGTCGAATATAACTGCGGTCATATATCTGTCAAAACTCTTGGAATGTTGAAATGAGGTAGCCTGGTGGCCGGGACTTGAGCCTTCGCGTGGCTGCGGCCAAGTGCGAGCCGCGGTTGTTGTGGGTTATTCAAGCTGGATTCCCATGTTGAGGTGCTCCCACCGTGGAACACAGCCGGCAGCAGTGATGGCTTGGACAAGGGCTTCTTGCCAAGTGGGGATTGGTATTTCTATTCGGCGTCCTGGACTCAATTCCAGAACCGTTCTTATCGAGCGGTGCACCAGATAGGGAGCAAGTCCTGGATGCGCCGGATTGACTCGTATGTTGATGTAGTTCACTCCACCGGTCTTGAGTCGAACTGAGTAATCCGCTATTGCAATGATCTGGCTGTTGGATGCGATGGCGATACCCTTTTCCTGTACTCCTTCCGCCTTGCGAATGATTGCTCCGGCCATGCGAGCAGGCCATGGACGACAAAACACGGATTCCCTGCTAGGGGTATATTCTTGGACGGTGTCTGGGGTAATCTGTCGTGCGATCTCGTAACGGGTTCTCCAGTTGGAGAGGGGTAACGGTGATTCTATGTAGCCGGAAGGTATCGGGTATGCAGGTACCGGCACCTTTCCGGCGTGTACGAATCTGATCTCCCTGGCAAAGCACCGAAATCCCAGTTTTTCGTACAGGGCGCAGGCTGGAGTATTGCCGGCGACGACTTTTAGGAAAGCAGACCTTCCTTCACGTTGTCTGATGAATTCCAGTGTGGCCTGTGTCAGCTTGCACCCGATGCCCTGACGCCGGTAACCAGGCAAAACGCCGATTAATGCGATGTACCACGCATCGGTCAGGCCCTTTCTTTGGAAATACGCCAACCCGACCGGTTGCTTTTTCTCCTCCCAAACGTATCCTCGTACGGCATCGCGCAGCGTGGGGGAGAGCAGTTGAAGAAGTCTCAATAGCAACCAAACGCGAGCCGAGTTGTTCAGTTTATCTGCTATTTGCCTCTTCTCGTCAGTTTGGATACTCCAACTGTCGTTTTCTGGGTATTGGAAAATCCCTGGAATAAGTCTTGCGGAGATTCCAAGGTCGGTCGATAGTCTGAATTCCCTTAGCATCAGTCCAGTTTCAGTGCCTCGATATAGGTTGTCCAGTTCTCGTTTGAAGATGCATTACTCAGCGCTCCTACACCGGCTTCCTGCAGCACCTGTCTCTTGATGAGAGAGGCCAGGGTTTCTGCCTCAAGTTCGGCTAACTCGGAACGCTGGGATTGATCGGAAGATTGTAGGAATCTAATTGCTTCCAGGTCGATACTTGCCCCACGGAAAAACGCGCGGAGATACTGGCTGGTTAGCGTTGTCTGGGCGGAGTGGTTGCAGAGCATGTGAGCGCATTCGTGGAGCTGGATATGGACTTGGTGAACAGGAAGGGTGTTGCTCTCATAGACGATGTAGTCTTTGCGCTCGTCGGCGAGCCAAACTCCATAGATATCTGGGTGATCTATGCAATAGGGTATGCAGGCTATCGGTCTGTCTCGCCGCCGTTCCAACCAGTCGATGAAGTCTTTGATTGAAAACAGACTGAAGTCGTATTCGGCCCTGATTTCGGCCAGGATAGACCGCATCCTCCTTTCGACTTTGTTGGGATCCTGCTCCATGTCGCGTTGTCTCCTTGCATTCTTACCGAACCTAGCACGGCGCAGCGTCAGGATAAAGCGGTGGATTCCTCCGTTTCTTCCTCTTTTTCTGCTTGTGCCTTCTGTATGTACTCGATAATCTCAAGAATTGTACGTCGCCCACGGTCGTCCAGGTCTCCGGCTCTCAGAGCGATTGGCAGGATGGACTTTCCCTTTCCTCCGTGAAGTGAGGTGACTGTTTCGAGTAGCTGCTCTTGCCCCTCTCTGGGCAAGGCTCGGAACATCGTCAGTAGTTTGATCTCATCTTCGTCGTCGACGCCAGGAGGAATGGGTGTCGGGTAACCTGCCAGCCGGCACATCTCGAAGTAGTCGTGCTCGGTTCCCCACGTGTCGGCGATCGTCTTGAGGGTATCGTAGCGCGGGTGCGGTCGGTCGCCGTTCGCGATCTGTTGGATGGCGTTTTCATTGAGGCCGGCCCGCCTAGACGCTTCCCGCATGCTCACGTCTCCGTGGCGCTGAATGACGCTGAGGACATAGTCCCCAAGGGTTCTGGGTTCTTTTTGGGATTTATCCATACACTAATTATATCGCAAGGGGCATCAATTGTCACATCGCGCGTGTACAAGCCAATGCGTGTAATTTGTTGACATAGATTGTCAAACAGTGTATAGTAATGCTTGTATGTAGTCGGCATTGATACTTGTTGCTTGGACTTGCACGAGAAGGAGAAATGTACATGAGACAACCACTCAATGTCCGAATCTCCAAGTTGCATCATGCCAAGGTTGATGAGTTGCGAGATGCCGGTCTTGCACTCTATGCCATTGTTGAACAAGGCATTGATTCCGTCTATGAAAGGATGGTCGAAGCTCGCCTTATCGAAGGATCTGCCCAACGGTGCGCGGAAGACGCGCTTGCTGACAGTTCTGCATAGGAGGCTTTCTTGTGAAAGACCACGACGACTCTGTAACGGCCCTCCTGGCCGCCCCGACCGAACGGGTGCGTGCCTGGTACAAAGCATTGACAGGGGATTCCCGGCTCAACGTTCGCAGCTACTCTGCCGATCTCGTTGACCTACAGCACAAGTTGGAGACGATGACTCCGGAGGTGCTCATCCTTGATGCCGGTCTCTTCGACGGCCCCGATGAGCTGCGAGCTACATTGGAGTCGATTCGGGGTGTACTTGTCTTTCTCATCTTGCCGCCCCAGGCCGGCGAGGAACAGGTAGAGTTCGCGTTGGGCATGCCTTGTGTTGCAGGCGGGTGGGTTGGCGATGTCAATCTGCCCGGTGTCGCAGGTGAGATACACGAGGCTGCTGTGCAAGCGAGGGGCGCGAGTCCCCAGGCTTCCGCACCCGTCGTTTCGTTCACCCCCGATCCACCTGCGCCCGCACCCACCGGCTCTGCACCTTCCCCATCGGCGCCTCCACCCGCAGCGGTTCCGCCACCACCTCTCGGTGACGGCAGAGTGGTGGCCTTCTGGTCCGGACCTTCCGGTGGCACCGGTTGTACCACGCTGGCCCTGGCCTTCTCAGCCCTTGCCGCAAGCCGGGGCCTCGGAACCATCCTCCTGGCTCTTTCCGAGCCGGCTGTATCCACGTATCTTCATCTTGACAGAGTGCCTAACATCGCCAGCTTCTTCACTGCCAGCGAGAAAAGACTAGAAGCTGCCACTCAGAGAATAGGGTGGGGGGGGCAAAATGAGCGTGTCGGCATGCACGTGATGCTGGGGCCGGCCCGGCCACGCGATGGCGTGATCGAGCCAGGTCAGCTATCTTCGGTGATCGAAGCGGCTCGCGCCGCCTACCCGGTTGTCGTCGTCGATGTGCCTTCACTCCCGCCCGGAGGCAATCTTTGGGCGATTGTGCCTCTTCAACATGCTACAGATGTCATGCTGGTGGCGGCTCCCACCGTAACGGGCATTTCTGCAACGGTGGAGGTACTGGCCATATTGCACGAACTTTCTCTCTCCAGCAGGGTGCACCTCGCTCTCAACCAGCGGTTCCCCAGTGGCGCGTTTACATCGCGGGATTTCCGAGCCGGTGTCGAGGCCGTCTGGCGCTCTTGCCCGGATGTGACGAGAGTAGGTTTTGTCCAGGATCTGCCGGGCTCGATGAATGGGGGCGAGATTCCAGATAGCGACATCCTTGGCGATGCCCTTGAGTCACTGGGGGAGCTTGCTGGCTTGCCTGCCCCGTCGACCTCAACCAACGAGAGGGCCGGGGGATTCAGCCTGGGCAAGCTCAGAATCATCATGCAAGCCTAGTTTCCATCACGGGCGCACGAGGAGCAGGTGACGATGGGGCAACGAAAGCTGGGGATGATAGTGGGAGGGCTGGTTCTGGCACTATGGCTGACTGGCGTTGCCCATGCGGGAACCCTGCTGCGCGACGACTTCCAAGGATACAGTTCGGGGTGGTCCTGGATGACGGGCGGCGGGTCCAACGCGGTCGCGTTCAGCCACGCGGGCGAGTACTTGTATCTTCACAACGGCTCCGACCGAAACCGGCGATTCCCGCTGGTAGGCCGCAACGACGCCTTCGACGCCTTCCACGCGCTGCCCAACCCCTATTGGCGCCTTTCCCTGCGCTTCCGGTTCCTCGATCATCATCCCTTTGGCACGACGATCGCGGCGGGGACGGCGGCCTTCAACGCGAACAGCCGCGACGGCAGCGGGGCTGTCCGGACCAACTGGGAGAACATCCTGCGCCTGCACCACTTTGGCAGCGACTTTCAGGCCGGCGCGTACGGCGTCGTCCATTACACAAGCGGCTCGACCGGCGCCTGGCACACGGCGGAGCTGGACGTGAGTGGGTCCTCGTACGTCTTTCGCCTGGACGGCGTCGACCGTGGCTCTGGAGCCGTGAGCGGCGTTCCAGAGAGCCTGTGGATGGGAAACTACTCGATCCAGGGCTGGAACGGGCATTGGACGGACGTGCAGGTGGACTGGGTGCAGGTCGATGCCGACCTGGAGGCGCCTTCGACGACGGCGACGCCGTCCGGCACGCCCGGCAACGCCGGCTGGTGGCGGTCCGACGTGTCGGTGAGCCTGGCCGCCGCGGACGCCTGGTCGGGCGTGGCTGCGACCTCCTACCGCATTGACGGCGGGGCGTGGACGCCCTACGGCGGGCCTTTCGCCGTCGCCGGCGAGGGCATGCACACGGTGGAGTATCGCTCGTCCGACAACGCCGGCAACGTGGAAGGGGTACAGAGCCTGGCAGTGGACATCGACCCGACGCCGCCCTCGACGTCGGCCACGCCTGCGGGCACGGTGGGCTGCGCCGGGTGGTACACCAGCACCGTGCAGGTGACCCTGTCGGCGAGCGACGCCACCAGCGGGGTCGCATTGACCCAATACCAATTGAACGGCGGCGGGTGGCTGGCATACAGCGGCCCGTTTACGCTGGGCGATGGCGTCTACACGGTCGATTATCGCTCCACCGACGTGGCCGGAAACCCGGCGACGGCTGGCAGCCTATCGCTCTCCATCGACACTTCTCCCCCGGCGACGGCCTCCTCCCTCAGCGGCACCGCCGGGGACAACGGCTGGTACCGCTCGAACGTGGGCGTGACCCTCTCGGCCTCCGACGCACCGTCCGGCCTCGACGAGACCCTGTACCGCGTGGATGGCGGGAGCTGGCAGACGTACGCGGGCGGGTTCACCGTCTCCGGAGACGGGACGCATACGCTTTCGTACTACTCCACCGACGTGGCCTGCAATACCGAGATCTCGACCATCGAGCAGGTCCGCATCGACACCGTGCCGCCCGCGTCCTCGATCGGCAGCCTCTCGGACGGCGAGTGGATCAGCGGGACGGTGAGCATCGCCGGCACCGCCTTCGACGCGACAAGCGGCGTGGCGTTGGTGGACGTCTCCACGAACGGCGGCGGGAGCTGGCAGACGGTCTCCGGCACGCCAACCAACGGAACGTTGGCCTGGTCCGAGACCTGGGACACCACGACCGTTCCCGACGGCGATTACGACGTCTGCACCCGCGCGCGGGACGTGGCCGGCAACGTGGAGTCCGTGTCCTGCATCACCGGCCACGTGGATAACACGGCGCCGGCGACGGCGCCCTCGCGCAGCGGCACGGCCGGCTGCAATGGCTGGTACCGGTCGGCGGTAGACGTGACGCTCTCCGCCTCCGATGGGTCGGGCATCGGTGTCTCTTCGACCTGGTATCGGGTGGACGGCGCGGGCTGGCAGGCGTACGCCGGGGCATTTACCGTCTCCGGCCAGGGCGCGCACGTGGTCGAATACTACAGCACCGACGGGCTGGGGAACACGGAGGCCACGCAGAGCCTGGCGGTGAACATCGACAGCGTCGCTCCATCCACCACGGCGACCCGGTCGGGCACGCTGGGCAGCGGTGGGTGGTACGTGTCGAGCGTGGACGTGACCCTGTCCGCTTTTGATGGGACGAGTGGCGTTGATTTCACACAATACAGGATTGACGGCGGGGCGTGGCAGACGTACAGCGGGGTATTGACCATCGCCACGGACGGGGCGCACACGGTGGAGTACCGGTCTCAGGACAACGCCTGCAACACGGAGGCCGCCCACAGCCTGGGGGTGAACATCGACACCGTTCCGCCGACCACCTGGCCCACCCGCTCCGGTCCCGCCGGCTGCGCCGGGTGGTACACCGGGCCGGTGCAGGTCAGCCTGAACGCCTCCGACGCGACCTCCGGGGTGGATGTGACCGAGTATCGCATCAATGGTGGGGGTTGGACATCCTACGGGGGGCCGTTCACGGTTGCGGCCGAGGGGACGACCACGGTTGAGTACCGCTCCTCCGACGTCGCCGGCAACCTGGAGAACGCCGGCAGCCTGGCTTTGCAGATCGACACCGTCGCCCCATCCACCTCCGCGACCCCATCGGGTACACCGGGCAGCGGCGGGTGGTACGTGTCGAGCGTAGACGTGACGCTGTCTGCCTCCGACGCAACGTCCGGTGTGGACGTGACCGAGTATCGCATCGATGGCGGTACGTGGCAGGCGTACAGTGGGGTATTCACCATCGCCGCCGACGGCGCGCACCTGGTCGAGTATCGCTCGACCGACGTGGCCTGCAACGCCGAGGCGGTGCGGAGCCTGGCGGTGAACATCGACACTCTGGAGCCCGCGACCACTCTCAACCTCGCCGGCACACCCGGCAACGCGGGGTGGTGGCGCTCGACGGTGACGGCGACTCTCTCCGCTTCAGATGCGACAAGCGGCGTGGATGTGACCGAGTACGACCTGGATGCCGGGGGATGGACGCTCTACAGCGCCCCGTTCTCCATCGCGGGTGAGGGCGGTCACGATCTGGACTACCGCTCGACCGACGTGGCGGGGAACCAGGAAGCGGCTGCGAGCGCGCAGGTGCATATTGACACTGTGCCGCCCTCGACGGCGGCGAGCATCGCCGGAACCCTGGGGCTGAACGGGTGGTACACGGACACCGTCACCGTGACGCTGACCTCGACCGATGCCACCCCTTCGGCGCCGGGCGAAATGCCCGCCTCAGGGCAGGCGTCGGGGGTAGACGCCACCTACCTGGACGGGGCAGCCTACAGCGCCCCGGTGTCCTACGCCGCCGACGGCAGCTACAGCCTGCCCTATCACGCCACCGACGTGGCGGGCAACATAGAGCCCGCGGGGACGGTGGCCTTCGACCTCGACACAGTCCCGCCGGCGGTGAGCGTCATCGGCGGCAGGTTCTGCCCCCGCTGTGGGCAGACGTTGATCATCCAACCCTCCGCCTCGGACGCCACCAGCGGCCTATCCGCCTGGCGGCTGGAGCTATTGGACGGCGCCACGGTGCTGATCTCCTGGATGGGGACGACGGCGCCCGCGTCGATCCCCTGGAACGGCCGGGATGGGAGCGGCGACCGGGTAGCCGACGGCACGTACGATCTCGTGCTGTGGGCGCAGGACGTGGCCGGTTGGACGGCAGTGGCCGGCGGCCAGGTAGAGGTACAGCCCCGTCCGCCATCGCCACCCCCACCGCCCCCCGCGCCTACGCCTGCGGCGACGTTTACGCCGTGGCCGATGTGGACGCCCACCCCCACCGAGCTGCCGACGGCCACGCTGACGCTGCGGCCGGGGGAAACCCCTGAACCGACGTCAGTGCCCTCGCCGGCGCCGACGGAAACGCCTATGCCTACGCCGACGCCTGCGCCGGTAGCGTCGGCAGCGCCGGCCGTGGTGCTGCGGGTCGGCGTGTTCCGGGACGACGACGAGGACGCGACCAGGGCCGAGGCCGAGCCGGGCTTAGGGGGCCTGGAGGTCTACGTGGGCTCTTCGACAAGCTCAGGTCGAGGCGGCGGGGGTCGGTGGAACGCCGTGTGGTCGGCGGACGCCCAGGGCGTGGTGACGATCACGCTGCCCGGCCCCGGCGTGTACGAAGTGAGCTTGTTGACCAGGCCGAGTGCAGGGGGCTGGGCTGCCACGACGAGGATGGCGATGGTGATCCAGGTCGAGGCCGACCGCTCGGTGGTGATCATGCCGGCCGAGGAGGACGAGGCGCTTCCGGTGGGCACGGCTCCCACGTGCGTCTTTGCCTTCGGCCTGGCGCCCCGCGCGGTACGTGTGGCGGCCATCTGGCTGCCGTTGGCGGCGATAGCGTCGCTGGTGCTGGCGACCCTTGGCGCTGTGCTCGACCGGCGCGCCGAGGCGATTCGAGAACTTGAAAGAGCTTTGGGAGGTGCACGATGACGCCGATCGAGTGGGTAGCATTCATCATATTATTGATCGTTGGGTTGGCCGCGGCGGCTGCATTTACGCTGTCCAACGGGGCCGTGACGCGGGCGATCCGCAGGCTCGAACAGACCTACCGCCGCCAGAAGTCGCTGGAGCTGGAGCAATTGGAGGCCCAGGTGGTGGCGCGGCGGCGAGAGGAGGTAAGGGGCCTCCTGGGTCAGGTGGGGGGCTGGCAGGGGGTGCTCGACCAGCTCCTGGCCGACGCGCTGCCGGAGACGGGCGCGCAGGTGGAGCCGGACGGCCTGCTCGACGTGAGCGCGGTCCCCGCGCCCCGCTTCAACGTGGCGGGCAGCGATGGCTGCGTCTACCTGTTCACCACCGCGCCCGACGCGCTGCGTAAAGCGGGGGTCTTGGACCGCAGGGATGTAGAGATCCCCCTGGATGCCACGCTGCATCCGGCGGCGCGCGTGGAGGTGCAGGAAGTGTGGGACCACCTGGCCGTGAAGAGGTTGGGCGGTGACCGGGTTCCGGCTCTGCCTCGCCGGGCCGGGTGGTTCCTGGTGGTGCGCCAGAAGCCGCAGGCGGGGAAGGCGAAATGAACAGGCGCGGTCGTGCACCGTCGAAGGTGCGGGGACTCCCTCCATTCGTCTCTTTTGGGATGGGACTGGGGGTGCTGGGCCTGGCCCTGCTCGTCCTGCTGACGGACGTCGGCGTGGGTAGGTTTCAGCTTACCCTGGCCCTCCTGCTTGGGGGCGTGGCGGTCGTCCTGTTCGTCCTGGCCGGGATACAGTGGCTCCAGTGGAGGGACGAATGAGCAGCACAGGCATCCACGATTCATACAGCCCGTGGTGGCCAACCACTTTCACCACCACCACGCCTACGTCCATCCTGGAAGCGGTGGCGAGGCAGGCGCCCGTTGCCGGCGGTTGGGTCTGCCCGACGTGCAAGAACTACGGGGGTGGGGTAGGGTGCGAGGCCGGAGTGTTCATCGCGTTCGTGGGGGCCAATATGTCCCGTTGTCAGCTCTACGATCGCGGCGAACCCTGCACTCATTGCGGGAGGGCGACGTGAAGGCCAAGAGGGCGGCTGTTCGGGCATTGCCCGCGTTCCTGATGCTGGCGGCTGTCGTGTTCTTTGGCAACCCGGGCAAGTCCGACCTGGAGCTCCAGGCAGAGGGGTGGGGGGGTGACCCGCTGGAGAAGATACTGCTCACCCCGCCTGTCTCGCCCTTAACTCCGCAGGAGTTCCCTTGCCCGGTGGCCGGCGAGCTGATCGGCATCTCCGAGCAGGCGGCCACTCTGACCGGCTCGCTTGCTCTACTGGAAAAAGACGACCGCCCGCAGGCTGCCTCCGGGGTAGCGGTGCAGATGCGCGCCCTGCGGGAGCGGGCGGCGGGACTGCCCGGAGGGGCAGAGCTGGCCGGGGTCCTGGGGGACCTGGCCGGGGCATTGGAGAGGTACGCCGGGGGATCGCCCTCGGCGATAGGCGACGTGCGGGAAAGCTCGGCCCGCAACGCCGGAGTGAGGCTAGTTTTAGAGCAACAACTATCATCTTGTGGAGGTGGAACAAATGAGTAGATTACGCACACCCCTGATCATCCTGGGCATCGCGGGAGCCATCGTCGTCGCCGTCGCGGTGGTGCTGGTGGTACGCCTCGGGCGCGGCACGCCGGTCGAGATCCTGATAGCCAAGCAGGACATCGCGCCGGGCACGGAGGTCGAGCCTTCGATGTTCCAACTGGAAGAGATACGCGGCATGAGTCACGGCCCGCTCTCGACCTACGTCCTCAGGGACGAATTCCTGGCCAAGTACAACGGGCTGCCCGCCCTGACGATGGTCAACAAGGGCTCGCCTCTGATGAAGGCGCACCTGCCCGACCCCGATTCGCCGGACGGGCTCCAGGCGCGGCAAGGCCGTCTGACCCTGTTGCTGGACGACCCCGAGAACGTGGTTTATCCCCTGCCGGTCAGCGTGGACCAGGTGGGCAACTACATCGTCGCCGGGGATTACGTGGACGTCACTTTCACGCTGGGGCGTATGGCGGCCTCGGACGTGCAGCATGTCGAGGAGATCCCGGCGCCCACCCTACAGGCGCCGGCAGCCGGCCGGGTGACCACGCCCACCGTGCCCACCACCAGGCGGTCCGAGGCTACGGAGCACGTGACGACGACGCTCTCCCTGCCCGTGGCGAAGGTCATCCTGCCCAACGTCCACGTCCTGCGGGTCGAGAGGGAACGGATTCGTTCCGCTTCCGCCACGTACGGCACCAGCGGCGAGACCACGACGCGCACCGAGGAGGGAGACATCGTCCGCCTGTACGTCGAGCTGTCCCGCGAGGACGTCGAGGTGCTGAGCTTTGCGCTTCACAACGGCGCCCTCAACCTGCCCGCCCGGGCCGAGCCCGCGGACGGGTCGACCGAGGGGTACTTCTGGGACGACTTTGTCGACAGCCTGTTCGTGGATCGCCCTGCCCAAGAGTTGTGCGGGAAGGAGAGCGAGAGCACGGTGGATTGCAGCGGCCTGGAAGAAGAGGGGGAGTAGCATGGGAGAACCACGCGAGGTCAATCTCGTCGTCGGCTACTACAACTACGCCGACTTGAAAGCACTCGAGGGCTTCCTGCAGGGCACGGGGATCACCATCCTCTCCGCGGCCCAGGACGCCCAGCGCGTGTTCGACGACGCCGTGAGGCTGGAGGCGGACGCCGTGCTGCTCTGTCCTCAGGTGGCGGGCTACCGGCGCGAGCTCATCGACGACCTGCTCTACCACACCGACCTGGACAAGCCCATTCCCACCGTCGGCTGGGTCGATGCTCAATCAGACGACGGGCGCGCGATGGTGGCCAACGGCGCCAAGGGGTACGTCACGCTGCCGATGGACGCGACGCAGGGCAACAAGGCCGTCCATCTGATCCGCCAGGCCATCGAGCAGGTGGGAAGGGAGGACAGGGGGGAGATCGCCGCAGTGCGGCCCGTGGCGGCCGGCGCGGCCCGGTCCTGGCAGCGCAAGGCGGTCGTGCCGTGGATCAGCAAGGGTGGGGGGAGCACGCGCACCACGCTGGCCGTGAACCTGGCCGTGGCGCTGTCACACTCCAGGCTGGGCAATACGCCCACCGCCCTTCTCGACATGGACATGACCAAGGCCGACGCCCACACCATGCTGGGCTTCACCACCAACCTCGACCGCGCCAGGAGAGAGGGCCGGCCCCTCCTGGAGCGGGGGCTGTACGACCTGCTCCTTCGTCTCGGCGAGGTCTGGGAGGCGCAGGGCTCCGGCGCGCTCACGCCCCGCATGCTCGACCACTACACCGTGCCGTGGATGCCGGACAAGGCCCAGCTCGCCCTGCTGCCGGGGCTGTTCAACCCCGCATACGCCGACACACCCATCTTCCGCGAGCGTCAGCTGATCTACGAGATCGGCAAGCGCATCATCGACGTGATGACCCAGAAGTACGCCTTCGTCATTTTGGACATCGGCCAGGACATGACCCAACCCCTGCACCGGGCGGCCATCGAGTCCGCCGACGAGGTGGTGGTCACGGTGCCCCCGCAATTGACGGCGGTCACCGACGTGGCCAACGCGCTGCCGGTGCTCAGCCGTCACTTTGGCGACCTGAGCAAGTTCAAGCTGATCGTCACCGCCTACGACGACGGTTTCGGCATGTCGGAGAAAGAGATCATCAAGGAGGTGGGCTTGCCGAAGCTGATCACCATCCCGCACGATGCGGCCGTGGCCTCTGTCTCGATCAACGAGGGTGTGCCCTTCGTCCTGACCGACAACGGCCCGCTCGGAGAGGCGGTGAGGGAGCTGGCCGGCATCTACCTGCCCGCCCTGGCTGCCGGCCGGAAGGGCAAGGGGTTGGGCAGCCTGGTCAGCGGTCTCAAGAGCGCGCTGGTTCGAGAGGCGTAGGGCGAGGGGGAGGAATCAAATATGGGAGAACAAGGATTCTGGCAGTGGGACGGGGAAGAGGCCGAGACCGACGTCGGCGCGACCTTTGCCAGCATGGCGGTCGTGCCCGAGGAGGAAGGGGTCGATCCCTACAGCATCGTCCTGGAGGGGGTGCGGGCGCGTGTTACGGGCGAGGCGCTGCTCACCTCTGCCCAGCTGCTCAACCCCTCGGCGGCTGACAGGGACAGGATACTGCAAGCCGCCCGCCAGGAGGCCCACGGGTACGCCTCGTCCGCCGCGAGCAAGGGGCTGCCCGCCCTTTCGGGGGAGCCCGACCGCGTGGCCGAGATGGTCGTGGAGGACATGGTGGGGTGGGGGCCTCTGGCCGACTATATGGAGGACGACCGGGTAGAGGAGATTTTCGTCAACGGGCCCGACGAGATCTACGTGGTCTACGCCGGCGAGCCGAAGCGGAAGGTCGGCTCGCGCTTCAGGAGCGCCGACCACCTGTGGAACTTTTTTTTCGACAAGCTCGACCGCGCCGGCGGCTCGCGCACGATCTCGACCAAGATCCCCTGGCTGGACGGGCGGCTGCCCGATGGGAGCCGCTTCCACGGCATCCGCCCGCCGCTGGTGGCCAACCGGCCCAACCTGGTGGTGACGATCCGCCGTTTCCGCCCGGTGGCCAAGACCCTGGACGAGATGGTGGACCTGGGCACCATGCCCCCGGACGTGGCGGCTTTCCTCCGGGCGGCAGTCCGGGCCGAGTGCAACATCGTGGTCAGTGGCGGCACGGCGTCAGGCAAGACAACTTTCCTCAACGCATGCGGCTCCGTGCTCGGCGGGGATGAGCGCATCATCACTATCGAGGACACGCCGGAGCTGCAGATCCCGGTCCAGAACTGGGTGCAGCTCGTCACGCGGGAGGCCTCCGAGGGGGTGCAGGCGGTGACGATGCACGACTTGGTGCGCCACGCGCTGAGAATGAAGCCCGACCGCATCTGGCTGGGCGAGGCGCGTGGGCCGGAGATGGCGGCGATCCTGACGGCGGCCAACACCGGCCACGAGGGGGTGATGTTCACCGTCCACGCCGACGACGTGCATGCCACGCTCACGCGCATCGAGACGCTGGTGCTGATGGCGGAGGGGGCGGGCAACCTGCCCCTGTGGGCGGTGCGCTACAACATCGCCACGGCCCTGCA
>Ga0307430_1001201_pt1 | contig 19586 bp, 15 predicted proteins | sample SalMarWE160130MG_FD_202159 | JGI IMG/M metagenome (GOLD analysis project Ga0307430, IMG submission 202159) | Salt marsh sediment microbial communities from the Plum Island Ecosystem LTER, Massachusetts, United States - WE1603-130 | ecosystem: Environmental > Aquatic > Marine > Intertidal zone >...
ACGGCCTCGTCTCGGATGATGCGCGTCAACTTGCTGAAGCAGTTGACTCGACGGACGACATGTCGCTCGTCAATCCCGTGTGCCTGGGGGCGACGCTCGCGCCGCTCGTCGCTGCGCGGCTCGAAGGGAAGCGCGTGGACCTCGGCGCCGTGTGGCGCGCGTACGAGACGCTCGCTGCGCGGCACGAGTTCCTCCTTGTCGAGGGGATTGGCGGGCTGCTCGTGCCGCTCGACGAGGGCGCAACCGTCCTCGACCTGATCACCATGTTTCGTCTGCCCGCCCTCGTCGTCACGCGCCCCACGCTCGGCACGATCAACCACACGCTCCTGACGGTCCGCAGCGCGCGCGAGCACGGCGTCGACGTCGTCGGCCTCGTCATCAACGCTGTCCGGCCCGTCCAGCCCTCCCAAGCCGTCGAGACCAACCCCGCCATCCTCGCCGAGTGGTCCAAGACCCCCGTCCTCGCCAACCTGCCACACAACCCCGACCCCGCTGCCCACGCCGACGCGTTTGCGCAGCTTGCCCGCGAAGTCCTCGCCCGCTGCGGCCACGCGCCTCGTTCCTAGGTGCCTTCCAGGTCAGGTCTTGGGTCTGTCAATTGCGCGCTGCGATTAGCGCGCTCATGCCGCCCGTGTTGTGCTAGGATAATGTGTTTGTTGCACGTAGGAGAACTCCGTATGGGCCTGCGTGAGAACGAAGGCTTGGCGATCGGCCACAAGGTGGCACCACCGCCTGAGCCTGCGGACGCAGCTGGGACCGAGCGGACGGACGGCGAGACGCGCGAGTTTCGTGGGACATCGCGGTGGCCGATCGGTGCGTTTGTCGTCATGCAGTTCATACTGATCGGTGCCGTTGTCCGTGCGGTCACGGCATCTGACCTGGTAGCGGCCTTGCTAGCTGTGGTCGCTGCTTCCATGGACGTGATCGCGTTTCTCCATGCGAAGAAGTACAGCCTGGAAGTTGGTCCTGACGGGGTTCGCTACGTTGCGGGGCGGGCCGTTGTGTCAATGCAGTGGGATGAGATCGCTGCGGTTTCGCATCACGGTTTTGGGAAGACCATGCGGCTCCGGTCGCACGACAACAGGTCCATCGAGATCGACCTGGATAAGTTCAAGCGCGGCGGCGAGATTCGCGATGCGCTGCGCGTCATGCTTTCAGACCACGAGCCGATCACCGAGCCCGTGTTGCTCGGTTCGCTGATCGCATCGTCAATCGCGGTTTGGATTATCGCCGGCATCGCCGTCACGGTTCTAGCGCGGTCGAAGAACGATTTCATGCATCTCGCTTACGGTGCGGCGCTCGGCTTCGCGTTGGGGCTCGCGTTGAACACGTTCGTACGCGTGCGCCTTTCAGCCTATCGGTGGATCGGCTGGGGATGCGTCGGCCTGGCTGTGTTGTCGGTGATTGTCGCGATCGCGTGGACAGGCGCCGTCGACTACGGGCGCGCGCATATCACTGTCTGGCGTGTCCTTCTCGCCGTTCTTGGTTTTCTGAGCGTGTTTTCTGGACTGATCTTGGCGTCCGGTGTTCGCGCGCACGGCGAGGACTACCAGGAAGCGCTTGCACGTCGCGGCGTCGAGGTGTGGCGCAGGCCGCCGCCTAAAGCCGAGTGAGCCGTTTGTCGACGAGGGGCGGGAGGAGTTCGCCGGCTTTGCCCTGAAGGAAGTGGTCGACATGGACGACGTTGGGATCTTGTGCAGCTTGAGCGGAGTGGGTGTGGGGAGAGGCTAATGTGCGACTCGATCGCGGAGAAGACGGATCGCAAGGAATACAGGATGAGGAGGCGGATGCCGACCACGATGCTGGTGGTGGGCCTGATGCAGATCGCCGTGGCGGCCTGGGCATGCACCGAACTTCGCGCGCGGACGACCTCCCCTCGGCTGCCGGACGGCACCACCCGCAGAATGAGCGAGGAGCTATCAAATGTGCGCAAGCACATGTGGCTCGTCCTTCTCGCTATGGGCGTGGTTACCTCACTGTACGGAGCCGTGCACTTGGGCTACCGCGTCATTGTTGATGAGGACGGGGTACGTCTTCGGTCATTCCTTCTTGACCGGCGCGTCGCGTGGAACGAAGTCCAGTGGTGTCATGTCTGGCATAAGGGCATGGTAGTCCTGGGTCGACCACGCGGCCGAGCTCTCGTCGTCCTCGCCACCATGCTGCGACCGCGGGGCCAGGTAGTCGACGAGATCCTCAGTCGTGTGCGGCAGGCGCGCTTCATTCGGCCACGGGGGGTGGTGTTTGGCGGAGCGCTCACGATCAGCGTGCTTGGCCAGCTCACGGCGTTCAAGGCGACGTACCTACCGTGGCTTGTCGGGGCTGGTGTGGGAGGTGTCTGTGGACTCGTGTATGCGGTGACTGTGCCGAAGCGCCGGGGAATGGATGGAGTGTTCGCGGCAGCGACGCTCGTCGTGGCTGTGCTTGTGGCGTGGGGGATATCAAGCCTGTTTCATTCGCTCACCCGCTGGCCAACGGACTGGGCGACGCTCGGCCTCTTCAGCGGTTGGCTGTACGGCTTCATGATCGCCCGGATGCACGAGGAACGGATCCGAGGCATGCCGGGTGCTGATTGGACGCGCGAAGTCGAACCGCCCGTAGCCACGAGATCCCAGTAGGTCGGCGTCGATCAGAGCCGACTAAGCCACTCGTCGACGAGGGGCGGGAGGAGTTCGCCGGCTTTGCCTTGGAAGAAGTGGTCGATGGAGTCGACGTTGTCGGGCTCGTCGAGGTTGATGCCGACGGTGCGGGCGCCGCACGACTTGGCGAGCGACAGCATGCCGGCGGCGGGGTAGACGGTGCCGCTGGTGCCGACGGCGAGGAACAGGTGGCATTCGCGGACGGCGTCGTCGATCTTGTCGAGAAACATCGGCATCTCGCCGAACCAGACGATGTGCGGCCGGAGCATGGCGCCGCACGAGTCGCAGTGCGGCAGCGGGCCGAGGTTGTCGAGCGTCTCTGTGATCGTGCCACAGCCCGTGCAGCGGACCTTGGCGAGCTCGCCGTGCATGTGCAGGACGTGTTTCGTGCCGGCGCGGTCGTGCAGGTCGTCGACGTTCTGCGTGATGAGGGTGAAGTGGCCGTCGGGCATGGCGGCCTCGAGCCGGGCGAGCGCGTCGTGGGCGGGGTTCGGCTCGAGGGTCGGCAGTTGTGCGCGGCGCGCGTTGTAGAAGTCCCACACCATGCGGGGGTCGCGTGCGAACGCCTCGGGCGTGGCGACCTCGTAGAGGTTGTACTTCTGCCAGAGGCCGCCCTTGTCGCGGAAGGTCGAGACGCCCGACTCGGCCGAGATCCCCGCGCCCGTCATCACGGCGAGCCGCGTCGATGTGCTGAACGGAACAGCCTCCACGAGAGCCTCCCGTCGGATTCTTTTCTCACCACGGAGAGCACGGAGGGCACGGAGGGATTCCTATCTCTGTGCTCTCCGTGTGCTCCGTGGTTCGATCCTCTATTCGGCCGGGAGGAGGATGCGGAAGGTGGTGCCGTCGCCGCCGGTGCGCACGACGTTGATGGTGCCGCCGTGCGCGTCGACGTGCTGCTTGCACGTCGAGAGGCCGAGGCCGGTGCCGGTGCCCTCGCCCTTGGTGGTGAAGAACGGCTCGAAGAGGCGCGGCAGATCTTCCGGGGCGATGCCCGGGCCGCTGTCACGCACCTCGATGGCGCCGAACTGGTCGGCCTGCGCCTGGTCGAGACACTGGCGTTCCGTGTCGGTGATCGCCTCGAGCTCGTGACCGTCCTTGGTCACGGCGCGCCCAACGATAGCGAGCGTGCCGGGTCCGGCCATCGCCTCGATCGCGTTTATGGACAGGTTCAGCAGCACGTCGTGCATGTGGCCGACGTTCACGTTGAGCGTGACCGCCTCGACGGGCGGCTCGGCCGTGAGCGCCACGTCGCTCACGGTGCATTGCGGCTGGATGAGGAGTTGGATGTTCGTGACGAGTTCGTACAGCGTGGTCGGTTGCCGCTCGTCGCGCGGCGCTTTCGAGTAGGTGAGCAGTTGGCGCGCGATCTGCGTGCAGCGCATCGTTTCCTGCTCGATGATGCCGAGGTAGCGCTCGGACTCGTCGCTCAGCGCGATGCCTTCGCCCTGGCCCGTGCGTTCTTTGTGGAGCCGGCCCATGAGCATCTGCGTGTAGCCGAGGATCACGGTGAGCGGGTTCTTCATCTCGTGGACGATGCCGGCCGAGAGCTGGCCGATGCGGGCGAGCCGGTCGAAGTTCGCCAGGTCGCTCTTGATCCGGTCGAGCATCTGCTCCATGTCGTCGTGGCGGGTCGCGAGCTGCTTGCGTTCTTGCCGTCGCTTGAGCCCGCGCGCGACGGTGGCGCGCAGCTCGTGCAGGTCGAACGGCTTCTCGATGTAGTCGAACACGCCGTAGCGGATCGCTTTCTGCGCCGTCTCGAGCGAGCCGTAGGCGGTCAGCAGCATCACCTCGACGTCGGGATCCTTGTCGCGCACGCGGCGCAGCGTCTCGATCCCGTCGATCTTCGGCATCTTGATGTCGAGGATGACCAGGTCGGGATGGAACGAGTCGAGCTCGTCGAGGCCCTTGAAGCCGTCGTCGACGGTGTGGCACTCGTATGGGCCCTCGAGCGAGACGCGGATCGACTCGCGCGGGCCGGGCTCGTCGTCGACGATGAGGATCCGAGGCCGGCGCTCGGCGGCCGGTGTCGGCGGGGCTGAGGGCGGCCCCGAGGGCTCTGTGGAGGGCTGCGGTTCGGCTGGCTCCATCGCGACGACTCCCGTGGGGCGACACGGGTACTTTGTACTTCGCGGCGCCCGGCTCGTCAACCGCAAAACGGGCGATCGGGCGGCAGGCGAAATTGCTTGACATTGTTGCTGCCGCTCCCGACGATGCGAGCGTAAACAGGGGGATGGGCGCGTACGCCTCAGCTCCTCGGTCGTAACGGCACGGCCGCCCGACGTGGGTGCAGGGTTTCGGGCCGGCCGGCGCGTTGACGGAGGAGCGTTGGATTTGCCACACGGCACGGCTGGGCCAGCAGCGCTCGGGTTGCATCTCGGCGATCCGAGCCCGGGTCTTGGTGTCGCCGTGGGCGGTGGCCTTCTTCTTGCCTCACTTGCCGTCCTGATTCTCGAGCGCAGTTCGGCGCCGCCACGTCGTGGGCAGCGTGTGCTTCTGCGCGCGTGTTCACTGGCGTTGTTGGTGTGCGGCGTCGGCCTGCTCGAGCATGCGTTGTTGGTCGACGCGCTTCGTGCCGCGCCGCTCGTTGCCTCCATCATCGGCGCCGGGTTCGTTACGGGCGTGGTGTTGCTCGCTGCGCGTCTCATCCGCCACGCAGGCGCGCCGGCCGCTGCCGACTCGTTCACGGCGGCCTCGCGTCGCGGGTATTCGCCTGGAACCTCGATCGAGGACTGGCGGTGGCTCGTCCAGCTCGTCGATCTTACCGACCTGACCGAGCTGCAGCAGTTCGTCGTTGAGCGGCTCACCGGAGTGCTCCACGCCGCCGACGGCGCGATCCTGCTCGCCGACGCCACGGGGTCCGCGTACGAGGTGAGCTACTCGACGCTCGGGCGCGACGTGCTGGGCGACCGGCCCATACTGCCGGCCGATGCGCCGCTCGCGCAGCGGGCCGCCAAGCGCCGCGAACCGATCGTGCGCGCCGCGCTCACGGGTGGGCGCGGCGACGCGTCCGTTCTTGACGGCCTCGAATCGCTGCGCGCCGAGCTGGTCATTCCTCTGGTGGTTCGCGGTCGGCTGCTTGGGATGGTCTCGGCGGGCCGCTGCCTCGACCCCGAGGGGTACTCGGACGCCGCCGTCAAGCGCGTGATGCGCGAGGCGCACGTGATCGCCGCCGTCGTTGAGAACGTGCGGATCTACAACCTGGCGATGCACGAGAAGCTCCGGACCGACGTGCTGCTCGAGCAGCTCACGCTCGGCGTCGTCGCCACGGACGGCTCGGGCACGATCGTCGCCTGCAACCGGGCGGCGCGCGAGATCCTCAAGCTCGACACGTCGCCCGAGGGCCGGCCGGCGGCGACGCTTGGCCCGGGCCTCGCGGCGTTTCTCGGCCCGGGCGGGACCGGCGCCGAACCGAGGACGCTGCAGGAGCTCATTCTCGACGTGCCCGGCCGCGGCGAGGTGCCCGTCCTGCTCCGTGGGGCCGTGGTTCGCAGCGCGCTCGAGGTGCCTGGCCGCATGCTGCTGATCGAGGACCTGAGCGAGCGCCGCGCGCTCGAGTCGGACCTGCGCGGCGCCAAGCAGCTCGCCTCGGTAAGCACCCTGGCGGCCGAGATGGCACACGAGATCCGTAACCCGCTCGTGTCGATCAAGACGTTCTCGCAACTGCTGCCCGAGCGGCTCGACGACCAGGCGTTCCAGCTCAAGTTCGCCGACATCGCCCAGCGCGAGGTCGACGCAATCGGCCGGATCATCGACCGCCTTCTGAACTACGCCGAGCCGGGCAAGCTCAGACGGGCACCAATGAAGATCGACCAGCTTGCGCGCCAGGTGCTTGATCTGCTCGCACCCGAGCTCGACGAGCAGCGCGTGTCGGTCGAAACCGATTTCGAGCCGAGCGCGCCTGAAGTGATCGTTGACGCCGACAAGGTCAAGCAAGTCCTGCGCAACGTGGTAGCGAACGCGGTCCAGGCGATGCCCGCCGGGGGCCGCCTCGGGATCACCACGACGGCGACCGGCTGGCGACCTGGCTCGGGGCCGACGGCGTACCGGGTCACCATCAAAGATTCGGGCTGCGGCATTCCCAAGAGCAGGCTGACGAAGGTGTTCGAGCCATTTTTCACGACGCGCGAGCGCGGTTTCGGCCTTGGGCTTTCGCGTGCCAAGCACGTGATGGAAGAGCACGGCGGCTCGATCGAGATCGACAGCGCGCCCGGCCGCGGCACCACGGTAACGTTGATGTTCGCTCTCGCGCAGCGCGTTGGGGAAAGTGAACATCCGACGCTATGAGCTTGATTCTCCATGCGAAAAATGCGATAATACAGCTAGTGTGGACGTAAGCATCGCCTGTGGGGGATTTGGATTCGACAAGTAGCGGCCCGATGGGCTCTGTCCTTGTGCTCTCAGCAGGCAAGGCAGTCTGCGAATCGCTGTGCTCGATCCTGGGAGCAGGGATTGCCGTTGAACACCGTGAACAGCTTGCCGACGCTCGGAAGCTGCTCGTGGCACGGCCGTTCGACGTCGTTATCATCGACACCGAGCTGGGTGACTGCTCCGCGGCGGAGGCGGTCCGCACGATCGCACGTGAGACGGCGGGTCCGTCGTTGATCGCGCTGACGCTGAGCGTCAAGGTCAACGGCTTGCCTCCGGACGAGTTGCGCAGCCTGTTCGCGTATCTGACGAAGCCGTTCGAGGCCGACCAGGTGCGTTTCGTCATCGAGCGGGCGATCGAACGCGCCGACCTGCGGCGCCGTATCAGGTATTTGGACAAGCAGGTGAGCACGAGGGAACACGCCGTGGTATCGCGCGAGTCCGATCCGCCCGACGAGCTGCAGCGCGAGTTTGCGCTGTTTCGGCGGTGCGCGAGAGTCTTCGCCCGCGAGGTGCGCGTCCCGGCCCTGGCGACGGCGGTGGCCGAGGTGTTGGCCGAGGAGTTCCTCGTGGCCTCTGTGGCCGTCTTCCTCTGGGACGCGGCGGCCAACCGGTTCGCGCCCGCGGCGGCCTATGGACTTGACGAGAAGGTGCTGGCCGACACCGCGTTCCGCCACGGCAAGGGCGTCGCGGGCTGGCTGGCCGACAACGGCCGCGTGCTGCGTCGCAGCCAGGTGGCGACCTCGTTCGACTACGACGCGGCGATCGCCGTCGTGAATGAGTTCGACCTGCTCCGGGCCGAGCTGGCGGTGCCCATGCTGCGTCGTGGAGGGCTGCTCGGCTTCATCTCGCTCGGGCCCAGGGTGAGCGGACGGCCGATCACGGAGCGGGAGATCGAGTGGCTCGTGCTCGTTGCGGGGATGGCGGCCGTCGCCGTCGACAACTGCCAGGCGCGACAGGCCCTGGCGTTCGAGAAGCTCTTCGCCGAGCGGATCGTGGCGGGGCTGGACGTCGGCGTCATCACGACTGACGCGAAGGGCACTGTCACGGCGTGCAACCGTGCCGCAGCCGAGACGCTCGAGCTCGACCGCTCCCCGGTGGGCGGCAGCGTGTCCGCCCTGGGCGAGGCGCTCGCCGAGTTTGCCGATAGCGTGCTGCAACTGACCGAGCTGCGAGCGACGCGCGTTATCGAGCACGAAGGCACGGGCCGCCGCCTGCGCGTGAGTGCTGCGCCGATTGCCGGCGACGGCCACCGGGTAGGCGTCGTCCTCGTGCTCGAGCCGGCTCCCGAGCGAGCTGCTGCAACCGCGCCGGCCGATGAGGTCGGCCGCGCTGCGGCCGATGAGGTCGGCCGCCCTGCGGCCGATGAGGTTCGCCGCCCTGCGGCCGATCAAGCGGCGCAGATGGCGTTCTGGTCCGAGCTCGCGGCCCGGATGGCGCACAAGCTGAAGAACCCCCTCGTGTCGATCAAGACGTTCACACAACTGCTGCCGGACCGATACACCGACGAGGAGTTCCGCACGGACTTCCTCGACGTGGTGGATGCCGAGGCGGACAAGATCAACGAGATCGCCGACCGGCTCCTGCTGTACTCGCAGGCGCACGAGGTCGAACCGGTCCCGACCGACCTGCCGGCGCTCGTGCGGACCGTGCTCGATACGTTCGTCGAGCGCGCCGAGGCGAGCGGCGTCCGCGTCGAGCGCGAGCTCGACGAGCTCCCGGTCGTCCTGGCCGATCCCGGGCGCCTGAGCCTGGCGCTGCGCAGCCTCGTCGAGAACGCGCTCGAGGCGATGCCCGGCGGCGGGCGGCTGACGGTCCGGACGCGGCTGGTCGAGACGCCGGCCGTCGTCGCGAGCGGCGATTCTCGAACGCTTGATTTCAGCGCGGGTGGCGCGGCGCCTGCGTTCGCCTGTGTCGAGGTGGCCGACACCGGCGGCGGGATTGCGCGCGAACATCTCGACAGGGTCTTTGAGCCGTTCTACTCGCAGAGCGTGCGCGGGATCGGCCTCGGTTTGGCGATCGTCGCCCGCGTCGTCCATGAGCACCGAGGCCGCATTGAGATCACGACCACACCGGGCCGGGGCACGCAGGTGCGCATCCTGCTCCCGGCCCAGTGTTGACGGCGGGGTGAGCTGCCGCATGGCGGTCGAGGAGATTCAGATGGCCGAGCAAGCGCACAGCGTCCTGGTCGTCGACGACGAGCCGGCCGTGCGCAACGCGCTCAAGAGCGTGCTCGAGCACGACTACCGGATCGTACTCGCCCACGACGGCCCGTCGGCCCTCGACGCGCTTCGCGACGACGCGCAGATCGACGTGGTGCTGCTCGACATGGTCATGCCCGGCATGCACGGGCTCGAGGTGCTGCGCCGGGTCCGCAGCGAGTTCACCTCGGTCGAGGTGATCGTGCTGTCGGCGCTTCAGTCGATCGAGACCATTATCGAGGCGATCAACCTCGGCGCCTTCGACTACGTGAGCAAGCCGTTCGCGGCGCGCGAGCTCGCGTTGATCGTCGACCGCGCGATCGAGCTGCGCACGCTCAAGCGCGAGATCAGCCGGCTGCGCGAATCGGTCACCGGCCTCGTGCCCGTCGAGCTGGTCGGCGTCTCGTCGGCGACCGCCGCGCTGCGCCACCGCGCGCAGGAGCTCGCGCAGGGCACGGAGCCGTTCCTCGTCGTCGGCGAGCGCGGGGTGGGCAAGGAGTCGTTCGCGCGCGTCGTCCACTGGCGTCGCCACGGCAACGAGGCGGCGTTCACGGCCGTGCGCTGTGCGGACTTCGCGAGGCAGCAGGCGTTCCGCGCGCTCGCGAGCACCGAGGTCCAAAACGCCCCCGTTGATCTGGCGCACCTCGGCCTCCCGTGCGCCGGCTTGGTGCTTTTCAAAGACGCGCATCGCCTCGACGGCGAACAGCAAACCGTGCTCGCCCACGTGATCCGCGTGCTCTGCGATGCCGGGGTGTGCTGCGCGGCAACGGCCCCGCCCACGCTCGGCGACCGCGACAAGATCGACCCCGAGCTGTACGCGGTCGTGGCCGGCACCGTCGTGGTGATCCCGCCGCTGCGCGAGCGCTACGAAGACATCAAGCCGCTGGCCGAGCACTTCCTGGTGGAGCTGCGCGCCGAGCTGAACGCGGCCGCGACGCGGATCGGACCGGACACCGTCGGCGAGCTCGAGACCTACTCGTGGCCGGGCAACGTGCGGGAGCTCAGGAACTTCGTCGAGCGCGTCCTGATCCTGCATGCCGATGAGCCCGTGCTCGAACGCCGCCACCTGCCCGACGAGATCGGCGCCACCGCGGCCCGGGCCCTGTCGGCCACCGACTTCATCGGCCGCAAGACGCTCAAGGAAGCGGTCAACGACCTCGAGCGCCGCATCATCACGGACGCGCTCCGGCGATCCGGCGGCGTGCAGACGCGCGCCTCGGAGCTGCTCGGCACCACGCGCCGCATCCTGCGCTACCGAATGCAGCAGCTCGGCATCGAGTAAGCCCGGTTCTTCACCCGCATTCCTCACGGCCGGTGCGCGCTGGTTTTGGACACACGGCAATGACCAGCCTGCATGGGTGACAGTCTTTGCGCGCGCGCAGAGTCGCAACGACCGCGAGACATGGACGGTCGGCCCGACGAGCCGCGCAGCGGCGATTGAAAGCAGCCGCCGACGCTTCGCGTCGCAAGGCGCAAGCCCGTGGCAAGCGTGAAAAAGAGGGAACTAGAGCCCCTTCAGGGGGCGTATGGCAGTAGCCTCGGGCGCAAGCCCGTGGAATGAAGGCCCCCCAAGAGGACCGGAGCCCCGTCAGGGGCGATTGATCTCGCGTCTTCAATCGCCCCTGTCGGGGCTCGGTGTGTTTTTTCGATTCCGCTTCCCACGGGCTTGCGCCCGAGGCTACTTCCAGACGCCCCTGACGGGGCTCGGGGTCCTTTGCTGGGTCCGTCTACCACGGGCTTGCGCCCGAGGCTACTTCCAGACGCCGCTGACGGGGCTCGGCGTCCTTTGTTGGGTCCGTCTACCACGGGCTTGCGCCCGAGGCTACTTCCAGACGCCCCTGTCGGGGCTCGGTGTCTCAGGCCGGCATTGCTGGGTCAACAGCGTGATGGCTTGCCGGGGCTTTTCAGCAGCCTTCTATTGCCCCACGAGCCGGACGCGGTAGAAACGGCTGCGCGTCGTCGAGAATCCCGCCGGAGACGTGCCGTCGTCCATCCAGCTCTCGGTGCCCTGGTCGCCCGGCGAGCCGTCCGACTCGGTCACGAGGGACTCCGCGATGTCCTGCCACGTTGCCCCGGGATCGTACGCGCCGCTCGGCGTGCCGTCGGAGAACTGCACGACGTAGGTCCGGCCGTGCACGGTTGCCCACGTAATCGTCGTCGAGCCGCGCTCGATACTGGTGATGCGGAACCGCGAGCTCGGGTCGTTCGGATCGGTGCCCGCGGCGATCTCATCGCCGTCGCTTGCGCCGTCGCCGTCGGAGTCCGCCTTTGTCGGGTCGGTGCCGTAGGTGCGCACCTCCTCGCCGTCGGCGAGCCCGTCGTCGTCGGTGTCCGGGACGTCCGGATCGGTGCCGGTGTCGTAGCGGTCCACGTAGACGCCGGTGTTCGTCTCGACGAGGTTGGCCAGGCCGTCGCCGTCGTCGTCGAGCGACGGGCCGAACGCGTAGAGGGCCGTGTCGCCGCCGAGCATGCCGATCGAGTACACGTTGCCGTTGGCGACCGAGGGCGAGGTGCCGGCGTCGCCGTACACGTCGAGCACGAAGCCCTGCTCGCCCGGCTGCTTGGCTGTGTCGAGGATCTGCAAGTCAGTCCCAGGCCCGAAGGCATACCCGGCGGCCGGGATCAGGCCGACGTAGAGCAGCCCGTCGGCGCAGCACGGCTGCTCGAGCCACCCGCCGGCGGCGTAATAGGACCACAGCAACGTGCCTGACGCCTCTTCAAAGCATTGGAGCTTGCGCTCGGACCCGAAGCCGTCGATCCCACCAGCCAGGTACACGCTGTCGCCCGCGACGACGGGGATCGAGTCCGTGCGCTCGGCCGGCGTGCTCCACAGGACCGACCCATCATCGGCGTCGAGCTTGAAGAGCGTCGCGTTGTCCTCGCCGCCGTAGAAGCTGTAGCTGGCGATGTAGACCGCGCCGCTCTGGATGCTCACGCCGCCGAAGAACCCCTCGCTCCAGCCTGGGCAGGGCGCGTGGCGCCAGCGCTCCGTGCCGTCGGCCGCGTCAATCGAACACACGGCGCCGTCGGCCGTGCCGACGTAGAGCGTGCCGTCGGCGTACGCGGGCGTGTTGCCGTTTGTCTCGCCGATCTCGCGCGACCACAGGAGCGCGCCGTCGAGCAGCCGGTGTGCGTAGAGCTTCCCGCCGAGGCCGAAGCGGGTGGCGTCGGTGACGAACACCGCGCCGGCTGCGACGATGGGCGACGCGTTCACGACCGAATGGTCGAGCGCGGCGCTCCACAGGACCGTGCCGGTGTGTGCGTCGAGGCTGTAGAGCGTCTGGCCCGAGCCGACCACGACGCGCTCGACGGGCTCGCCGCTCACCTCGCCGAAAAACGCCGCCGGCGACGACCACGAGTCCACGGCCCGCGGCGCGAGCGCGCGGCTCCACAGCAGCGAGCCGTCGAGCTCGTCGAACGCGAGCACGCAGGCGTCGGTATACGTGTGCTGTTGTTCGTCGTAATACTCGCCGTAGGCGTACACCTTGAAATCGGCCACGACGGGCGTCGTCGGCCCGACGAGCTCGATGTTCGGCACGACGGCGACGAACCGCGGCGCGCCGAGCATCGGCGGCCCGGCACCGTCGGCGATGCCGCTGTGGCGCGCGTCGTGCGCGAGGCACGGAAAGCTCTCGACGGCGCCTGCAGCCGCGCTGATCGCGGCAGCAAGGACTACGAGCAAAGAAGCGGCGACGCACGCCGCTCGAAGCCGCGCAGCGGCGCTTGAGAGTAGCCTCGGGCGCAGACCCGCCGAAGCCTTGGCGAAGGAGGGCAAGCCCGTGGACCGCGACGCCCAGAAGAGACGCCGGAGCCCCGTCAGGGGCGACTGAATCCGACGCCCGGCCCAGTCAGTCGCCCCTGAAGGGGCTCTATTCTCGTTGAGTGCGCCCGGCAACCACGGGCTTGCGCCCGAGGCTACTCCCAGGCGCCCCTGGCGGGGCTTCGGCCTGCGCGCCCGTCGAAAAAACGGCGCATCGGGCTTTGCGCGCATGCTCCGAAGGGGCGTCATAGCACAGCCCAGGGCAACGCCCTGGGAGGCCGGGCCAGAACAAACGGAGCGATAGCCCGAAGGGCTTCCATAGAACGCCTTTTTCAACACGCCCTTGCCGCCTAGGCCTAACGGAAGCATAGGCTCAACAGCTATCCCCCAATTCTGAATGAGCCCACCGCTGGTCATTTCACTGTCTGGCCCCGAGTCAGTCGGCCCATGTGCGCCAGTCGGGCACGTAGTGCGGGTCGTTGTGCTCGCCGACCGAGCCGACGCGGAATCTTTTGGTTGTGTACTCGCCGCCTTCGAGCCCGTGTGCGGCCACGTGCCCGTCGACGAACGCGGCGACGGCTCGCTCGCTGTGGCGGAAGCACGTCGTCGGGTAGTCGTTCCGGCTCCATCCACGGCCCGAGAACAGGTACGGCGGATCGAGCAGCGCGTTGTTCGAGATCTGTGTGTCGCTCCACGCCATGAGCGCGTCGGCCATCATTATGACCTTGTGCGGCTCGCGCACGTCGGCGACGCGTTTCCACGGCTCGTGGCCGATGCTGAAGGCCCAGCCGGGCGTACCGGCCGGGCACAGGTAGTAGCCGTTGTAGCCGTAGGTCGAGGTCGGCTCGGCGCCCGGGCCCTGCGGGTGGTAGCTGCCCCAGCGCTGGACGGGGCAGTTGAACACGCTGTGCTCCGTGTTCGGTTTCACGTCGAGATAGGGGTAGATGAAGCCGGCCTCGTAGTCGATGCCGGCCTCGTTCGTGCCCCACCAATACACGACCGGCGACTGCTGCCAGTTCGCGCACGGCATGAAGGCGCCTTCAAAGTCGTTCGTGTAGGTGAGCGCGGCGAGGGCGAGCTGCCGCTGGTTCGACATGCATTCGGTCTGCCTCGCCTTGTTGCGAACGCCGACGAGGGCCGGCAGCAGCACGCCGAGCAGCGTGGCGATCACCGCGATCACGACGAGGAGCTCGATCAACGTGAAGGCGCGCTGTTTCATCATCGTCCCCCTCCGGGGGTCGTGTGCTCCCCGCCCCACACACGGGGCGGGGAGCACGAACGAGTTCCTACGCTCTCGTGCGCCGTCGCAGCCCGAGCACCAGGGCCGCCCCCGCAACGAGGAGCACGGCCGGCTCGGGTATCGGTGTCACGTCGGCGAAGGCGTCGATGTCGACGACGGCCTCCGCGTTCAGGTTCGATACGCGTACGTACTGGATCCAGTCGAGGCCGGTGCCGGCCAGGTCGATGCCGGTGCCACCGCCCGAGCCGGCGTAGAGGACGAGCGCCTGCGCTTCGGTCAGCCCGTCGAAGTCCGACAACGTCAGACTCGGGTCGACGGGCAAGAGGAAGTCGCTCGGCACGGTGTGATCGGCGTCGGCCCAGCCCGTCGTCGGATACAGCGCGTCCGCGTACGGCGGGGTTACGGTGACCCAGTCGATGCCGTCCCGGCTGACCTCGATCGTGCCGAGGTCGTTGCCGAAGAGCAGCGCCGGGTCGGTGATGATCGGGTCAGGCCACTGGGTGATGAACGCCGCGTTGCCGAACACGATCAGGTCGATGCCGAACGCGTTGCGCGCGTCGTCCTCAACGGGGTGGTCGAACACGACCTCGACGTAGCCGCCGGGGCCGAACGAGAAGACCTGGTCGTGCGGCCAGTTGCCCGTACCGTCCGGCCTGTGGTACCCCCACTCCGGGTTGATGATCGTCACGGGGTCGTCGGCGCCGCCCGCCCAGTTGGGCGTCCACCGCTGAGGCGAACCGAGCACGGCGTTCGGGTCGTCGTAGTCGTCGGTCGTGCCGCCGCGGTCGGAGCCGACGACGACCGAGGCGAACTGAGCGTGCGCCATCGGAACGCACAGCAGCGCGAGCAGCATAGACAGCGCAGTTCCTCGAAAGAACCTCATTCCCTTACCTCCTACTCGTCGTGAAGTGAGCGTCCACGGCTGCTTTCTCGACTCATTCTGAGTCGAAAAAGAAGCTCGGGCCGAGCCTTCGGCTCGGTCGCGTCACGCGTGACGCTAGGCCTACTTCGCGACGCGGCAAGAGGAGGGGAGTGACGAGGAAGTCCCGTCTCGTGTGCCCGGTGGGGCGTGCTGCGTGTGGACAGACTCGTCCGCCAGCCTGGTCGATCGACGGGTGGCTCGACATGATCCGCTTTCTTCCCGGGTGCGAAGAAGTCAGGGTCACGCGCCCGCAGGCAGGTCTTCTGGCTTGCGGATCGTCCTACTTGGCCCGCCTTCCCAGCCGCCCTTTGACGACCAGTGACTGTCACGGCCTCCGGTCTTTGCCCGAGGCCCGCGTGGGCCGTTCGTCCCCGCTTACAGCGGCGCCCCCGCGGCGGAATCTCACCGCCTTCCCTAGCGCCTGCGATCAGCTTCCACCTATCGCAATACTTCCTGCGTGTCAAGCGCAAAATCGGCGCGTCTACCCAAATCGGCGTCCAGCGTTGTTTGCAGGGATGAGGAATGCTTGCTGAACCGCGCAGTCGCACGTCATCGTATGTGTGCAGGCCAACCGAGCGTGCTCATGTGTCCGGGGAAGCCGCCGTTGTAGGGCCCGTTTCAACGGGCTTCGTCCTTTCAGCATAGGCCAGTCCTTCAGGGCTGGTATCACGCGCGACACGCAGCCATTCCGGAGCCCGTTTCAACGGGCTTCTCGACAGGCGGCTTAAGCCAGAACGACACGGACGTTGAAACGCGCTCAACGGGTGCAGATACGTCGTGCTCTACCAGCCCTAAAGGACTGGCCTGTGAAAAACAGGACGCTCAAGCGCCCCGCCGCCACTGTGCGAACGAGTCTGGCTGCACAGCACGAGACTCTCCACGCATCCCAGTCCCTTCATCAGCGCCGCCTGATCGTTATCCGCCGATCCGGGCGTCTATGCGTTGTGCCGGCGCGCGCATTCTGCTATGATATGATGCGCGTGAGGGCGTAGGGACAAGCGAGCGGCGCGTGTGCTCTGCGCCGAGGACCCGAAGAGGAGGAACAAGCGGTGAGGCCGTTTGCCACACTGCTGATCGTCGTGCTTGCCCTCGTCGTTGCCGTCTCCTGCGGCAAGAAGGAGAAGGAGACGGGGCCGAAGACGGCGGCCGATTACGTGGCGCGCGCCAAGGGCCACTTCGTCGACAAGGACACAGCGCTCGAGGACCTGAACAAGGCGATCGAGCTCGACGAGAATTGTGTCGAGGCGTATGAGCTCCGGGCCGAGCTCTTCGAGGCGAGATACCGGGACTCGGACGACGCGAACGACGCCGAGTGCGCGATCGCCGACTACGACAAGCTCATCGAGCTCGAGCTGGACAGCCCGAAAGCGGCCGAGCGCCTGCGCCTGCGCGGCGTGCTCAAGCTCGGGCTCGGGGACTGCGATGACGCGATCGCCGACTTCAAGGGATCGATCGGCAAGGACAAGCGCGTCCCCAAGACGCACGAGCAGTTGGCGCAGGCATACGTTGCCAAGGGCGACACGGACAGCGCGCTCGCGTGCTACGGCTTGGCCATCCAGTACGACCGCGAGAACGCGTCGCTCTACAAGGCCCGCGGCCACGTCTACTACAAGCGCGAGGAGCTCGACAAGGCGATCCCCGACCTCGAGAAGGTCTACGAGCTACAGCCCGAGGCCGACGTCTGCATGGCGCTCGCGCAGATCTATCTCGACACCGGCCACCGTGACAAGGCGCTCGAGTGGTACGAGAAGGGCCAGAAGCTCGACCCGTCCATGGAGTTGGGCACGTCTGCGTGGTGAGCATCGGTTGAGAGGATGGAGGAGGATCTCGTTGTGAGACCGTATGCGAAGACGCTCGTCGTGTTGCTGGTCGCCGTGGTCGCTTTCGCCTCGTGCGGCAAGGGCAAGAGCAAGAAAGATAAGGAAGTCGAGACGCATCTCGATGCGGCGCGCAAGAGCTTCCTCGACCATGATCGCGCGATCGCCGAGCTCGACAAGGCGATCGAGCTCGACGACAAATGCGTCGAGGCCTACGAGCGGCGCGCCGAGATCTACGAGGCCGGCTACCGCGAGACCGGCCGCGCGCAGGAAGCCTCCAAGGCGATCGGCGACTACGACGCGCTCATGAACATCGAGCCGAAGAGCCGGAAGGCGGCCGAACGGCTGCGCAAGCGGGCCTGGCTCAAGACCGAGCTCGGCGAGTACGACGACGCGATCGCCGACCTGAACGCCTCGCGCAATCGGGACGGCCGCAACTGGCGCACCTACGGGCAGTTGGCCAAGGCCTACCTCGGCAAGGACGACCCCGAGAACGCGATCAAGGCGTACTCGCTCGCCATCAAGTGCGACCGCAACAACGCGTCGCTCTACAAGAGCCGCGCGCACGTCTACTTCGACCTCGGCGACAAACGCAAGGCAATCCCTGACCTCACAAAGGTCACCGAGCTCCAGCCCGACCTCGAGGCCTACGCGGCGCTCGCGCAGATCTGGCGCGATCTGGGCGATCCGCACAAGGCGCTCGACTACTACAACAAGGCCAAAGAGCTCGACCCGGATTTCGAGAGCAACGTCACGCCCTGGTAAGGCCCGCGTCAGCTCGACGGCTGCGCGCTGCCCGGGCCGCAGCGATGCCCCAGCAGCTCGAGCTCGGCGTTCCTCAGTTCGAGCTCGAGTTCCTTTTCCCGGATCCGGTCGGCCGCTGCCTCGCCGCGGAGCCGCGCGACGGCGGCCGCGACAATCGTCGCCATCAGCACAACGGCGGCCGTGATCTCGACCTTGTCGTAGCCGAGCTCGAGGATCTCGTTCGCGAGCATCAGCACCGCCGACACCACCATGATGATCTTCTCACGCATCAGTTCACTCCTTTCAGTCGTCGTCGTGAAATCCACTCAGCACCGCGTTGCCGCCGGCGAGCATCGTCGGCACGAGCCACGTGCGCCCGGTCGGGTCGACGAAGCGCTCGCTGCGCTCGACGAGCACGCGGCGAATCTCGGCCGTCGTCGGGAGGCGGCCATCGTTGGCCCGCTTGTATTCGCCCAGCAGACCGGCGACCATCCCGGCGAGCGCCGGCGAGGCGAACGAGGTGCCGTCGAGCTCGACGAGCCACTGCCGACGCCGGCCGTAGCGGACGCGCGTGACGCGCACCACGCCGGCGCGGATCGCGCCCCGGTAGGCGCGCCGGAACGCGCGGGCCGTGCGCGTCGGCAGGAACGACCAGACGTCCTCGCCCGGGCAGACGAAATCGACGTACGCGTTCGTGTTGCTGAACTCGCTGAGCTCGACGAGAAAGCGGCTCTCGGACCCGCTGTCTCCGTCCGCGCGCGCGAGCCGGATGCTGCCGACCGCGAGCACGAGCCCGTCGAACGCAGCGGGGTAGGCGGCCGGGCTGCCGCGCTGGCCGTCGTTTGCGGCGGCCGCGCAGTAGACGTTGCCGAACTCGTCGACGGAGCGCGCGATCGCTCGCTCGAGCGCGCGCACGTCCTGCCACGCCTTGGTCCAGGCGGCCGAACCGCGTGGCGCGCGGCCCGGCGCAAGCCCCATCGAGACGTTGACGACGATGCCCCGGATGCCGCGCCGCTCTTGCCAGCGGTGGAGCCAGTCGATTGCGGCGACCCACCACGCGGCGTCGTTCCGGGCGCGCCGCTGGTCAAAGCACTTGAGCGCAACGAGGCGGACGCGCGGCATCGTCTGCGCTACGATGCCGCCCGTCGCCGTGCCGTGGAAAAAGCTGTCCGTGCGGTAGCCGCCGCGCCAGAAGAAGTTGTCGCCCGGTATCGTCGAGACACCGGCGGCCCAGTTGTCGCGCAGCGCCGCCGTCGCGCGCTCGATGCCCGTGTCGAGCACGGCGACGTGCTCGTTGGTGCCGTCACCGCCGAGCGCTGTGAACGCCGGAACCTCGGCGAGCTCGGCCCACTCGGGCTCGTGACGGGCGAGCGCATGATCAGCGCGGAGCGCAAGCCGGGCCGTCGAGCGCGCCGGCCGCGGGCGCGCCAGCTCAATGCATCGCGCGTAGTCACTGTTGCTGTTCATCGTTGCCTCTCTTGTCAGCGCAGGTGCTTGGGCACCGTGTGCGGGCCGTACTCGTGGTGCGACCAACCGAGGTCCGATTGGCCGCGCACGCCGAGCGCTTCCTCGTCGGGCCGTTCGTGGCGGCACGTGCGGCACCGGGCCGGGATGCGGTGGAGCCGGTAGTCCACCTCGACGAGGTGGTCGTCGATCACGTAGACGCGTTCGTAGAACTCGCTGCGCCATCGGATGCCGAACCGGCTGCGGATCCATCGCCGCAGGCAGATCCAGCAGAGGCCCTTGCTCAGCACGCTCATCGTCGATCCCTTCGCTCGTCATGTTTCAGCGGCGGCTGTCCAAGCCGGTGGCCATCAGGACACTGTCAGCCTGGGCCGACGAAGGTGGTCCGGCCATATCTGGCCGGACCACCTTCGTCCAAGGCCGTCGCTCTTGGA
>Ga0307430_1001203_pt1 | contig 19572 bp, 17 predicted proteins | sample SalMarWE160130MG_FD_202159 | JGI IMG/M metagenome (GOLD analysis project Ga0307430, IMG submission 202159) | Salt marsh sediment microbial communities from the Plum Island Ecosystem LTER, Massachusetts, United States - WE1603-130 | ecosystem: Environmental > Aquatic > Marine > Intertidal zone >...
GCCTGCTCCCCCCAAGTTCAAGAAAAGGCAGAGCATCGTCGCTTTGTTCCTCAAACAGTATATTTTTCTTTTTCCTCAATTCGAAGCTTCGTTAAGGTTGCTCCTATAAGGCTTCTTCAGAAAATGTACTTCGACAACCATGTAAACCTTCTATATACGATACTTTGACTAAACCTAATTTTTTGTTATTATATTCCTATATTGATAAAAATGGGTTAAAGATAAAGATTGACTAAATTAAAGGAGAGATTAATAATGCGGATTGGTGTTCTTACCGGGGGAGGAGATTGTCCAGGGTTAAATGCCGTTATCAGAGGTATAGTTATCCAGGGAGAAAGAGAAGGTTATGAGATAGTAGGATTTACAGAAGGATGGCTGGGGGTCCTGGAGAATAGGTCGAGAAAGCTAACAAGAAAGGATGTAGAAGACATTCAATCAGAGGGAGGAACCATTCTCTATACCTCCCGTACCAATCCTTACAAGGAAAATAATGGTTCTATCAGAGTCAAGGATACACTCAAGAAAGAAGGAATAGAAGTTCTGATAGCTATAGGAGGAGACGACACTCTGGGAGTAGCCAACCGACTCTACCAGGAAGGAATAAAGACAGTGGGAGTGCCCAAGACCATTGACAATGACCTTTCTGCTACTGACTACACTTTTGGCTTTGACACAGCTGTCAATATAGCCATAGAAGGAATGGATAGACTGAGCACTACAGCCAGGTCTCACCATCGAGCCGTGATAGTAGAAATAATGGGACGCCATGCAGGTTGGATAACCCTGGAGGCAGGAGTTGGAGCAGGAGCCTCCGTTATTCTAATTCCCGAAGTTCCCTTCTATATAGAAGAAATATGCGAGACCCTTATCAAACGAAAGAAGGAAGGAAATAACTACACCATCATAGCTGTAGCAGAAGGAGCAAAAGCAGCCAAAGGAAGCAAATTCCTCTCCCAGGAGGTAGTCAAAGGGGAAAAAATAGATGCATTCGGTCATATCCTCTTAGGAGGAATTGCCACCCTTCTGGAGAAAGAAATCCCCAAAAGGACAGGAATAGAAACAAGGTCTGTCATCTTAGGACATCTCCAGAGAGGGGGAAGACCCTCTGCTTTCGATAGATTCCTAGCTACTCGTTTTGGCCTTAAGGCGATAGAACTGGTGAAAAAAGAAAAATTCGGTCAGATGACATCTCTTAGAGGCACAGAGATTATCTCCGTACCCTTACAAGAAGCGGTGGGGGAGACAAAGCGCGTTCCTCAAAAACTCTACGATGAAGTAGTAAAACCATTATGGGGGGAGTAACATATAGCGTTTAGCGGATAGCGTAGAGCGTATAGGATAAACCATTAAAGCGAAAAACTGAAAACTTATTTTCCCCCTCACCCCTTTTTGTGTTCATTGTTCATTGTTCATTGACCTACTAGCCCGTTAGCCAACTGGTTCACCATTCGTTCGTTGTTTTTTTATCAATGAAGTATGCCCTATGGTTTTGAATTTTTTTTACTATACGCTATACGCTACCCGCTATACGCTGTATTTTTCGCTATTTTAGTACTCTATCCCTCTTCTCCCTTTTATTCCTGCATCAAAAGGATGCTTAATACTCTTTATCTCGCTAACCAGGTGAGCAAGCTCAATTAGTTCAGGGGAAGCATGGCGTCCGGTGAGAATAATCTCGAGAGAAGTGGGCTTTTTTCTTATGAAATCAATGAGCCTGTTCTTATCAATGAGCTCATAATATAAAACAACGTTTATTTCATCGAGGATAACCAAATCATACTTTTCTTCTATTACTTGGCGGCTGATTTCATCCAAAAAGTGAGTCCATTCTAGCCTGATTTTCTTTTTCTCCTCTTCCTTTAATCTATCTGGAAATGTCCATCTATCTTTCTCTCCTTTGCAGATTACCTTAATTCCCACATCTTCCAGAAGAGGAATTTCACCAGAGCCTTCTTTGCCTTTAAGGAACTGAACAAAGAGAATCCTCAAGCCTCTTCCCCTGGCTCTTATTGCCTGCCCTATGGCAGCAGTGGTCTTTCCCTTTCCCTTTCCAGTATATATCTGGACCAGCCCTCTCTTCATATATCTTTTATCCGGCTACGTTTATCTCTTTGAAATAGATAGGAGGGGTGCGGGTAGTCCCGATAAAACGGGATTCACTTCCCAGAGCCAGGACATTATTGAGCATAGTATAAGAATTATCGCTAACCATAACATCTTTAACTCTGCCTTTAATCTTTCCATTTTCTACCTTGTAACCAAGGTCTAAATTTACTGAAAACTCTCCCATCAGGACGTTACCCTGCCCTGAACCTATTACCTGGTCTACAATTATTCCTTCCTTGATGTCTTTGACCATCTCCTGTAAAGGAACTTTCCCCTCTTTTACAATAAAGTTACTGGTAGCAGGAGAGGGTAAAGTGCTATATCCCCTGGCTCCATTAGAGGTAGTTTCAGTGCCCATCAGACCAGCTGTCTGTAAGTCATAGATGAAGTTTTTCAAAACTCCCTCTTCAATTATGGGAGTACGACGGGAAGGTATACCCTCTCCGTCCACAGGAGAAGTAGCCAGAGCAAGAGGGAAAAGGGCGTCATCAAAAATATCTATAAAAGAAGAAACAACGGATTTACCTATTTTCCCTAAAAGAGGAGATATTTTCTTTTGCAGCACTTTTCCATTAATCCCCTGCTTCAATGATTGCAGGAGCAAGGGAACAGCCTTAGAGGTAAAAATAACCGGATATCTCCCCGGGGAAATCCTCCCCTTTTTTCTAGTTAATCTAAAAGCTTCCAGTATTCTCTGAGCAACAGAAGAAGACCAATCATGATATTTTACACTGGCTTCTCCTTCTCCTATGCCCAAGAAGTTTCCTTCTTCTGCTAAAAAGGCACCCAGAGAAAAAGTATAACTTGTCTTTTTATAAGAGCGAGAAAGGCCATTAGTGTTCAGAATGCTAATCTCGGCTTCTATCTTAGCTACTTCTCCTTCACAGTGCAGGAAAGGAGCTTCCTTGAGAATCAAATCAATAGCTTCTCTACCCTCCTTTACCATCTGTTCTAAACTCAAAGAGATAAGAGAATCGTCATAACACTTAACAGAAGAAGTGCTATCAGCAGGAGGAAGATGAAAGCGGGCTTTCTCGCCAAATTGAGCTGAGTCTGAAGCCGCTTTTACTAAAGGACGAGATTGGCTAAGGTCAGTAGAACTGGAAAATCCAATTTTCCCTTGTTTAATTACCCTTAAGCCTATACCCTCCTCAAAAGAAGAATCGATTGATTTTAGCCGATTTGCTTCGAATATAACCTCACTACTTTTAGACCTCACTCGGTAAAGCTCTGCTTCTTCTGCAGAAGCGGCAGCCATTTCCAGAATTTTCTTCATCATTGCTTTCCTCCCACCACTACATCTCTTATCTCCAGGTGAGGTCCTCCTGTAGAAACAGGAAGAGGCGATTGACCTCCTTTTCCACACCCCCCTGGTCCAGTAAAGAGAACTAAATCATTACCGATAGCCTCAATATTGGCTAAAGTGTTGAAGATATTTCCAGTAAGATTTAAATCCCTTACTTTTTTGCCGAGCCTGCCTTTTTTTATAAGATAACCTTCTTCTGGGGCAAAAGTAAACATCTCTAGATTAGTCTGTCCCCCGCGAAAGCCTTTAACGTAGATTCCTTCCCCTACCCCTTCTATCATCTCCTCAAAGGACTTATCTCCCGCTGCAATATAGGTATTACTCATCCTCACGATGGGAGGATAATCATAGCTTATAGCTCGTGCATTGCCGGTAATCTCTTCCCCCATCTTGGCTGATGTCTCCCGGGAGTGAAGCCTGCCACTGAGTCTGCCTTCTTTAATTAAATAAGTCTTTTGGGAAGGAACTCCTTCATCATCGTACAAATAATAACCCCCTTCTCCTTTGATGCGAGGTTCATCAATAATATTCAGTCCGGGCGGTCCAAAGAGCCTTCCTAATACCATTATTTTCTGAAGTCTTTTATCCTCGTATAAAAAATCAGCCTCAGAAAGGTGACCAAAAGCCTCGTGAGCAAAAACACCGCTTAACTCAGGGTCCACTATGATAGTGTACTTTCCTCCTTTAGCTGGTTCTGCGTCTAATAGATCTTGTGCTCGCTTGACTGTCTCTTCTGCCTGTTCTGCCTTTTCCTTCACCAGTCCGTAGCCTCCCACTCCTCCTATCCCCATATGGGCAGACTGGATATTATCTCCCCTTCTGGCTATAGCCCTCATCCCCAACACTGTATCTATCCTCTCCTGTTCAATGTAAGTTCCTTCTGAATTAATAAAGTACTTTGTGGTATGAATATCAGCATACCTTAAAGCTGAGGTCTGGATTTCTTTGCCAGAAAGAAGGATTTTGTTATAGCGGTTACAGAGAAGATATTTTTCTTCCAGGGAAATATCGGCTGGGTCAAGCTCTACTTCTACACTTATTGCCTCATTCCGGGCAGGAAGGGAAGCTAGCTTAATTTCTTCTCCTTTTATCAGGTGAGCTTCTTTTGTAGCTAATTCTAAGTAATCTTTCAATTTAGATAAATCATTAAAGGAAACAAAACTCCAACCCCCTCTACTTTTTGCTCTTATTCCTCCACCTTTTCCATAGGACTCCCCTATTGCTTCCAGTTCCTTGCCTACATAGTGAATTCCCACTACTTTGACTTCCTCATACCTGATTTCCAGATAATCTGCCTTTACTCTTTTTAGACAAGAACTAAAAAAAGATTTCATTTACATAACCTTTTCCATGATCTCTTCTGCAATATCGAAGTTAGCATAGACCTTCTGCACTTCCTCAGAATCCTCCAGCGCATCCATCAAACGAAGCATCTGCAAAGCTTCTTTTTTTTCCAGGGGAACAGTAGTTTGAGGAATCATAGTCAACTCAAATAGTTCAGGGCTATATCCTATTCTTTCTATATTCTCTTTAATCTGGCTGAACTGTTCAGGAGGAAAGACAATCTCCAGAATATCCCCTTCATCTTTTATATCTTCTGCTCCTACCTCAATAGCCATCTCGATTATCTTATCCTCATCTACCTTTGTTTTATTCAAAACCATTAAACCTTTGCGGTCAAACAGCCAGTTTACACATCCAACTTCTCCCAGGTGGCCTCCATTCTTAGATAGAATATGTCTAATCTCGGCGATAGCTCTCTTTTTATTATCAGTAACTCCTTCAATAAATAGAGCTACTCCTCCAGGCCCATACCCCTCACAGTTAAAAGCTGCATAGCTAACCCCGGGCATCTCACCTGTCCCCCGCTGGATAGCCCGCTGGATATTATCCTTGGGCATTCCTACCTCCTGCGCCATATCAATGGCTAAACGTAAAGCAGGATTTGTTTCTGGGTCTCCCCCTGCTCTTGCCTCAATAGCTAGTTTGCGGGAGAGCTTACTAAAAGTAGCACCCTTTTGAGCATCTTTCTTGGCTTTCTTATGCTTTATGCTACTCCATTTTGAATGACCGGACATTTCAATTCACCTCTTTTTTTCTTTAGTATAGCAAAAAAGAGTTCAACGTCAAACATAGTGAGTTTTTAACCACAGTTCATAGTTCATCGTTCATAGTTCATCGACTAAAATCTCCCAATAACAAGCAATAAAAGGAAAAACATTCTTCCCCTCAAATATATTTATTGACTTTTTCAAGCTAATTGATAATTTGTAAGTAAAAATAAGCAAAGAAGCAAAGGCTATGTTTAAAAAAATAAAATGGATGGTAACAATCTCTATTTTCCTGATTATCTCGACAATTTTTCTCTTCAGCCAGCTTGCTTTGGCTAAGGGAAAGTGGCAGATAAGTCCTCATTATGGGAGCTGGAGTCTGAGACCAGTAGAATCCATGATTAAGGATTTAGTAGAAGATACGCTGGAAAGTCAGTTTCAAGGACTGATAGAAGAATATTTGGAAATAATAGACCCCGACTGGGGATACACCCCGGATATTCACTTTGGCTCCGGTGGAACAAATTTAGGCCTCGAGGTCAGATTCTACCCAGGGGGCGAAGATGGTTCTTCCAGCATTGGATTGGCAGTGGAAAAAAGCGAGCTTGAACTTACTCTGGACGGCTCAATAACATTCGAACTTGCAGATGGTAGCTATGTACAGGGCTCAGCAGATACTAGATTGCTCTTGGAACCAACTTCCTATCATTTGAGTCTTCGCTGGGACATAAAGCCATCCTGGCGACTCCATCCCTATATTGGTTTTGGCGCCGGCATAGGCTCCCTGAACGGAGTCCTCACCTATGATGATGTTAGCGTTGAGGCTTATGATGCCTCTACAGCAACAACTGTAACTGTAACGTACCCCCCTGGCCAAATGGACCTTGCTGATTTACTAGAAGACGCCGGGTACCCGACAATACCTCTGCCTATTCTCCAGCTCAATCTTGGATTCAACTTTAAAATAACCAATTACCTTCATGTCTTATTTGATGCAGGCATCTGGAATGGATTTTTAGTAAGAGGAGGAGTTTGCCTCAGGGTTTAGATTTTCTCTCCGGAAATTACCATAGTTTAGTTTTCCTCAGATTTTCTTCTTTTCTGTCATTATAGTCGAACCTGGTCTTCAGATGGCTAAGAATCTATTAATAAAAAATGGTAGAATTTTAAATCCGTCTTCTAAAGAAATTAAAGAGAGTGATATTTTTTTAGAAAATGGAGTTATTGCCAAGATTGAAAAGGCTAAAAAGGTTTATCCCTTTGCAAAAGTTCTGGATGCGGAAGGTCGAATAGTAACTCCTGGCTTTATTGACTTACATATTCAGGGGGCTGGCGGCGCTGATGTCCTTGATGGCAGGAGAGAATCACTTGAGATTATCTCCCGTACCTGTGCAAAGTTTGGCACTACCAGTTTCTTAGCTACTACTCTTTTTCGTTCAGAGGAAGATAATCATCATTTAGAAGTTGCCTCTAAGAGCGTGGGAAGTGATTTGGGAGGAGCCAATCTTCTTGGCATTCATCTTGAAGGTCCTTTTATTTCTGCGCCAAAAAGGGGTATGATTTTACCTGAATGCATATTTTTCCCCTCTCTAGAAATTCTTAAGAAGATTTTGGATTATAGCAAGGGAAAACTTCGCATGATGACTATAGCTCCAGAGATAAAGGGAAATCTAAAAATTATAGGAACTCTGGTAAGAGAGGGAATAGTTGCCTCCTTTGGTCACTCTAATGCTTCCTACGAGGAGACTTTAAAGGGGATGAAAGCAGGTATTTCCCATGTTACCCATCTTTTTAATGCTATGCCTTCCTTTCATCATCGAAAGCCAGGACCCCTTCTAGCCATCTTTCAGGCAAAAAGAGTTACTGCTCAAATCATCTCCGATGGAGTCCACCTACATCCTGAAATATTGAGATTTACCTATGACATATTAGGAGAGGATAGGTGTATCGTAATTACGGACGGCTTGCAGGCTATGGGGCTCCCTGAAGGAAGGTATACCTATAATGGAGTTGAGTATGAGTCACGAAAGGGCACGGCAAGATATTTCGATGGGACTTTAGTGGGTACCTCTTTAGGCCTAAATCAATTACTAGAGCGATTTATTCGGTTTAGTGGATGTTCTTTAAATGCAGGAATAAAAGCGGTTACAGAAAATCCGGCTAAAGTTCTCGGCATCCAAAATAGAAAGGGGAAAATTGAATTAGGTAAGGATGCAGATTTAGTCATATTAGATGGAGACTGGTCTGTTTGGTCCACCATTGTAGAAGGAAAGGTTGTTTTTCATAAGTAGTGAAGTTATATTTATAGCTCTAAACGTAATTGTTGACTGTGCGCTAAAATAAGGTTTTGTTGAGGAAGGATTTCTCGACTTTCCTCCTTGGAACCAGTAAGAAGGATAATTTTATTTTATCCTTTATGCGGCTTCCCTAAACTAAGCGAGGCTATTTTGATGAACTTACTCTATCTCAATAATCTTGCCAGAGTCGGCTGATTTCATCTCCCTGAGCACAATCTCTAAAGAATCCCTGGCTGATTGAGCACTGGCTTCGCCAGGTTCCTCATTATTCTCCAGGCAATCAATAAAATACTTTATCTCTGAGAAGTAACCTCCCAAATCAGCAATATTCCCTCCTCCATCCGCCTTAGCCTTTAATTCAGGCTTTACAGTGGGGTATTCTATCTCTTTACCCGACCTATAGATAGCTAAAGTCTTCTCATGGCGTGAATTAAACTCGACCGCTCCTTTTTCAAATAAAGCCGTATAAGCCATAGTAAAGGGAAAATTATCCGGCATATCCCAGCCACCTTCAGTGAAAGCTATCACCTCATCAGGGAAGGTAAAGGTAGTAAAGGTATGAGCATATTTGAGCCTACCTGGGGAGACCCGCGAAGCCAAAGAGACAGGTTTTCCTAAAAGATATAGTAGATAATCAGTATCGTGAATATGTAAGTCTAAGAGGGCACCTCCGCTCCTTTTTGCATCAGCAAGCCAATTATCCCAGGCATAGGTAGGAGTAGAAGCAAGACGAGTTAAGGTAATACTAAAGAGCCTTCCTAACTCACCAGTCTGATAGATTTTTTTTAATATAACATATTCTTGCCAGAAGCGAATCACCTGAGCAATCATCAATTTAACCCTGGCCTTCTTAGCCGCCTGGAGCATCTCCTCAGCATCTTTTACTCTTAAGGCAATGGGCTTTTCACAGAGGATGTCTTTGCCTAGCCGTGCAGCTTCAATCACACACTCTTTATGAAGAAAAGTAGGCAGGCATATGTCCACTGCATCAATATCTTCCTGATTCAATAGCTCTTCCAGGCTAGAATAAGCAGTAGCCTTATGTTTATCAGCTAAGAGCTGTGCTTTCTCTAAATCACTGTCTGCTATGGCGATAAGCTTTGCTTTATTTAGATTCCCATAAACCTCAGCGTGCATTCTTCCCATAAAACCTGCCCCTATAATTGCTACTTTAATCATTCTTCTTTCCCTCCTTTATTTATTCTTACCTATCTATCCAGAATAAAATCCATACTCCTGGAAGTATTATATATTAGAGCCTCTGGATGCTGCGAGTAAGGAGGCAGTATCTCGGCAGTGATATAATCATTGTAGCCTACCTCTCTTAAAGCTTTCATCACCCCAGCCCAGTCTATATCTCCTTCCAAGAGATCACAAAAGCCATTGACATTTCCTATAGCTCTCTTGAAATCCTTAATATGGACTTTTTTTATTCTCTTTCCCAAAATCCTAATCCAGTGTTCGGGATAGCCAGTGACAAGGGTATTGCCTACATCAAAATAGGCACCTAGATAATCAGACCCCAACTTGTCAATAAAGTCTCTCATTTCTAAAGGAGAAAGCAAGAACTTGTTCCAGACATTTTCAATACCAATATTGACCTTATATTTCTCTGCTGTGGCAAGACATTCTCGTAAGGATTCAAGCGAGTGCTGGTAGGCAACATCATAAGGAACAATTTCACCTTCTGGTTTAAAAAAGACATCCACGGCTCCGGGAATTACCAGGATAGTATCAACACCTAAATAAGAGGCTAACTCCAACATTTTCTTGACGATTCCCTTTGCTTTATCTTTCACTTTATCATTAGAACTACTAAGGGAATAATCCCAGAATAGACCTGTAGCTAAACTACTCAATTCGATTTCTACCTCTTTGGCTGCTTGAACTATCTTTTCTACATCTTGCCTGGTAGAATCAAGACTCAACTCTCCTTTTTCTGCTACAGTTAGCTCTATTGCCTCAAAACCTGCTTTCTTAGCTAGCTGCATACAATCCTTCAGGCTCATTTTAGAGCCATTAGCCAACTTTTCCGCAAAAGACCAATAATTGATACTCTTTTTCATAACACCTCCTTCCTTCTGATCATCTTCTTTTCTTTCGTCAATTCTGTAATCGCCTCAATTGCGCAGATAACGGTTATCCACCCTCGCTCGATAAATGGAAAAGAAGAAGTCTCTACCAATAGTTTAGTTATCAGTAAAGGTATCCTTATCTATTTTTTTCGCTCCTTGGCAGTGAGTTTATACACTTTCTCTAATAAGTCTCTATCGATTTGAGTTTGTTTTACTTTCCGACGTTCCATAACTATTCTTGCCACTTCGACTACTCTGTTTAGCCTGTTCTCTGTAAATCCGTCTTTGCCTCCCCAGCTAAAAGAGGGAATATACTTGGGGACAATACTTCCCCCAAAAATATTACAGGCTACTCCAATTATGCAACCTACATCGAGAAGTGTCCCGATTCCTGCCTTGCTATGGTCTCCAATAAACGAACCCACTTTTATCTCACAGGTATCAACCTCTTTTCCCTCAAGGTGCACCTTTATTTGACCATAGGTATTTTTAAGATCACTGGTGGTAGTCAGGGCAGCCAGGTTTACCCACTCTCCCACATAAGAGTGACCTACAAATCCATCATGGTGTTTATTGGAATAAGCATAAAAGATTGATTCTTCTATTTCTCCGGCTATACGACAGGCAGGGCCAATACTACACCCTTCTCTTATCTTTGCTCCATCAATGATAGTCCCCTTCCCTATATAAGATGGCCCATCAATAACGGTAGGAGGACGAATCTTCACCTCCTCCTCAATATAAATAGGCCCCTTTTCAGCATTTAAAAACACTCCTGGCTCAATGAACGTTCCTTCACCTATATAAATCTGACCAGGATTGACCAGATAGACACCCTCCTTTAGCGTGCCCTTTATGCCACTTTTCCTCGCCAGTTCAAAATCGTCTCTTATGGCTTCTGCATTTAGTCTTATCAAATCCCACGGATACTCTAGCAGATTGAATCCATTTTCCCTCTTTGCCGGACTAGATTCAATCTCCTTTACCTGCACCATATGCTTAGCTTGATTTAGGCTCTGCTCAATTCTTTCCGGTGAGGAAAAGGAAAGTTTTCTTAGGGTAGCTTTGCTAAGGTGGGCATAGACTATATCATTTCCCTGAATAACTATCTCCTCTTTACCCTGCAGAGATATCTTCTTTTCCTTGAAAAAGAGAAGTCTTCCATTAATAAAGAGAACACTATTCTTCTTGAGTTCCTTCAGTTGATTGACTCTAAGAACTCCCATTCTTTGAGTAATAATAGGGGCAAGATAGGAGCGACAAAGAAGATAAATGTTTTCCTTATTAACTAAGCCATCTTCGCTGATGGCCTTTAAGGTTTTCTCCCACAAAGTACTAATCCCGCAGCGAAGGTCATAAACGGGCCTGGTCAAAGTAAGGGGATAAAAATTCTCTACCTTCCTATCTTCAAAGATACATAAAACATAACTCATTTACTATTCTCTATGTCTTTGGAATTTATTGATAATAGTAACTCACTAAACGCCGCTAAAATAATCGTACCTATTGGAATGCTCCCTTTCCATCAACCCTATTTATACCACAAACTACCTAAAAAGTAACCCAATTGTGTTTATTGTATATATCACTCAAGCCCACAGTATTTCCCAGAGCAACAAATCGAGTTCCTCAGTATACTTCGGATTACTCGGTCTTGATATGATTAAGCTGAACATTATCTATTACCTATTGAAGTGCAAAAGCAGGCTCATTTTGAATCGAATCCATTATACCTTTGATTGATTTTAGTTCATCAGGTTGCCCGTCAATAGCGAGCCAAACAGAGCCCTCTGCTCCGCAAACACCACCTCCTGCAATAAGTGCCGCATTTGCTCCTGAGAGAAGGAAAACGGCCTCCAATTCTGTAATGATTTCACAATGCACTGGATACAGTCTTGGTCCGATAGAACCGGGCGTATTCAATCTTTCTGCTAATTCATCAAGATTTCCAGTGACGCGCTTTTCAAGACCAACAGGAACAATAAGGCGCACACGCCTTCCAATAACAGCCTGCATCGATATAGCGATAGTACCACCTTTTGGGTGGCCAATAAGAATAGCGGCTTTCTTTTCCTTCAGGTCAACAGAATTGGCGCCTTTCAGAATAACATCTCCTTCCTTCAAATCGTCGATAACATCATAGACGGTCTTGCCCTTCTGCCACTTTCCATTAAGGAGAACTACATCGCCTGGAAACTCTGATTCATCTGGAGACCTTCCACTGTCAGTTGTTGGAATATTAGGTGGAAATGTAATTCCTCGGAAAAAGCGTCTTCGCATAAAGCCATCACTTTGATCAGTAAGTTTCAATATTTCCTCAGCAACATAGCCGTTTGTTGTACCGGCAATAATCACTACTGTACCTGAAGAAAGAGCTTTCTTCACATCTGCATGTTGAGTAATTGCCCTGGCGATAAGCCTTTTTCCTGCTGCTGGTGTAATTGTCACTTGAAACATAGTATTCCTTCTTTCTGCTTTTTGGTTTTCCGCCGCCTATCTTTCATTGGCGCCAGTTTATTGCATACAACTCAAAATAACCTAACTACTTCGTTTATGCTCCCAAACTGGCATCTTTTGCGAAGTACTTCGTACATGCACGACTTTATCGGAAGTTGCATGTTTATTGATGAAGGATGTTTACTACCCTGCCGATTATTTAGTTGATCTTCTCATGTTTAAGGTGACCAACTCTATACAGAATGATGTAACGATCCGCCGGTTTCATAACTTGAGATGTTTTTTGCTTCGCATTACCCCTTTGAGGTAATGGTAGGAATTGGTTGCAGTGGCGGAGAGGGAGGGATTCGAACCCTCGAAGCACCTTTATGAGCGCTTAATCGCTTAGCAGGCGACCGCTTTCGACCACTCAGCCACCTCTCCAGAATTCTTTCAAAAAGGCTAACTATTATGTGGGTCTCTCATTCTTCTTGTGAGTAACTAGCAACCAGCGACGAGCAACGAATTAGTGGCGCGCTCAGGGGGACTCGAACCCCCAGCCTTCGGATCCGCAATCCGATGCTCTATCCAATTGAGCTACAAGCGCATTTATGGTAAAACTGCTCCTCTACTATCTTCTTCCTAAGCTCGGAATCTATTCTACTTAATTACTGGTGAAAATCAAATTCATGGGAGTCGGCTTCGAATCCCACTGGTTTTATACATTTTATTGTTGCGATTCACGAGATACGAGTTTATGGCGGAGAGGGAGGGATTCCTTCTCCCCCGTCGTTCCACTTCTCCTCCGAAGCCGGCCACCCTCACTGCCGTTCGCTATGCTCACTTTTCCTTCGCTGAAGGCGCTCGACTCGGCTTCGAATCCCTTTATTCTTTCTTTCCCCCTCACCCCTTCCCTCTCCCCTCAGGGGAGAGGATACGAGCAACTAGCAACCAGCGACGAGCAACGAATTCATGGCGGAGAGGGAGGGATTCGAACCCTCGGGAAAGCTTTAGACCCTCCACACGATTTCCAATCGTGCACTTTCGACCGCTCAGTCACCTCTCCAATATTTCCCTCTTCACTATCGTTTAGACCACTTACTATCTCACCCCCGTTGCTACCATACGCTCCTCTTCCTTGTACAGCAGCTATCTACAGAATGTGTTCGACTTCGAACCTTAATGAATATCAAATACTAGTAAAAGCGGTTATAACCAATTCGAATCGCTGCTGAAATAACCGCATGTGTCAATACCTTGCGCTGATGTTCTATTATATCAAAAACTGGCCAAAGAGCAACCCAAATTACGCTCTTCGGGTATGTTTTCTGTGAAATGTTTTGCTAAAAATCAATCTAACTTGCATATTATACGAATATTATGTAAACTCCAGAATCAATAATTACTTGCAGTATAAAAAACCGTAACAGACCGCCTAAAATTATGTAGCTCTTTTAGAGGGTAGGAATCTCTCTAAGAAAGGTGAGTAAAAGTGAAAATGCCAAAGTTTACTCTTGAGGGTAAAATAGCCATAGTAACAGGAGCAGCACGGGGAATCGGAAGAGAAATAGCTTTAGTCTTTGCTCATTCTGGAGCTCATCTTATCCTTGTTGACATTCTTGAGAAAGAATTGATGAAAACAGCAAAAGAAATAGACAGAATAGGAAGAAAGAGTTTATCTATAGCGGCGGATATCTCCAATACAAAGGAAATAAAGAGACTAATAAGAGATATTCTCAGTGAATTTGATAGGATTGACATTTTGGTGAATAACGCAGGGGTTGTTGATAACAATCCAGCAACCGAGGTAACTGAAGAGCAGTGGGATAAGACGCTGAATGTGAATCTAAAGGGTCTTTTTTTCCTCTCTCAAGCTGTGGGAAAACATATGATTAAAGAGAGAAGAGGTAAAATCATAAACATTGCCTCTCAAGCCGGAGTCATTGCCCTGGACAATCACGCTGCTTACTCAGCCAGTAAGGCCGGCATAATCTCTATAACCAAGACCCTCGCTCTTGAATGGGGAAAGTTTAATATTAATGTAAATGCTATTGCTCCTACGGTTATTCTTACGCCTTTAGGCAGGAAAGCATGGGCTGATCCTCAAGCTCGCTCAGAGATGCTTAAGAAAATACCTCTGGGAAGATTTGGCCAACCTTTGGAAGTTGCCTCTATAGCACTATTTCTCGCCTCTGAGGCCTCCAACCTAATAACAGGCTCCACTATTATGGCGGATGGTGGATACACGGCCCACTAAATTCGAGCACTAAAAAAGAGGAGGTTACTGTAATGACATTTGATATTGTAGCAGGAGTGGTGATCACTGCGGTAGCATTGAGTTTGATTATCTTTCTAACCCTACGCAATCGCCGCATCATAGAGCGTATTCACTCAGAGCGCTCTAAAACAATACCACAGACAAAAAAAGAGCTTGGTGATGAACGACCCTGAAGTGACTCCGCCCAAGATAGCTAAAACGCTTTCTCGCGACCTCAGCCTTTTACATATTACAATGATGGGCGTGGGGATGATGATTGGAGCCGGAGTCTTTCTTGGCATCGGCAGTACCATAGCCATAGCAGGACCTGGTGGGGTTATTCTTACTTTCACTCTGAACGGAATCGTGGCACTGTTTACCGCCATGTCATATGCAGAACTTAGCTCATCTGTTCCCCGGGCAGGAGGCGCCTATAATTTTACCAGGATTGCTTTTGGGCGAGGCATCAGTTTTGTAGCCGGATGGATGGAATGGTTTGCCTCTTCTGCTGCCGGAGGCCTCTATGCTGTCACATTCGCCATCTACACAGTCCATTATTTTTCCCAGTTGGGATTGATCCAGTTCATAGGTGTGCAGTTGCCGGTACTGGAGAAGCTAGTGGCGGTGGTAATCGCTGGGATATTCCTATACATAAACTATCGAGGCGTTTCCCAGACTGGAAAGGTGGGAGCCCTTCTCACCCTGGGACAAACATTGACTCTCGTCTTCATCGCCCTAGCAGGAATAGTAACCGCATTGTATCATCCGGAGCGTTTGGCAAATTTCAAACCATTTCTCCCCAATGGTTGGATGAAGCTTCTGATAACTATGGGCTTTACCTACGTCGCTTTCGAGGGATTCGAAGTAATTGCCCAAACTGGCGATGAAGTCCGAGAACCTCGTCGTAATCTTCCCAAAGCTATGATTTACTCAGTACTTATAGTCGTCTTAGTCTATGTGGGCGTCTCGTTTGCCTCGGTTGTAGCGGTAAAAGGAGTTGGGGAACCCGCATGGGTTTGGATTGGAAAGTTCGGAGAAAAGGGATTTGGAGAAGCTGTTTCGCGACTCATTCCCTTTGGAGGTTTTCTGACAACTATTGCGGTAATCTTTGCCTCGACCTCGGCTCTTAATGCTACCATCTATTCCGGCACTCGTGTCTCCTATGCCCTGGGGCGAGATCGCATGCTGCCACATATCTTCTCTTATCTGTCAAAAAGGAGAATTACTCCCCACATAGCCCTTATATTTACAGGTGTAATAGTCATCTGCGTGGCGGCTTTTTTGCCCGTCATTGATTTAGCCTCCAGTGCTAGTATAATGTTTCTCTTTCTCTTTTTTCTAGTGAACCTTTCTGTAATCCGCACCCGCCACCGAATGGGACATGAGCTGGACTATGGTTTTTTGATGCCATTTTTCCCCTTCCCGCCAATTGTGGCTATAATCGTGCAGGCTGTGCTGGCCATGTGGTTGGTACATATGAGTCTTGTTGCCTGGATTGTTGGACCAGCTTGGGTCTTTTCTGGAATCTTAATCTACTACTTCTATTCCAAACACAAAACTACAAGCATCGAAGAAGAAATTATAGTTCTTGAACAAGAGCCTATCCTAAATAAGAGAGGTTACCGGATTATGCTGGCAGTTGCCAATCCGGCCAATGCCGTGCAGCTCGCTCAACCCTGTTATCAGTTCTGTCAGGCAAAGAAAGCGGAAGTGGAGGCAATACATATAGTGTCGGTGCCACCACAGGTACCTCTTTCAGACGCCTTTGAATCCATGTTTGCTGCTGAAGAAGCGATTACGGAAGCTATGCTTTACCTATCAACTGACTTTACCTTCGGGAGCACTATCCGCTATTGCCGTAACATAGCACGAGGAATTATCTCGGCCACTCGCGAGCAAAAAACCGATCTCCTGATAATGGGATGGGAAGGACATGAAAACCGAAGTTTCTCCTTGGGGAGTACGGTCGATCCAGTATTGGAAGGGGTATCTTGCAACGTTGCCGTTTTGAGGAACTGCCACCACCAGAGCTATCTGCGAGTTCTGGTACCCTTTACCGGAGCACCCAACAGTGCTTTTACTCTTGAAGTAGCCTCAATACTTGTTGAGCCTCAGCGCGGCCGGGTAGTTTTATTTCATGTGCATCCGTCGGGTAGACCCAGACCAGACATCGAGGCATTTCTAGAGAAAACTACGCCATCTCTGGGTGTAGATGGCTCCATATTTGAACCCAAGTACATCGCTGCCACCAATCTCTTGAAAACCCTGCTTAGAGAAGCAGAACACTACGACCTGATAGTCATTGGTGCAAGCCAAGAAAAACTATTCCAAAGAATAGTGATGGGAAGACTACCTGAAGAATTCGCCCACCGCTGCCAAAAACCCCTGGTCATGGTTAAAGCCTCGTCGCCTGTTAAGAGCATGCTAAGTAGATGGATATGAGTGTCCTCCCCTCACTGCCGTTCGTTGAGCTCATTTTCCATCCCGCAGAACTTATAAGAAAGACTGAGGAGAAAGCCCACAGGCGTGTTATTTATTAAACTTTGATGGGATAAACCCCATATTTGTGAACTGTTTCATACATTTTAAAAGCATTTCTGGCTGGGACAAGATCATGAACCTCACTGGATGAACCAATACAAATACCCCCCTCAGGCCCAATTCTTCTGATGAGTTCTAGAGTTTCTTCTTCTGCATCCTTTTCCGTTCCATAAGGTAAAGTTATCTCACAACAGACATTTCCAAAAAGAAGTGTATGAGGATATTTCTCTCTGATTTGAAAAATATCATTACAACCATTTCTCTCGATAGGATTGATTCCATCAGCTTTCAATTCGTTAATGACTACAGGAAGTAGATCAGCTAGCTTTCCGTCAGAATGAAAGAGAAATTTAAAACCCTTATCTTTAATCGGTTTTGCAATTCTTTTCCACAAAGGCAAAAGTTTCTTTCTTAGAAAAGAGGGGCTAAATATTAATCCAGATTTTCCTGCTACATCCTCTCCCATAAACATAAGAGGAGCAGAAGGGTTTTCAGCAAATATCTCAGCAATTATCTCGGAAAACCGACAAGTACACTGCATGAGATAATCAACTAATTCTGGAGCTTCGTAAATAGCTCCACAGAAAAGCTCCATATCAGCATACGTGTAAGCGTCGGTACAGGGGCCTTCTATAGCTCCGATAAACACCACGTCATATTCATCATAAATTTCTTTTATTTTCTTTATTGTTGGTTTGTACCACTTCTCTATTTCACTTTTCTGGGGCATATTGGGCATATTTTTTTCCAATTCTCTAAGATCAGTAAAAGGTCTTTTGGAAATCCAAGCAGTGCCCCCTTTTTGAGATACCTCCCATTTGTCAGGATTAACACCAAAAAAGCGTATCCAGTTCTCTATTTTTGAACCCATCCAGTGATTAACCGGATCGTAGATATACCTCATGACGTCTAAACCAATATTTTTGGCCATCCGAGCATTTCGTTCGATGAGATCTCCTTTCCCCCCATAAGTTTCCAACAACTCTCTGTTGTCAATAAAATCATAGGTAAGAATCCTATCGGGTAACTCAAACTTAATAGTCTTTACAAACCGCTCATAATTGGTCATTTTCACACCTTGGCCAATATTATTTTTTTCTTAGAAAAGTTTTTAATATCCTATAAGTGCATCGGATACTGGCCATACTCTTTTGCTGCTTCATAAAAAGCCAATATATTCTCAATGCTGGTATCTGATTGGATATTATGGACTGGAGCTAAAATGAAACCTCCTCCGCGGGCACAATTTTTTATAAGTCTTTTTACTTCTGCTTTCACTTCATCAGATGTTCCAAAGGGAAGCACTCTCTGCTCATCTAAAGTACCCCAGAGGGCCAGTTTTTTACCATATCTTTTCTTTATGTATCCAGGATTCATAGCACCAGCTTGAATAGGATTTATAACATCTAAGCCTATCTCATACATTTCATCCAGAATAGCCTCACAATTACCACAACTGTGATAAGCTATCTTTATAGTGGGGTTAATCTTTTTAAATTCACTGTAAAGCTTTGCATACCTGGGTTTAAAATACTCCCTCCATAAAGCCAGTGATATCATCATTCCAGTTTGCATGGCTACATCGTCACCGGTCCACAGCATGTCAACACCTAGCTCTATAAGCTTTCTGCCGGCTGTCAATGGAAATTCCACTACTTTATCCATTAATGCATGAGCGAAATCCTTATTGGAAACCATATCCATCATAAACTTGTCTAAGCCGCGCAGACCCCAGGATACTTCAAATATAGTGCAAGGAATTGCCCCCACTATCCAGTAATCTTTTCCATATTTTTCAATTATCTGCCTGGACGGCTCATATCGGCTTTCATTATAAGGATCTGGAATCTTATATGAGTCTATTTTTTTCTCATCTTCCAGTGGTCTCTCTATTACTTCAGTATATGAGCCGCTCGGATTTGGGAAATACTTCCATTTGCAGCCCCATTCGCCGTAATATTCAGAATCCTTTTTCAAATAATAGCTAGTGGCAAAGCCATGACTGGTGATTACCATATCATTGCCCATAATAACTCCCACATCTGTTTCTTCATCTCCCGCTCTCTGGCCAAGTTTTTTCTTAATTTCAGGAACATAATCAGCCGAAACTGGCACTCTATCCGGTTCTTCAAAAGAAAGAGTTATTCTCACCCGCTCTTTAGAATTCATATTATCTTTTCCTTCCACAATTATATTATTACTCTATTTACTTCCGCGGCCAAGTTCAGTTTAACTTATCTCTCCAGTTCTGGCTACAAGGTATAATTTGTTAACAAGTTCTTCCAGGGATATATCTTTCTTTATAAATTCTCCTACAGTCCTTCCTCTATCTAAAACGACAAATCTATCTGCAACCGGGTATACGTGATATATATTATGAGTTATAAAAATACAGGATTTTCCCTGCTCTTTTATCCCTTTTACAAAATTCAGCACTTTTTTTGTCTCTGAAAGTGATAAACCCATAGTAGGTTCGTCCAAAATAATCAACTTCGCCTTGAAA
>Ga0307430_1001205_pt1 | contig 19560 bp, 13 predicted proteins | sample SalMarWE160130MG_FD_202159 | JGI IMG/M metagenome (GOLD analysis project Ga0307430, IMG submission 202159) | Salt marsh sediment microbial communities from the Plum Island Ecosystem LTER, Massachusetts, United States - WE1603-130 | ecosystem: Environmental > Aquatic > Marine > Intertidal zone >...
TCGACGTCGATCGGTGCGAGCGCGAGCAACTACGCCACGACGGGCACGGTCACGACCAGCTCGCTCTCGACGGCCGACGGCGACATGGTACTGGTGGCCGGCACGAACGGCAACACGGGCACCGGCAACGCCTACCAGGTCAACAACGGGTTTACCGAACCCTCGATCGAGCTCGAGCCCGTCTCGGCCGACGGGGTTGTTGGCTACAAGGCGGCCACCGGCGCCAACGAGACGCCCAGCATCACGCACACAAACGTGAACCGACAGGTCATCGCCGGCGTCGTGGTGAAACACGACTGACACGACTAGCGACAAGCCCAAGCGCGAAGCCGCATACGGGGATGGCGGCCCAGCCGCTATCCCCGTTTTCTCTTGTGGGGCTGAGCCGCCGCCATCCGGACGCACGGCCTGCGGAAGCCGGGAAAGGCCCTTTACAGCCGCCCCCTGTCCCTGATATGGTAGCCTGAGTAGGCGCGAGGGGCGCGTCCCGGCGCGAGGTCCCGTGCGCGCCTCCTGGCACACGATTTCCCCAAGGCCGCCGGCCTGTTCGGCCCGCGCGGATACCGCGCGCACCGGCGCGCAGACCGCGCGCACCGGCGCGGGTGCCGCGCACACCGGCGCGGGTGCCGCGCACACCCACCCGGCGACCGGCACACACAAGATAGAGAGGACAGAAATGACACGCCGAAAGATCACTATCGAGGGGGACCAGGCCGCGGCCTACGTGGCGCACAAAGTCAGCGAGGTGATCGCCATCTACCCGATCACTCCGTCGTCCGACATGGGCGAGTACGCCGACCTGTGGTCGGCCCAGGGCCGGACGAACATCTGGGGCACGGTGCCGCAGGTGACCGAGATGCAGAGCGAGGGCGGCGCCTCGGGCGCGGTCCACGGCGCGGCGCAGACGGGCGCGCTCACCACCACGTTCACGGCGAGCCAGGGCCTGCTGCTGATGATCCCGAACATGTTCAAGATCGCCGGCGAGCTGACGCCGACCACCTTCCACGTCTCGGCCCGCACGGTGGCGACGCACGCGCTGTCGATCTTCGGCGACCACAGCGACGTGATGGCCGCCCGCTCGACGGGCTTCGGCCTGATCGCCTCCGGCTCGATCCAGGAGGTGATGGACATCGCGATCATCGCGCACGCCGCCAGCCTCAAGTCGCGCGTGCCGTTCGTCCATTTCTTCGACGGGTTCCGCTCGAGCCACGAGATCCAGAAGATCGAGCAGCTCGCGGACGACGACATCCGCGCCATGATCGACGACGAGGACGTGATCGCCCACCGGGCGCGGGCGATGACGCCCGACCGCCCCGTGCTGCGCGGCTCCGCGCAGAACCCGGACGTGTTTTTCCAGGCGCGCGAGACGGTCAATCCGTACTACGACGCCTGCCCGGGCATCGTGCAGCAGGTGATGGACCGGTTCGCCAAGGTCGTCGGCCGCGCGTATCACCTGTTCGACTACGTCGGCGCGCCGGACGCCGAGCGCGTGATCATGCTGATGGCCTCGGGCATCGAGGCCGCGCATGAGGCGGTCGAGCACTTCGCGGCGCAGGGCGAGAAGGTGGGCGTGATCAAGGTGCGCCTGTACCGGCCGTTCTCGGTCAAGGCGTTCGTCGAGGCACTGCCCAAGACGGTCAAGGCGATCGCCGTGCTTGACCGCACCAAGGAGCCGGGCGCCGCAGGCGAGCCGCTTTACGAGGACGTGGTCACGGCGATCAACGAGACGATGGCGGCCGGCACGGCGCCGTTCAGCGAGAAGCCGACGGTCGTCGGCGGCCGCTACGGGCTCTCGTCGAAGGAGTTCACGCCGGCGATGATCAAGGGCGTCTTCGACAACCTCGCCAGTCCCACGCCGAAGAACCATTTCACGGTCGGCATCACGGACGACGTGACCCACACGTCGCTCGACTACGACCGCGGTTTCTCGATCGAGGCCGACGACGTGGTGCGCGGCCTGTTCTACGGCCTCGGCAGCGACGGCACGGTGGGCGCCAACAAGAACTCGATCAAGATCATCGGCGAGGAGACGGACAACTACGCGCAGGGCTACTTCGTCTACGATTCGAGGAAAGCCGGCTCGCTCACTGTGTCGCACTTGCGGTTCGGCCCGCGGCCGATCCAGTCGACCTACCTCGTGAACGCCGCCAACTTCGTCGCGTGCCACCAGTGGTCGTTCGTCGAGAAGTACGACATGCTGCGCACGGCGGTGCCGGGCGCGACGTTCCTGCTCAACAGCATCTACGGGCCCGACGAGGTCTGGGACCACCTGCCGCGCCAGGTCCAGCAGCACATTATCGACAAGAAGCTCAAGTTCTACGTGATCGACGCCTACAAGGTGGCCGACGAGACCGGCATGGGCGTGCGGATCAACACGATCATGCAGACGTGCTTCTTCGCCATCTCGGGCGTGCTGCCGCGCGACGAGGCGATCGCCAAGATCAAGGAGGCGATCAAGAAGACCTACGGCAAGAAGGGCGAAGACGTCGTCCAGATGAACTTCAACGCCGTTGACGCCTCGCTCGCCAACCTGCACGAGATCAAGGTGCCCGACAGCGTGACGAGCACGATCGAGATGCGCCCGCCGGTCCCGCCGGAAGCGCCCGAGTTCGTCCAGGAAGTGACGGCCGAGATCATCGCGGGGCGCGGCGACGAGGTGCCGGTGAGCAAGATGCCCGTCGACGGCAGCTTCCCGACCGGCACCACGCAGTGGGAGAAGCGCAACATCGCGCTCGAGATCCCGGTCTGGGATCCCGACGTCTGCATCCAGTGCCTCCAGTGCGTGCTCGCGTGTCCGCATTCGGTCATCCGCGGCGCGATCTACGACGCCAAGCACCTCGAGGGCGCGCCCGCGACGTTCAAGTCGACCGACGCCCGCGGCAAGGACTACAAGGGGATGAAATTCACGCTGCAGGTGTCGCCCGAGGACTGCACCGCCTGCGGCGCGTGCGTCTACACGTGCCCGGCGAAGAACAAGAAGGTCGAGGGCCGCAAGGCGATCAACATGGAGCCGCAGCCGCCGATCCGCCAGCAGGAGAGCGAGAACTGGAAGTTCTTCCTCACGCTGCCCGATCTGGACCGCGCGCAGGTCAAGGTCCACACGGTCAAGGGCGCGGCGCTCCTCCACCCGCTGTTCGAGTTCAGCGGCGCGTGCGCCGGCTGCGGCGAGACGCCGTACCTGTCGCTCTTGTCGCGCCTCTTCGGCGACCGGGCGGTCATCGCCAACGCCACCGGCTGCTCGTCGATCTACGGCGGCAACCTGCCGACGACGCCGTGGACGTTCAACCAGGACGGCCGCGGTCCCGCGTGGTCGAACTCGCTGTTCGAGGACGCGGCCGAGTTCGGCTTCGGCTTCCGGCTCACGATCGACAAGCTCGAGGAGTACGCCGAGGAGCTCGTCGAGAAGCTCTCCGGGCAGATCGGCGAGGAGCTGGCGACGGGCCTGCTCGAGGCCGACCAGTCGACCGAAGCAGGCATCCAGGCCCAGCGCGACCGCGTCGCCCAGCTCAAGACCAAGCTCGCGGGCAACGACTCGAACGAGGCGACACAACTCGCCAGCGTGGCCGACTACCTGGTGCGCAAAAGCGTCTGGTCGGTCGGCGGTGACGGCTGGGCCTACGACATCGGCTACGGCGGCCTCGACCACGTGCTCGCAAGCGGGCGCGACATCAACATGCTCGTGCTCGACAGCGAGGTGTACTCGAACACCGGCGGCCAGGCGTCGAAAGCAACGCCGCGCGGCGCCGTGGCCAAGTTCGCCGCCGCGGGCCGGCCGTCGGCCAAGAAAGACCTCGGCCTCATGGCGATGGCCTACGGCAACGTCTACGTCGCCAGCGTCGCCAGCGGCGCCAACGACGCGCAGTGCGTCAAGACGTTCCTCGAGGCCGAATCGTACGACGGGCCGAGCCTCATCATCGCCTATAGCCACTGCATCGCCCACGGCATTGCCCAGATGGGCGAAGCCGCCGACATCCAGAAGCGCGCGGTCGACTCCGGCCACTGGATCCTGTACCGCTACGATCCGCGGCGCGGCTTCGTCGGCGACAAGCCGCTCAAGATCGACTCGAAGGCGCCGTCGATCGAGTACAAGCAGTACGCCTACACGCAGAACCGGTTCCGGATGCTCTCGAAGACGAAGCCCGAGCTCGCCGAGGAGCTCCTCGGCCTCGCGCAGTACGACGTGAACCGCCGCTGGCAACTCTACCAGCAAATGGCCGAGCTGGCGTTCGAGCCATTGCCGGGCGCCACGCAGGCCCAACCTCAACCGGCCGGGGCCGCAAGCGGCGATTAGGAGAGAATCAGCCACAGATTACACAGATTCTCGCTGATCTTGTCGCCCGGCGGCCGCGCCGCCGGGCGATTCTTTTGTGTCTGAACAAACCAGCGGTTGATATATTGCAGATGGTGACAACATGACTCGGTCAGATATTCGCACACGCATCGCGCCGTCGCCGACGGGGCCGTGCCATCTCGGCACGGCGCGCACGGCGCTGTTCAACTACCTCTTTGCGAAGGGACATGCCCGACACGGCCGGGGAACCGGCACGTTCATCTTCCGGCTCGAGGACACGGACCGCGAACGCTCGACGCCCGAGTTCGAGCAGGAGCTGTACGACTCGCTCCACTGGCTCGGCCTGCACTGGGACGAGGGGCCCGACGTCGCCGACGGGGTCGGCGGCCCGTACGGCCCGTATCGCCAGTCGGAACGCGCCGACCGCCATCGCGCCGCAATCGACAAGCTCCTCGAGACCGGCCATGCGTACCGCTGTTTCTGCACGCCCGAGGAGCTCGACGCGGAACGCAAACGGCAAATGGCGAACAAGGAGCTCGTCCACTACAGCGGCAGGTGCCGCGCGCTCTCGCCCGACGAGATCAAGGCCAATGTCGACGCCGGCAAGCCGTTCACCGTCCGCTTCCGCATGCCGGACGAGACGTTCACCTTCACGGACATCATCCGCGGCGAGGTCACCGTCGAGGGCAGCACGATGGGCGACTTCGTCATCGCAAAGCCCAACGCCGCTCTGCCGAGCGAGATCGGCAACCCCATCTTCCACCTGAGCAACGTCGTCGACGACGCCGAGATGGCCATCACGCACATCATCCGCGGCGAGGATCATTTGTCGAACGTGCCGAAGCACATCGCGCTGTTCCGCGCGCTGGGCTACGAGCCGCCCGTCTATGCCCACCTGCCGCTCATCCTCAATCCCGATGGCTCGAAGATGAGCAAGCGCAAGACGATTGAGGGTCTCGAGCCATACGTCCGCGTCTTCCGCGAGAAGGGCTACCTTCACGAGGCAGTGGTCAGCTACCTCGCCCTGCTCGGCTGGTCACCGGGCGACGCCAAAGCGTCGCCTAAGCCGTTCCATAAGGAACGACCGGGCGACGCCAAAGCGTCGCCTAAGCCGTTCCATAAGGAACGACCGGGCGATGACACGGAAGCGCTCACGCTCGATCAACTGACTGACGTGTTCGCGCTCGAGAAGGTGAGCAAGGCCGGCGCGCGGTTCGACATCAAGAAGCTCAACGACCTCAACGGCCAGTACATCCGCGCGCTTCCTGAAGACAGGCTCATGGAGGAGCTCCTCCCGCACTTCCCAGGGGTTCCCGAGGACAGTCTCCGGAAAGTAGTGGCGTTGGTCCGAGAGCGACTGGTAACCATCCCCGAAGCCGCTGTGTACAACTCTATGTTCTTTGAGAGGCTGTTGGGGATCTCCGAGTATCTCTACGACGACAAGAAGCTGGAGAAATACTTCGCGCGGCCGGAGTATCTGAAATACGACCCAGATTACGATGCGAGTGATCTTGTGTTACGGAAACGCCACACGGCGCGCGGGTCCGCGACGATGATCCGAGAGGTCGTCGAGTGGCTAAAGAGTCTGTCCGACAACGACTTCACTGCGGAGAGGCTCGAGGAGGCCATACGTTCTATTGCGGAAAGCCCACCCTACAACTGGAAGGCGCGCCATCTGTTCATGGTGATTCGTGTTGCTGTGACAGGCAAGACGGCGTCCCCTCCGCTCTTCCAGACCATGGAAGTCATAGGCAAGTCACGATGCACTGGGCGACTCCGGTTCGCGCTTGAGAAGCTCGCAGAGATGGGCGCCACGCCGTGGGCAGAAGAGCAGCTGTAGTCAAGACGACAGGGGCAGGTCCCGGTGAGCGCTGTAGGCGCGATAGGAGGTAGCCTGGCCCGTAAGGGCCAGGATGAGGACGCACACGGAACACCACGAGCGCCATAGGCGCGGCAGAGCCGCGTGCGCGCGATAGAAGCACTCAGCGGAAGCCCTTCTGCCGCCCCTACGGGGCTCATATCATCTGCAATGTCGCCATCAACCTGGGGCTTACGCCCGAGGCTACCCTCTGCCGCGCCTTCGGCGCTGCGGCACCGAATACGGCGAGCTGCTGGGAGACGAACGCCGCATGGCGCGCCGCTCACCGAGATACATCATCGCTGTAGTCGCGCTGCTCCTCGGCGCAGTCGGCGCGGTATGGTTCGGGTTTGTCTCGTTGACGAGTTCAGACCGACAGGGCAGCCAGGGCGCCGCGAAGGACACGTTCCGCGTCGCGACCTACAACATCAACTTGGGCAACGATGAGCTGGCGCTCGTCGTCGAGGCGATCCTCGAGTCGCAGGCGGACATCGTCGCCCTGCAAGAGGTCTCGCCTCGCGCCGAGGTGTTCCTGCGTGAGCGGCTCGCGTCCGAATACCGCTACATGGTGTTCGAGGGATCGACCAACGTCCACCTTGCCGCGCGCTTCGGCTTCCTCTCCAAGCGCCGCATCGTTCGGAGCAGGTACGTCGAGCCGGAGCACGGCATCTTCGGCGCCCAGATAGCTGAGCTCGAGATCGGCGGGCGGACCGTGCAGCTCGCCAACGTCCACCTCCATCCGCTCGACCCGACGCTACGCCGGAACCCGGTAGACTTGATCCGTGCGGCGCTGAAGGCCCAGGAAACCCACCGGGCCGAGATCGAGCGGCTGTACGCGAGCCTGGAACCGGACATCCCCGCCATCATCCTCGGCGACTTCAACAGCCTCTCCTTCTTCAAGGCGCCGGCGTCCCTTCGGGATAAGGGCTTTGAGGACAGCTTCGCCGCCGTCCACACCGAGGCCGATGCGCACCCAACCTGGCAATGGCCCACGAGGGGCGAGACGATCCACGCCCGGATCGACTACATTTTCCACGATGCGGCGCTTCGGACCCTGGAGAGCCGCGTGATCCTGGACAGCTCCTCTGACCACTTCCTGCTCGTGAGCCGCCTGGCGTTCGCCGATCAGCTTGACTAGATGCCACCTTTCGGTGTAGGCAGTGCAGGCGACGGCCGCGCCGGCCATCACTCCCATTGGCGCACGTAGGAAAGGACACCGCGTATATGGACGCAGCTGAAACACAGCGGCCACTTGATTTCGTCCGAGCCATCGTCGTCGACGATCTGAAGACGGGCAAGTGGGACGGACGGGTGGTGACGCGCTTCCCACCCGAGCCGAACGCGTACCTGCACATCGGGCACTCCAAGTCGATCTGCCTCAACTACGGCATCGCCCAGGAGTTTTCTGGGACCTTCCACCTGCGGTTCGACGACACGAACCCGATGAAGGAGGAGGAGGAGTTCGTCCAGGCGATCATCGAGGACGTACGCTGGCTTGGCGCCGACTTCCGCGAGCACCTCTACTACGGCTCCGACTATTTCGGGCAGATGTACGAGTGGGCCATCCAGCTCATCAAGGCGGGCAAGGCGTACGTATGCGACCTGAGCGCCGACGAGGTGCGCGAATACCGCGGCACGCTCACGAAACCCGGCACCGAAAGCCCGTACCGTAACCGCTCCGTCGAGGAGAACCTCGATCTGTTCGAGCGGATGAAGAACGGCGAGTTCCCCGACGGCTCGCGCACGCTGCGCGCCAAGATCGATATGGCGTCGCCGAACTTCAACATGCGCGACCCGGTCATGTACCGCATCCTGCACGCGTCGCACCACCGCACGGGCGACGCGTGGTGCATCTACCCGACCTACGACTGGGCGCACGGCAACGAGGACTCGATCGAGCGGATCACGCACTCGATCTGCACGCTCGAGTTCGAGGACCACCGCCCGCTCTACGACTGGTTCCTCGACCAGCTCGGCGTCTACCACCCGCAGCAGATCGAGTTCGCGCGCCTCAACGTGACTTACACGATGATGAGCAAGCGCCGGCTGCGTCAGCTCGTCGAGGAGGGCTTCGTCGACGGCTACGACGATCCGCGCATGCCGACGATCGCCGGCATGCGCCGGCGCGGTTACAGCGCCGAGTCGATCCGCAATTTCTCCCTGTCGGTCGGCGTCGCGAAGGCCGACAGCACGGTCGACTTTGCCCAACTCGAGCACTTCGTGCGTGAACACCTAAACAAGACGTCGCTGCGCTACATGGGCGTGCTCAGACCGCTCCGCGTCGTCATCACGAACTACCCGGAAGATCAAGTCGAGGAGTTCGACGCCATCAACAACCCGGAAGACGAAAGCGCCGGCACCCGGAAGGTGCCGTTCTCGCGCGTGCTCTACCTCGAGCAGGACGACTTCATGGAAGACCCGCCCAGGAAGTTCTTCCGACTCGCGCCCGGCCGCGAGGTGCGTCTGCGCTACGCGTTCTTCATCAAGTGCGAGGAGGTCGTCAAGGACGAAGCTGGCAACGTCGTCGAGCTGCGCTGCACGTACGATCCCGAAACGCGCGGCGGCGATGCGCCCGACGGCCGCAAAGTCAAGGCGACTCTGCACTGGGTCTCGGTCGAGCACGCCGTCGACGGCGAGGTGCGCCTCTACCAGCACCTCTTCACGAAGCCCGACCCGGACGAGGTTGAAGCGGGCGGCGACTGGCGCTCGAATATCAACGCCGACTCGAAACAGGTGCTCACCGGCTGCAAGCTCGAGCCGAACCTCAAGGGCCTCGAGCCGCTCACACGCGTGCAGTTCGAGCGCCTCGGCTACTTCTGCACGGACCCCGACTCCACCGACGAGAAACCGGTCTTCAACCGCACGGTCATGCTGCGCGACACATGGGCCAAGATCCAGAAGGCACAGCAGACGAAAGCATCGGGCTGACCGAGCCGAGGCGATGCACTACCTGCTTCGCGTCGTGATCGCGATTCGTGCAACCTGTTTATTGGTCCCGTCCATCAACCTCCGTGGAGGCCGGGCTAGTGAGAATCGCTAAGACCGACCAGACGTACGCTGTCATGCTTGGCGAGGGTGAACTGGTCCGGTTCGACTTACCGCACCTCGGCGGGACAACGCCCCGCGTCGAGCTCGACGAAACCGGCGACGGTTGGCAGCGCATCCGCATGACGTGGCACCTCGATCAAGCCGTCCAACAGGACGAGCTCAGCGTGGCGTTCGCCGTCCAGTTCGAGCCGGACTTCTGGTGGGCGCCGCATCTGGCACCGAACGACGGCGACTGCATCGCCCAGCACGTGTTTCGCTCGCCCGCGCTCATCGCCGCCAAGGCAAGTGAAGTTGTCGCCATCGTTCCCGATCTGGAACTCTGTGGCGCCGACGAGAACGCGCCGTGGGTCATGGACGTGGACGCGCCGAACAAGCGCTTGTGGCTCGGCCTATCGCGCGCCGAGATCGCCGGCCACGTCTGGTTTCGCAAAGCGCCCGGCATGACGCTTGGACCCGGCAGGGTCGATCTCGGCTTCTTCATCACCGCCTACACCGACGAGCGCAAGCCGCTCAACCCCTGGGCACGCGTGAGCCGGTTCCTGTGGGATCGCACCGCACGGCCGCTGCTGGCGACAGGCGAGCCTCTCCTGGCCGGAGGCGAGGCGGCCACGGTGCCGATGGACCGCTATGTCGAGCACACGTACAGATGGGCGTTCGACACGTGGCGCGACGCGGTGTGGCAGGAATTCGATCTTGGCGGCACGCACGTCGGCGCGCCGGCGTTCATCGTCAACGTGACCCAGTCGCCCAATTACCCCGGCGAGTACCATTGGCGCGAACCGCTTTCGATCTGGAACCAGGCCTGGTTCTCGTCGCTGCGCAGCGCGTCGGGCCTGATGCGCTACGCGCAGCGAACAGACAACGACGAGCTCAAGGCACGCGCGCGTCTCACGAAAGAGCTTGCCCTTGCCGCGCCGATGACCGACGGCCTATTCCCGTCCGTCTATCGCTCCGAGATGGTCGACGTTGAGATAGGCGGCCGCGAGCATCGCCGTTCGAAGGGCTGGCAGACGGGGTACTGGACGAACTCGAACCGTTGCCCGCGCGAGCGCGGCGTCACGGATCGCTGGTACCATCTGCTCGACGCGAGTTGGACGTGCCTGCTCATGCTCCGCTGGCACACCGACATCGAGCCCGACCACCGGCTCGTCGACTACGCGCGCACGTATGCCAACAAGCTCCTCACGCTCCAGGACGACGATGGCTTCTTCCCCGCGTGGCTGCATCCGGAAACGCTTGAACCCGCCGACGTGCTGCGCGACTCGCCCGAGTGCAGCATGCACGTGACCTTCCTCCTGAAGCTCGCCGATGTGACGGGCGAGGCTGCGTACCGCGACGCAGCCCTCACAACGATCGATACGCTCCTCGACGAGGTCGCACCGAGCGGGCGGTGGGAGGACTACGAAACGTACTGGTCGTGCTGCTCGTTCGGCCGCGACAAGCTCGTCGGCAAGCGCATCCCGCGCAACGCGCAGTTCAAGCAGAACACGCTGTCGATGTTCTGGACCGCGGAGGCCCTTCTGGCCTGTTACCGCGCGACGCGCAACGAGCGCTATCTCACGTGGGGCGTGCGGACGCTCGACGAGCTCTCGATGTTCCAGCAAGTCTGGCAGCCGCCGTTCATCTACATCCCGGCGCTCGGCGGGTTCGGCGTCATGAACCTCGACGGCGAGTGGAACGACGCGCGCCAGAGCTTGTTCGCCGAGCTCTTCATGGACTACTACGCCGAGACGGGCAACGCCGACTACTTCGATCGCGGCATCGCTGCGCTCAGGGCCTCGTTCGTCATGATGTACTGCCCGGAAAACGCGCGTATGAAGGAGCTGTGGGAGAAGGCGCACCCGTTCTTCGGGCCCCAGGACTACGGCTTCATGATGGAGAACTACGCGCACGGCGGCACGACGGCCTGCATCGAGGAGGAAACCGGCGACTTCACGATCTACGACTGGGGCAACGGCGCGGCCGCCGAGGCGCGCAACCGCATCCGCGACCACTACGGCGACGTCTACATCGACCGCGCCCGCGGCCACGCGTTCGGCATCGACAGCATCGCCGTCCAGACGCAAGGCGAAGGCTGGGAGCTGACCGACCGAGCGGACAAGCCACGCGACGTGCGCGTCGTGTTCGAGGACGGCACCTCACAGACGGTGCGGCTGCCGAAGAAGGTCCGCATCGTGCGCTAGGCCATGAGGTGCACGCCGGCCGCCGGGTTCTGGGCACAAAGCAACGGCGGGCGTGACCACCCAGGTCACGCCCGCCGCCGTGTCTGTTCGGTGTTTTGCCGCCTACCACTCGTTGGGCGGCTAGGCGTACCAGATCGCCTCGAGCCAGTAGTCCTCGGGACCGTACGGGGACGGCATCCCCTTGCGCGTGAACTTGATCGCCGAGCCGCACGGGAGCGCCGGGTCAACCGCCACGCCTGGATTCATCAAGTTGTACCAGTACTGGCCGCCCGAGTCGTAGCCGTAGGTGCTCCACAGCCCCGAGCCGTGCGGGCGCAACTGCACTCTGTTGTCGTCCGTCCAGTCGCTCACCGACTGGCGCAGGCCGCAGGTCTCGAGCGTCGTCGGGATAGATAGTTTAGCATGGCGTGGACTCGCAGTCAAGAGGTGGCCAGAGTGGGGTGCTGTCCGAAGTCCTGCGGGGTCTCGCTCAGGGGCAAGGCGCCTTTGCGCAGGTTGACGTGCGGCACCGGATCGCGTATGGTTTCTCGGTCAGAGGGCAAGTCCGGAAACGGTCCAGGGAGCCGCCTGTTGACGAAGGGGGCGCGCAGGGCCGTGGCGGCCGCGGTCGGGCTGGCAGTGGTGGCCGGGGGCGCCGTCACGGGGTATAGTGTGCTCAGGGCGCGCCTCTTCCCGGGGCGCTACCGCGAAGTCCTCACGGCGGCGGCGGACGAGTTCGGTCTCGACCCGTTGCTCGTGGCGGCCGTCGTGCATTGTGAGAGCCGTTTTCGGCCGCAGGCCCGGTCGTCGGCCGGGGCGCGCGGGCTGATGCAGTTGATGCCAGCGACGGCGGAGGAGGCGGCCGGCAAGCTCGGCATGACGGGCTACGGCGAAGCGCTGCTTGACGAACCCGTGGTGAATCTGCGGCTCGGCTGCGCGCACCTGCGGGAGTTGGTCGACCGGTTCGACGGCGACACGCAGGGGGCGCTGGCGGCCTACAATGCGGGGTCTCGTCATGTCGCCACGTGGCTCGAGGCCGCGCAGGGGGACGCGGAACGGATGCTCAACGAGCACGCGTTCCCCGAGACGAGGAAGTACGTGCGGGACGTGTTCCGCACACGATCTGTTCTGAGGTATCTTGACGCGATAGACGGGTTCTAGACGAGATGGGCATCGCGGCGCTCAACAACGGCGTGCTCGTGTTGAACCGCTTGTGGCAGGCGGTCAACGTCTGCACGGTCAAGCGGGCGGTCGGCTTGCTCTACCAAGGGCAGGCCCAGGTCGTGTTCGAGGACGGCGGTCAGCTCATCACCTACACGTTCCGCGACTGGCGCGACTTCTCGCTCGAGACCGACGAGGACGGCACCGAGTACCTGCACACGATCAGCTACCGGCTCCTGGTGCCGAAGATCATCCTGCTGCAGCACTACGACAAGCTGCCGATCAAGGACGTCAAGTTCACCCGGCACAACATCTTCGAGCGCGACCGCAACACGTGCCAGTACTGCGGCAAGGCGTTCGACCGGCGCGAGCTCAACCTCGACCACGTGATCCCGAAGGATCAGGGCGGCCACACGACGTGGACCAACATCGTCTGCTCCTGCAAGGCGTGCAACACGAAGAAGGGCAGTCGGACGCCGCGCCAGGCCGGCATCCACCTGATCCGCAAGCCGAAGAAGCCGAGCTGGCACCCCTTCCTCACCATGAGCATCCCCGGCCCGCCGGACGCGACGTGGCGCCGGTTCATCGACCTCGCCTACTGGAACGTCGAGCTCGGCCAAGACTGAGCTGATTTCTAAGGCGCTGCGAGCGCGCTGCGCCGGACTCCTTTCAGCAGCCTACGAGCAGTGGACGAGGCTTGGCCCGACATGACGCTCGAGAGGAAAGAGCTGGGCGCGCGAGGCGAACGGGCCGCCCTGCGCTTGCTGCGGCAGCACGGCATGCGGCTGCGCACGCGCAACTGGCGGTCCCGAAGCGGTGAAGTCGATCTCGTGATGCAGCACGGCGAGACGATCGTCTTCGTCGAGGTTCGCGCCCGCTCGGGCGAGCCGCCCGACCACCCACTTGAGACGCTCGGTGCACGAAAGCAGGAACGGATGGTGCGCGTCGCCGACGACTACCTTCACCGCTACCGACTGCGCGACCGGCCGTGGCGGATCGACTGCGTCTTCGTTACATTCGACGGGCGCGGCAAGCCGCAGTGCGAGCACGTCGAGAACGCCGTCTGACACCGCGCGCTCACGCGCCGGCCGGCACGAGCAGCAAGCTCACCGTGGTGCCCGCGCCGGGCCGGCTTCGCACGTCGAGTCCCCCACCCCAGGCACACACACACGAGCACGCGACGGCCAAGCCAAGGCCGTGCTGATCGGTCGCGCGCTTTGTCGTGTAGAACGGCATGACGCAGCGCTCGGCGCTCTGCTCGTCCATCCCGGCGCCGTGGTCTTCGACGTCGATGCGCACGAAGGCGCTGGTCGTCGCGCTCGGGGGCACGAGCACGTCGGCAGGCGCGGGTGCCGCGGCGGACCTGACCGTCACGCGAGCCGGGCGCTCGGCCGTGGCCTCGAAGGCGTTCAGGAGCAGATGCTCGACGGCCTCCCGGAGCGAACCGGCGTGCGCGGCCACGCGCAGGACCGCCTGGTCGAGTTCGAGCCGTGGTTCGAGCGCCGTACGGGTCGATTCGACGACGCGGCGCGCCGCTTCCTTGACGGCCGCGTTGGCGTCAACGGGCGCGGCGGCCGGCGCCGGCGGATCGGCGACATCGGCAAGCAGCTTGAGCAGGGCGGCCATCCGCTGGCCCGAGCGTTCCATGTATTCGAAGAAACGGGCGCAGTCGGGTTCGTTCGGAAGCCGGTTCCGGATCAGCCCGAGGTAGCCCAGCAGACCGCCGAGGTAGTTATTGAGGTCGTGCGCGGCCCGGCCGAAGGCGTAACGCAGCATCGGCAGATTGTCGGGCTCGAGCGTTTCGGGAGGCAGCTCTCGTGACGGCATCGGTCCCCTTCCTCGCCCGCGGGGAGCGTACCACAGTCCAGGCCGCTCGACAAGGCGCGGGAGCCCGGCCAAGTCCCCGGATAAGGAGTCTTCCTCGTCAAGGGGCCGTTCACTCATGAGGTGATATTGGCAGGCGTCCTCAGTACACGGGCCAACCAACGGCAGCGCCGTAGGCGCGCCAGGTGGTAGCCTGGGCCGTCAGGCCCAGGTGAGAAGTCGCCCTCAGCGGAGAGAGCCCCGTAGGGGCGACAGATGCTTGTCGAGAACAGGCCACCAGCGTGCTCATGCGACTCCTGCCGCGCCGATGGCGCTCATCATCATCTGTTGCGCCTCAGAGTCCCTGGGCCTGACGGCCCAGGCTACCGCTGTCGGACCTCTGGTCCGCCGCCGCTCCGCGGCTGCGGGCAAGCATGGCCAACCTTCATCCGCCGATTTGGGACCCCAGCCAAATCACACACAACTATGGACACCACCTTCAGCCGATTCCGCTTGCAGACATGGGGCCGGCGCGAATAGACTGCGATACGTCTGCGAGTGGGTGGAGAGCTCACCCGCTTGAGTTCCGGCGCTTGCTTAGGACTTCCAGCATGACGCAGCAGAACAAGATCGCACTGGTGCTCGGCTCCGGCGGGGTGAAGGGGATCTCCCACGTCGGCATCCTGCAAAGACTCCGTGAAGAGGCGATCCGCGTCGACGCGATCGTCGGGTGCAGCGTTGGCAGCCTGATCGCGGGCTTCTACGCCGGGCTCGGGCTCGATCCGCACGAAATCCTCGAGCTGGGCAAAGGCCTCAACTGGTCCAACCTGTTCCACCACAGCCTGAGCCTGCGCCGGTTCGGCGCGCTGAGCCGCTACGCGGCGCGCAAGGGCAAGTACGTGGCCGACACGCTCGACCGGCTTGCGCAGGCGAGCTTCGACAAGCTCCGGTACGACATCCGGGAGCTCGGTATCGTCGCCTACGACAAGCTGAGCGGGCACGAGATCTTCTTCTGCACCGGATTGCCGAACATCGGCTTCACGCTGCGCGACGCGGTCGGCGTGTCGTGTCGCGTGCCACTGTTCTACCCGGCGCGCAAGCGCGCGGCCGACCGGCACCTGCTCGTCGACGGCGGGGTGATTCATCCGGTGCCCATCGACCGGGCGTTCGGCCACCCGATCAACGCAACGAAGGTCATCGCCGTCGACGTCCGCCCAAGGGACAACCGGAAGAACCGGAGCTGGAACGCGCTGATGTGGACGTTCTACCCGTACACGTCCCGCAAGGCGATCGAGGTCGGGGCGGCCGTCGCGCGCAGGCCCGACGACGTGGTCGTCATCCGCCCGATCGACAAGCACTACTCGATGTGGCGGCTCACCGGCGGCCGCGTCGACGAACTCGTCCAGCTCGGGTACGAGTCGCTTACCGACGAGCACCTGAGGACGATCCGCGCCTGGGCCGCCGAGCCGGCGTGAGGCCCGCGAAGATAGCCCCGAGGCCGGCTCACGCGGGCGTGCGAGCGAACCGATCACGAGGCCGCCCATGAAGAAAGCGACGCGCAAGAAGCTGATCGAGTGGACGATCACGGTCATTCTCGCGATTCTGCTCGTCGTGGTCGCTTGGTACCGCTTCCTCGGTCCCGGCAGCCAGGCGCGGCGTGCGCCCGGTAGCGGCGGCGAGTGGCACGAGCTGTCGGTGGTGGCAACCGTCGAAGTCGCCGACGACCCGGAGGAGCGCCCGCGCGGCCTGATGGGGCGGGACTCGATTGCGCCGGACAGCGGCATGTACTTCGTGTACGAGCAGACCCACCGCCAAGGCTTCTATATGAGGAACACGCGCATCCCGCTCTCGATCGCCTTCATCCGGGCCGACGGGGTGATCATCGCCGTCAGGGCCATGCAGCCGTACGACGAGTCGCTCGTCCAACCCGACCAGGACTACAAGGACGCCCTCGAGATGAACCAGGGCTGGTTCGCCGAGAACAACATCCGCGTCGGCGACCGGGCACAGCTCAAGGACGGCACGGTCCGGTTCTGGCGGCAATGACGGTAGGCGGCATTCCTCACAAAGAGCGCGCAGATGGCTGCCTGACATGGCGTGGGCAACGACTTCTCAACCAGTTCTAACGCGGTCGTGCGCGGCCTCGTCCAAACAGGCTGTCGCACACAGCTCGTGGGCTCCTACCTGCCGGGCACGCATCGGAATCGGCTCTAGTTGGCGCCGGTGCACCAATCCAAGCCCCGTCAGGGGCGTCTGGCAGTAGCCTCGGGCGAAGGCCCGTGGAACAAGACGCGACGCAATACGTCAGAGCCCCGTCAGAGGCAATTGAGAACGCGTGCGCTCTGAGCTCAATCGCCCCTGAAGGGGCTCCGGGTGTCTTTTTCGGTTCCGCTTCCCACGGGCTTGCGCCTGTCCGACGCGAAGCGTCGGCGGCTACTGCCAATCGGCGCGCCGCGGCTCACTCGCGCCCGTACTTCTTGAGCAGGGGGATCGCCTTGCCCGCGAGCAACGTGCCCGCGTACTCGTCGCGGATGGCCTCGAGCAAGTCGAGGGCCTCGGCGAGCTGGTAGTCGTCGATCAGTCGCTGGGCCCGGTGGAAGGTGTCCCAGCCGCGCGTGATCCATTCCCATTCGGCGAGCTGCTCGTTCGCTTTCTCGACGTGTTTCTCAAGAAAGCCGTTCTCCTCGTCGACGATCAGCTCGAGGAGCTGGCGCGCCGACCGGCAATACTCCGGGTTCTCGTGCGGCCGGTGCATCCGGTAGTGGGCCTTCTCGATCATCTCGTCGGCCATGGCGTTCTTGGCGAGCGCGACGATGAGCTCGACCCGCTCGTCGGCCTCGATCGCTCTGGCCCAGGCGCCGACCGCGTCCTCGTAGCGACCCGCATACTGAAACCTCTTGCCCTCCTCATAGAAAGACCGGGCGGTCGGCTTGACTTGCTCCTTGTGCCGGGCTGTTGCCTGCTGCTGGGCAGGCCCCTCGTCCTCGTCTTGCTCCGGTCGCGCGGCGCGCTTGCGGCAGCCGGCACCACATAGCATGGCCACGCAGCAGAGCAACGCGGCAACCGTATGACAAGAACGAGTGAGGCTGCGGTCTCCAGACACCATGGGAAGGCTCACGCTTCAACAACTGTGCGCATCACGCGCGAAACACAGATGGTGCGCCCAACCGGCCGCAACGTCAAGACGACTGGCCGTGTCCCAATGCAGGGGCGCCGGGTCCCGACGCGCGCTAGAGCGCGTACACGAGCAGGACGATGAACAGGGCGAGCAGGATGACCACCTCGCCCGCGACGCTCGCGATGAGCGTGAAGCGCTGGACGCCGGGCCGGAGCGTTTCGCGCTCGGCGACCGTCGTGCTGAGCTCGTCATCGAGTTGCCTCTGCTGCGCCAGGTTCTCGTCGATCGGTTTGATCGCCTTCTTGAGCTCGGGTAGGTCGCGCCCCTCCTCGTAGAGTGCGCGGCCCCACTCGCGGCGCGCGTCGTCGAGGCGTTCCTGCGCGTCCGTTTTCCGGCGCTCCAGGTCACGTTTCTGCCGCTCGATCTCGCCGATCTTGTCCTCGAGCTCGCCGCGGATCTCGCCCCACTTGCCGCGCGCGGCCTCGAGCTTCTGCTGGAGCTCGGCGGCCTTGCCGGCCTTCTCCTGTTCGTCCGCGCGCAGCGTGTCGAGACCGGACGATGCCTTGTCGGCCTCGCCCTTGTGCGTCTTGATCTGCGACTCGAGCTGCTTGATCTGCGATTCGACCTGCTTTTTCGCCTCGGCAGAAAGCGCCATCTCGCCCGTGGCCGCGAGCTGCTGCTTCTTCTGGCTGATGCCGGCCTCCGCCTGGCCGACGCCCGATCGCGCCTGGTTCAGCGTGCGTTCAGCGTCGCCGCGTTTCTGCCGTGCGGCCGAGAGCTCTGCGGCCGCCGCGTCGTACGCGTCCGTCGCCTTGGCGATCCCGGCCTCGTGCTTCTTGCGTTTCTCGTCGAGGTCCGCGTTCAGCCCGCCGAGCTTTTCTTCCTGCTTCTTGAGCTCGCCGCCGAGCTCGCTCAGTTCGCGGTCGATGCCCGTGATCGTCGCCCGGTATTCAGCCGTCGGCTCGTGCTCGATCTTCTTCTCGTCGGCCAGCGTGCCGAGCGCGAGGTAGAGCGACGGGATCTGATGCCCGAGTCCGCGCGTCTGCGCGCGGAGGTCGCCGCCGTGGCGCCGGAGCTGGAAGGCGCGCTTCGCGGCGGTGAAGTCCTGCTTGAGCGTGCCCAAGACGCGCCGGTCCTCCTTGACGTCCTCGGGCTCGAGCAGCTCGACGGCCGCCTCGTGACCGCTCGGCTTGTACTTGATGTTGACGAGGTCCTTCTTCAGCGCAACGGCCGCGCTCGTGTCGCCTGCCGACATGCCGTCCATCACGTCGAGCCCCGTCACGGCGCGCTGGAGCGCGAGGCCGTCCGGCTCAGCCACGAACTCGTTGCGGACGCAGCGCGTCATCAGGCGCCGGATCTTCGACGAGGCCACAGGTGAGTAGTCGCCGCGCACCTCCTTGAGGATCTGCGTCCGCCACCAGCCCGTCAGCGCCGGGATCTGAATGGCCGCAAGAGCCACCATCGTGAGGAGCTTCGGCACGACTTCCCAGACATCCGCCCAGAACCCCTCCGGCGTGAGACGAAACCAGAAGCCCGCAACCCCCAGCCCCATGCACAGGTACGCGAACCGGAAGTTGACCCGCGCCACGGTGATCTTGAAGCGCAGAAGCTGCTGTCGCCGCATCGACCACGCCGTGAACATCGCGAAGATAAACGCAATGAACATGATGAAGAAGCTCAAGACGAGCGGCGTGCCCGCTTTGGAGACCGCCTCCTGGGCGGCGGCGGCGTCGAGCTCCTCGGCCGGCAGCGACTGAATGAGCGTGATAAGCCCAAGGGTGATCGCCAGGACAGGCAGAACGAGCATCGTGATGACGACACTCAGAAGTGTGGCGGCTCGATTCCCTTCCTGCAGCTCGGGGAAGTAGCTCTTGATCCGAAGACTGGCGGCGTAGATGGACGGTAGAAAGACCACGAGGAAGCTGAAGGCGTAGAATCCCATGAGGAGCGATATGGCCCCTGCCTGCTGCTTGCTGTAGAAGAGGAACACGATGAGCGGGTAGAGGACAGCCGCGTACGCCACGCGCCCAAGGATGAACGTGAAAACCAACCGGCCACGCCGTGCCGCATCGTCGATGCGCAGCGCGAGCCATACAGCGGCACCGCCCAGTCCCACCTC